>JABLTO010096535.1_pt1 | contig 17022 bp, 17 predicted proteins | sample 7160091 | NCBI WGS metagenome assembly JABLTO01 (sample SAMN14651225, study PRJNA627086) | human gut metagenome | isolation source: feces | host: Homo sapiens
CATTCGCTGCGCCCTCTTTTTTGTCATATTAGATTAAAGAACGGTAAAGGTCTGCCAGTTCTTCTACACTGGTATCGCGCGGATTGCCGGGACGGCAAGCGTCGTCATAAGCCGACTGTGCCAAAAAGGCAATATCTTCTTCCTTTACGATTTCCTTTAAGTCTGCCGGAATGCCGACATCCTTTGACAGCTGCTTTACAGCGTCAATGGCTGCCTTGCGGTATTCCTCCTGGCTCATGGTCTCGGTACCTGCAACGCCCATTGCCGCTGCAATATCCCGATATTTTTCGCCGGTGGCCGGTGCATTGTATTCCATCACGGTCGGAAGAATAATGGCATTGGCTACGCCGTGCGGTGTGTTATAAAGTGCGCCCAAGGGATGTGCCATGGAATGCACAATACCAAGACCAACATTGGAAAATCCCATGCCGGCCACATACTGTCCGAGCGCCATGCCTTCTCTGCCCTCCGGGGTGTTGGCAACCGCGCCGCGCAGGTGCTTGGAAATAATCTCAATGGCCTTTAAGTGGAACATATCCGAAAGCTCCCATGCGCCCTTGGTGATATAGCCCTCAATGGCGTGGGTCAGCGCGTCCATACCGGTTGCGGCGGTCAGCCCCTTCGGCATGCTGGACATCATATCCGGGTCAACAATGGCAACCTGCGGAATATCATGCACATCGACACAAACCATTTTACGGCTCTTCTCTTCATCGGTAATAACGTAGTTAATGGTAACCTCCGCTGCGGTGCCTGCCGTCGTCGGAACGGCAATGATCGGCACGGCCGGGTTCTTAGTGGGGGCTACGCCCTCTAAGCTGCGGACATCCTCAAATTCCGGATTGCGGATGATGATGCCGATCGCCTTTGCGGTATCCATTGCACTGCCGCCGCCGATGGCGATCAGTCCGTCTGCACCGCATTCACGAAAGGCCGCAACGCCCTCTTTCACATTGGTAATGGTCGGGTTTGCCTGCACCTTGGAAAATACGCTGTACGGAATCTGCGCCTGATCCAAAAGGTCGGTCACCTTCTGCGATACGTGGAACTTCACCAGATCGGGGTCGGTTACCACAAGGATCTTTTGAAATCCCCGTGCCTTTACCTCGTCCGGGATCGCCTGGATCGCACCTGCACCGTGGTACGAAGTCTCGTTTAATACAAATCTGTTTGCCATACTTCACATCTCCTTATGTTTCATAATTTGATATTTTTCTGTACAGCCTCATATTACCGCAGAAAATCGCGTCTGTCAAGCGTTTTTTCCGTAATTTTTCACTTTCTTTCGCTGCGGTAGCGCGACGGTGAAATTCCCTCGTTCTTTTTAAAGATATTGGAAAAATAAAATTCATTTTCATAGCCCACGGCGGCCGCGACATCATAAAGCGGCATGTTGCTGTCGGTCAAAAGCTGTTTGGCGGCGTTTAGCCGAAGCTCGGTCAGTTTATCGGAAATCGTCACGCCGCTTTCTGCCTTAAACTGCCGCGCCAGGCTGCGGTAGCTGATGTTCAGCGCGTTTGCGATATCCTCCACCTGGATTTTTGTCTGATAATACTCCTTAAGATAAAGCTCTACCTGGGACGATACGCTGTTAACCGCCTTGGTCTCCGTCTCGTCCGGGCTGCCGCTCCAATTGTCATAAAGCCGCATCAGCCAGGTCATAAACGCAGCTTTTGTCCCGTAAATGCCGTCCGAGACCGGCATCTGCTCCACCGCAGAATCAAACGGGTACGCGCGGCAGCGGCTCAGCTCTGTGTAAAGCTGCACGGCCTGTTCCTTTTGCGGATCGGCCTCCAGACTGAACCGAATACAGATTCCGTCATCGCCGGTATTATTATGCCGGTGCGCGTGAACCACGCCCGGTGCAACCAGATACGACTGCCCGGCCTCCACCAAAAATTCCTGATCCTCAATCTTGGTATAGACCGAGCCTTTGGCAACATAATTAAATTCAAACCACGGATGGTAATGCGGCTGTACGACCCAATGCCGGGAGTGCCGCGCACGGCTGACATAGCTAATCTCGCCGCGCAGCCCCTCAAACTCCATCGGCTGCATCATAATGCGGTTCAGCCGGTCGATCAGCTGCTTTATCTTTTCGTAAGTCATCAAAATCCCATCCCCCTTTTTCCTTATTTTAACATAGGACGCCGTTTTTGTAAATGGCAAAATATTATATATTTTTACCGTAAAATTGTCCGATAAATATATTCATTATTTTTCAATTGGCAGTATAATGAAGATAACAAAAGAAAGGATGTGCAAGTGATGAAAATTTTTATTGATACTGCCAATGTCTCCGAAATCCGCGAGGCAAATGAATGGGGCGTTGTCTGCGGCGTGACGACCAACCCGTCCCTGATCGCGCGTGAAGGCCGTGACTTTAAAGAGGTTGTAACCGAAATCACCTCAATCGTAGACGGCCCGATCTCCGCTGAGGTGATCAGCCTGAAGGCGGACGGCATGGTTAGCGAGGCGCTGGAGCTGAGCAAGATTCATCCCAACATTGTCATTAAAATTCCGATGACCAAAGAGGGATTAAAGGCCGTAAAGCAGCTGAGCGCAAAGGGGATTAAAACCAATGTAACGCTGATTTTCAGCCCGGCACAGGCATTGCTGGCGGCAAAAGCCGGCGCAAGCTATGTCAGCCCGTTTGTCGGACGGCTGAACGACATTGCCTCTTGCGGCAACAATTTAATCTCCGAGATTGCCGAGATGTTTGATCTGCATGCAATCGATACCGAAATCATCGCAGCCAGCATCCGCAGTCCGCAGGATGCGGTTGACGCGGCGCTGGCCGGTGCACACATTGCCACCATTCCGTATAAGGTGCTGGAGCAGATGCTGCATCATCCTTTGACGGACGCCGGGATCGAGCGGTTCTTAAAGGATTGGGAGAGCGTAAAATAAAGGAGATATACCATGCTGACAGGGATTGATATCGGCGGCACCAAGTGCGCCGTCTTAACCGGCGACGGTGAGAACATTATCGAGCGGATTGCGTTTCCGACCACCAATGTGGCCGACACGCTTTCGGCCATCTACGCCGCGGTGGAAAAGGTCGGCTGCGGTGACGCAATCGGCGTCAGCTGCGGCGGCCCCTTGGACGCAGAGCGCGGCGTCATTCTTTCGCCGCCAAATCTGCCGGGCTGGGATAACATTGCCATTGTTCGGGAGCTTGTGCAGCGGTTTGCGGTACCGGCCGCACTGGAAAATGACGCAAATGCCTGCGCCCTGGCGGAATGGCGGTTCGGCGCCGGCCGCGGCAGCAAAAACATGATATTTTTGACCTTTGGTACCGGCATGGGCGCCGGTCTGATTTTAGACGGCCGCCTCTATCGCGGCACCTCCGGCATGGCCGGCGAGATCGGGCATGTCCGCATGGAACGGTTCGGGCCGTGCGGCTACGGAAAGGCCGGCTCGTTTGAGGGCTTTTGCAGCGGCGGCGGTATCCGGCAGATCGGCCGGATGGTTGCCGCAGAAAAGTTGCAGACCGGGCAAAGCGTGGGATTTTGCCAAAGTGCGGATGACTTAGACCGCATCACGGCAAAGTCGATTGCAGAGGCGGCAGCCGCCGGCGACACGGACGCCATCCGGGTTTATGAAATCTGCGGCGAAAAGCTGGGGCAGGGGCTTTCGATTTTAATCGATGTTTTAAATCCGGAAAAAATTGTAATCGGAAGTATTTATGAGCGCAGCGGCGCACTGCTGAAAACCTCGATGGAGGCTGCGATCGCACGGGAATCGCTGGCGGCGGCACGCAGCGTCTGCCGGGTTGTTCCGGCGGAGCTTGGCGACAGCGTCGGCGACTTTGCGGCGATTGCCGTTGCGGCCGATGCACTGGAGAGGAGTCAGAAAAAATGAATGATAAGATGAAAGAACTGTTTCAGCGCTATCCGGCGCTTGCATCCTGTGAGGAGAGTTTAAACGCAGCGCTTTCGGCGATGGAAAAAACCTATCGTGACGGCGGCACCATTTTGCTTTGCGGCAACGGCGGCAGCTGCGCCGACTGCGACCACATTGTCGGCGAACTGATGAAGGGCTTTTTGAGTCTGCGGCCGATGGATGATGCGACAAAGCACGCGCTGACAGAGCGCTGCCCGGAGGACGGCGCGAAAATGGCAGAGCGCTTGCAGCGCGGGATTCCGGCGATTTCGCTTGCCGCCCATGCCGGTGTGATGACCGCATTCTCCAATGACGTGGATCCCGACCTGGTATACGCCCAGCTGGTTTATGCCTTTGCAAGACCCCATGATTTGGTGATGGGAATCTCCACATCGGGCAACTCCAAAAATGTGGTTGCCGCGCTGAAAATGGCGGCTGCGATGGGATTGTCTACCGTTGGGCTGACCGGTGGAAAGGACTGCGCCATGGATCAAATCTGTGATGTGACGGTCAAAGCGCCGGAGACCGAGACATTTAAGGTGCAGGAATACCACCTGCCGATTTATCATTACCTTTGCGCCGCGCTGGAAGAAACCTTGTTTGGAAAAGCGTAAATCGCAGAATGCCTTTAAAAATGAAAAGGAACCCGGAAGGCGCTGCTTTTGCAGCCGTTGCCGGGTTCCTTTTTGTCGTTGGTTTTATAGCTTTTTTAAGGCGGAAAACATGGCTTCCTCTCCCTCTTTTGCCAAAATGGTAAAATAATGCTCGGTCATGGCCGCGGTTTCGGGATGCATTTGCTTTTGTGCCATGCCGTTTCGAAAGTATAAAAGCGGATGTGCATCGGTATAGGCCGCGCCCTGATAGATTTTGCTGGCGGCAATGCGATCGCAGATCAGCTCCTTGAAAAACCGTTTCGGCATTGCGACCGGCATATATTTTTTCTCATTGGGGTTATAATCCTGCCAGTATTCAAAGTGGTGGCGGTTTCGGCCTTTGTGATGCATCCATGCCAGGGAATATCCAAGTTCCAGCCGTTCCGCCTCATTGGGGCTTTTGCGGCCGTCGGTATAATACCGCGCGCCGCTGCAAAATTCGGTCGGGGTATATTTGGAGAGGTCGTGAAACAGTCCCTGCCAAAAAATTCCTGCCTTTTTGCAGTGGGCAATCACCCGATGCCGATGGGCGGTAATGGTCTTAAAATGCCCCCATGCCTTCTTCCATGTCATCTGCACGTTACCATTTCCTTTTCCTTATATTCTTACAGAGCATGCCGCAAATTTGATTTTCCTCCGGATTCCGGCATTTAACCCTGCGAAAACACTTCGCCGGGGGACAGTGTCTTTCCCTTGCGTCTTGCCAGCTCCGAGACGGTGACCATTTCATAGCCGCGGTCTTTCAGTGCCGGAATCAGACGTTCTGTCGCGTCAACACTGGTATCATAGATGTCGTGAAACAAGATCACGGAGCCGTCCCGTACCTCGGCAAGAACCTTTTGGTAAACCGCGTCAGCGTTGCGGCTTTTCCAGTCCAGGCTATCGAGAGACCAGAGCACAATCGGCACACCGGCCGCCGATTTGACAGCCGCATTATAGGAGCCGTATGGCGGCCGCATTAGGGTCGGGGCTTCGCCTGCTGCGTTCATGATGGCAGCGTTGGTTTTTTCTATCTGGTCGGCCAGCGCTGCCTCGCCAAGCTTGGTCAGTTGGGTGTGGTCGTAGGTGTGGCTGCCAAGCTCCATGCCCAGCGCTTGCATCCGCCGAATGCAGTCGGCGCCGCTTTGGGCACGGTTGCCCAACATAAAAAAGGTGGCTTTGACATTTTCCCGTTCTAAAATCGTCAAAAGGCGGTTGGTAGTGGATGGGTTTGGCCCGTCATCAAAGGTCAGGGCGACAGAAGGGGTTGTATCTGTAAAAGAACCGGTTGCTTTTGCGGCCGGTTTTGCCGCAGAGACAAGCGTCCAGCCCTTTTGCTGATACTCCTCTGTCTTATCCTTAAATACATCCTTTTCTTTCCCATCGGTGTTTTTCATCTTAACAGTGACGGCGCGCAGGTCGTCCGACCAGCCCTCTGCCTTGTAAAACGGGAGTTTGCTTTTAAAAATCAGCCGATTGTCCCCGGCCGTGTTCCAGATATCACAGGTGACCTCTAAAAAATCCTCTGACCAATCCGTGCTGTCGCTGTAATCCTTGGCAGCGTCCGGCGAAAGATATAAGATTCTGCCATCATTGCAGTAAACAACGACCAGCCCCTCGCCGGGATCGGCCGGAACGGTAAAACCGCCAAAAACACAGATGCAGAGCAAAACAAAAAGAATTGCGCTAAGCAACTTGCGCAGCATTTTCATAATACTTCCTCCTTTCATATCCGGATCAACGGACTTTTCAGGGTTGTTGCGCCTAAAACAGTTGCCAATATTCCTAGACGGCCAGGCAGGCGCTGATTTGATCTTTCGGTGCGACAAACAGACGCATATCCGATCCCGGTTTGATTCCGGCCATGCGCAGCGCGCACGCAACCGTCTCTTCTGCCAGATAGGGATTATTATTTTCCGGGCTGAGATGCCCCAAAAGAATTTGTTCCGTTCCCATTTTTACCAAAAATTCAGTTGCCTTTGCCGCATCATCATTGGATAAATGACCGCGGTCGCTGCGGATCCGCTGCTTTAGCTGCGGCGGGTAGGGCCCCATGCTCAGCATGGAAAGATCGTGGTTGGATTCCAGCAGGACGGCGCCGCTGCCTTTTAAGGCGCGAAAGACTGATTCTTCCAAAATACCCATATCGGTCGCAACCGAGACCTTTTTATCGCCGACCGAGACACTGTAGCCGACCGGGTCGGCCGCATCGTGCGGAATCGGGAATGGCTGCATGATAAAATCATCGACCGAAAAGGCGTCTGCATGGCAGAATGTGCATTTTTGCGCCTCGCAAAGGTTGCCGATGGACGATTCCATGGCAGCCCAGGTTTTATCGTTGGCATAAACGGGAATCCCAAGCCGCCGCGCCAGAATGCCGACGCCGCGGATGTGGTCAAGATGCTCATGCGTAACTAAAATTGCCTTAATGGCGGCGGGAGACAGCCCTGCCTCTAAAATAGCGGCTTCGGCAGCCTTGCCGCTGATGCCGCAGTCAATCAGGACGCCTGCATTTTGATAGGATACCAATACGGCGTTACCGCGGCTGGAGCTTTTTAATGAACGCAGCTGTAACAAAAGACCTCGCCCTTTCTGTCAAAAAAATTGGAAAGTGTAACTTCAATAAGGAAAGAAATCGCCGTATCTGTGCGTTACGGCGATTGTTTACAAAGTATCCATTGCGGTTTTAAAACCGGCATCCTGTGCCTAAATCACGTCATCGTGCTTTGCTGCCGGTGTGGTTGTTCCCTGGCGGCGTGTAATCTGTGCGCCCAGTGCGCGAAGCTTTTCAACCAGACCCTCATAGCCGCGGTCAATGTATTTCAGATTATAAATCTCGGTCACGCCGTGCGCCATCAGACCGGCAATCACCAAGGCGGCTCCGGCGCGCAAATCGGTCGCCGAAACCGGCGCACCGCTGAGATACGGCGTGCCTTCTACGGTTGCGATACGCCCCTCGACCGAGACATTGGCGCCCATACGGTTTAACTCGCCCACGTATTTAAAGCGGTTGTCCCAAACGTTTTCCGCAACCAGGCTGGTACCCTTTGCCGTGGACAAAAGCGTCAGCATCTGCGGCTGCAGATCGGTCGGGAACCCCGGATGCGGCTGCGTTTTTACATTGGCGGCACGGTAAGGCGCCTCATCCTTGGCATAAATCCGAATCGCGTCATCGTGTTCCTCTACGCCGACGCCCATCTCAATCAGCTTGGCGCTCAGCGATTCCATATGTTCAGGGATAATATTGTTGATTAAAACGTCACCGCGGGTTGCCGCAGCGGCAATCATAAAGGTGCCGGCCTCAATCTGGTCGGGAATCACGCTAAAGCTGCCGCCGTGCAGCTCCTTCACGCCCTTGATACGGATAATATCCGTGCCAGCGCCGCGGATGTTGGCGCCCATACAGTTTAAAAAGTTTGCAACGTCTACAATATGCGGCTCCTTGGCGGCGCTGTCAATCACAGTAACGCCGTCAGCCAGTGTGGCGGCCAGCATAATGTTGATGGTCGCGCCGACCGAAACCACGTCTAAATAGATATGCTCGCTCTTCAGCTCATTTGCCGAAAGCATAACCATGCCGTGGCCGATCTCAACCTCTGCACCCAGCGCTTTAAAGCCTTTGATGTGCTGGTCGATCGGGCGCACGCCAAAATCGCAGCCGCCGGGCAATGCCACGGCTGCGTGGTGAAAACGGCCGAGCAGTGCGCCCATCAGATAAGAGGACGCACGAATCCGCCGCACCGTTTCGTAGTCGGCTTCCCAGTTATGCAGGGCGGTACAGTCAATCTCGACCTCGCCGCGGCCGACAAAGGCCGCCTTGCCGCCCAAATTGTTAATAATTTCAATCAGTGCCTCAATATCGCTGACATGGGGTACGTTATCAATATGGCACTTTCCCTTTACCATGATTGCGGCAACCAAAATCGCAACGGCCGAATTCTTCGCGCCGCTGATTTCGACCTCGCCTGCAAGACGGGCGCCGCCCAAAATAACCATTTTCTCCATGTTCTTGCCTCCAGAAAATCCAATCCATCTTCCCTCATTCTATCACATGATTGTTACAGATAAATGACATCTGCATTAAACTTTGATGATAGTATGCGGGCATATTCGCCAAAAGGGGATCATCCAAGCTCCGCGTTTGGGAGACGAGGACGTTACGGCAGGTCAATCAATCCTTTTCGATGACGGTTTTGCCGCCCATGTAAGGACGCAAAACTTCCGGAATGGTGACGCTGCCGTCGGCGTTCTGGTAGTTTTCAAGAATGGCGGCGGTGGTACGGCCGATGGCAACGCCGCTGCCGTTTAGGGTGTGAACCAGCTGCGCCTTGTCCTTTGCGGAATCCTTATAACGGATATTGGCGCGGCGTGCCTGGAAGTCCTCAAAATTACTGCAGGAGGAAATCTCGACAAAGCGGTTGTAGCTGGGCATCCAGACCTCGATATCGTACTTCATGGCAGCCGTAAAGCCCAGATCGCCGATACAGATTTTTACCACGCGGTACGGAATCTTCAGCATTTGCAGTACATCTTCGGCGTCGGCAACCAGTTTTTCCAGCTCGGCATAAGAATCCTCCGGTCGGGTGAACTTTACCAGCTCAACCTTATTAAACTGGTGCTGACGGATCAGGCCGCGGGTATCTCTGCCGGCCGAACCGGCCTCGGCACGGAAGCATGCGGTATAAGCGCAATATTTTACCGGCAGCTTTGCGCCGTCTAAAATTTCGTCCCGGTGCATGTTGGTGACAGGAACCTCAGCGGTCGGAACCAGAAAATATTCGGTGCCGGCAACTTTAAAGGCGTCCTCTTCAAACTTCGGCAGCTGGCCGGTGCCGATCATGCTGTTGCGGTGTACCATAAACGGCGGAAAAATCTCCTTATAGCCGTGCTTTGTGGTGTGGGTATCCAGATAAAAGTTGGTGATGGCACGTTCTAGCTGCGCACCGGCGCCGCGGTAGACGGTAAAGCGTGTGCCGGTGATTTTTGCCGCGGTTTCCGGGTCTAAGATATTTAAATCCTTGCCCAGATCCCAGTGTGCTTTCGGTTCAAAATCAAAGACGGTCGGTTCCATAAAGCGGCGAACCTCTACATTATCCGCGTCCGTATCGCCGTCCGGCACGGTCGGGTTGGGGATGTTCGGAATGGTGTAGGCAATTGCGGTAATTTTTTCGTCCAGCGCACGCAGCTTTTCGTCACATTCTTTAATGGCGGCAGACAATTCCTTCATTTCGGCAAAAACGGCCGTGGTGTCCTCGCCGGCCTTTTTCAGCGCCGGTATTTTTTTGGAAACGGCGTTCTGCTCTGCCTTCTTCTGCTCTGCCTCGTATAAAATTTCGCGCTTTTCCTTGTCGAGTGCAAGCAGTCCGTCGATGTCTACGTTCTCTTTTCTCCGTGCCAGTGCGGCAATGACCTTTTCCGGCTCGGTTCTCAGTAATTTCATGTCAATCATGGTATCTTAGTCCTTTCTTTTTTGAGGTTCACTCTCATTGGTTTCGGTTTGTGCTGCGGCAAGAAGCTGATCCAGCGCCTCACAGGCGGCGGTCTGCTCCGGCGTCAGCGCACTGCGGTCAATGGCGAGAAGTGCCGCCTTGGCCTCGTCCGCGCGGCTTTCCTGCCACAATATCAGTACTTGATTGATGGTGTCGCTGACGGTAAGCGCCGTCTTTTGGGTCTCCAGCTGACTCTGAAGATCTTCCTTTTCTTTGCCCAGTGTATAATTTTCATCCTTTAAGCGAACAATCTCGTTTTGAATGCTGACATTTAACTGTTCCTTTTCGGTAATCTGATCTTCATACTTGGTTTCGCGGTCGTCTGCCATGGCTGCAATGATAATGACAATCACGGCCGCCAAAATCATAATGATGGCATAGCTGCTCAGTTTTCTGAAATTCTTTTTTTCCTCCGACATGGTTTCCCCTCCTTCTCTTTCAAAATCAAGGGCAGATCGCAACAAATTTTCAAAAAATATGCAAAATGTTTCTGACAGGCTCAAAATTGCGTTTTAAGGCGCATATGCGCTTTTGGCATGTATTTCATTGTGCTGCATCAAAACGCAGCTTTAAGGGTGTATTTTCGCCTGTCGAAAATTGTCGATTAACGGCGAAGTGCAAATAAAAGCCGTTCCAGATCGTCCTTACTGTAATATTCGATTTCAATTTTTCCTTTTTTGGCACCTTCCTGGATTTTTACCTTGGTACCAAATTGGGAAGAAAGGGAATCCTCAATTTCGCGGTAGTATTTTTGCATCATCGGATTTTGCGGTTTTGCGGCGCTCTGCTTTTGCGGTTTGCCGATGGCGGCAACCAGTGCCTCTGTCTGCCGGACGTTTAATCCTTCCTTGATAATACGCTCTGCCAGGGATAGCTGAAGATCGGGATCTTCAACCGGCAGCAGAGTGCGCGCGTGCCCCTGGGTGAGCTTGCCCTCGACCAGCAGGGCTTTTACGGCGTCGCTCAAATGGCTCAGGCGCAGGGCGTTGGCAACTGCGCTGCGGCTTTTGCCGACACGCTTGCTGATTTCCTCCTGCGTCATATGAAAGGTGTCAATCAGCTGCTGATATCCCTCGGATTCTTCGATCGGGTTTAAGTCCTCACGCTGCAGGTTTTCCACCAGTGCAAGCTCCATGACCTCCTGCTCTTCAAAACTGCGGATAATACAGGGCATTTCCTTTAATCCGGCCAGTTTAGAGGCTCTCCAGCGGCGTTCGCCTGCCACAATGCGGTAGGTGCCTGCCTTGGTGGGAGTGACTAAAATCGGCTGCACAACGCCGTGTTCTAATATAGAATCGCGCAGCGCCTCCAGCTTGTCCATATCAAAGTTTTTTCGCGGCTGTCCCTTGTTCGGCTCAATTTCAGAAAGCTTTAATACGACAACCTGCTTGCCGTCGTCCGATGTTTCGCCCGATCGGTTGATTTCATCGGCGATATTGCGAATGGCATCGCCATCATCCTTGATTTGGAATAATTGGTTCATGCCGCGGCCCAATCCGGACTTTTTTGCTTTATGTTCTGCCATTTTTCCACTTCCTTATCGATTTTTTCGGATGACTTCCCCGGCCAGCTTTTGATAGCACTGCGCCCCTTTGGAACGTGCGTCAAAGGCAATGACGGGTTTTCCGTAGCTTGGCGCCTCGGACAGGCGCACATTGCGCGGAATTATGGTTTTGTATACGGTCGCACCAAAATATTTTTGCACCTCTTCGGCAACCTGTACCGACAGATTGGTGCGCGCGTCGTACATGGTCAGAAGAATGCCTTCTATCTTTAATGCCGGATTCAGACCCTGTTTTACCATCTTGACGGTGTGCGTCAGCTGACTCAGCCCCTCCAGTGCGTAATATTCGCACTGAATCGGTATCAGTACGCTGTCTGCGGCGCCAAAGGCGTTTAATGTAATCAGCCCCAGGGAGGGCGGACAGTCGATAAAAATAAAATCAAACGAATCACGAACGGACTCCAGTGACTTTTTCAGCTGATATTCCCGGTTTTCAATGTCAACCAAGGAAATCTCCGCGCCGGCCAAATCCATATTGCCCGGACAGAGCCAGAGGTTTTTATATTCGGTTTCCATCATGATCTCTTGCATAGGGCGGCGCTCAGCCAGACAATCGTAGGTGGAGTGTTCCAAAGAACGGCTGTCAATCCCCAAACCGCTGCTGGAATTCCCCTGCGGATCGCTGTCAATCAGTAAAACCTTTTTCCCCTTTTGTGCAATGCACGCGCTTAAGTTGATGGCGGTCGTTGTCTTGCCGACACCGCCTTTTTGATTGGTGATTGCAATCACTTTTGCCATGAAATCTTATCGCCTCCTTCTCTATGCCTTTTACCATTATAGCACATAAATCCAGAAATACAAGGGAAAAATGTCAACTTTTCAAAAAATGTTTCACATGAAACAAAAAAGGTCGGTATTGATGCCCTCGTGCGCTTAACGTTTTCTATATTCCAGAGGCGTCATGCGCATAATTTTTTTAAAAGAACGACAAAAGGAACGCGTTTCTGAAAAACCTACGCTTTCTGATATTTTTTCTATAGAATAGTCCGTTGTTCTCAAAATGTAGCATGCGTTAGATATGCGGTATTGGGCAAGGTATTGGTGAAAAGAGGTCCCCGTGGCTAATTTAAAGTTTCTGCAAAAATTGCTTTTGGAATATCCGGTTATTTTGGCGGCGTCGTCAATCGAAATATTAGAATTATAGTTAAGGTAAATCAGCTCAAGAGCTCCTTCGATTTTACGCTTATAGACTTTTTCGGACGGTACGGTGTCCGATGAGTTCATAAATAAAGAAACCATGTATGCGGATATTTTATAAAGCTCTCCGCTAATAAGCAAGTCGGCGGCAGAGTCCGTTTCTTCACAAATTTTTAACATGGTCTTTATGGAAGCATAAATATCCGCATATGGCTTTTTATCTGTATTGGCGATTTCAAATACCGGGCAGGCAAATTCTACTTCAGATATTGCTCTGAATTTTTCGCGCAGCAGCATCGGCCCAAATTCAATAAGAATGAATTTGCAGCAGCTTTTATCCCCAATAAGCTCGTGGTCTGTCATGCTGCTGATAAATAAAAGCTCCCCGGCATGGATGTGATATTGCTCGCCGTTGAGTTTGGCAACAAATGCGCCTTCCAGGCAATACAGCAGTTCGATTTCATGATGCAAATGCAATGGAAAGGAACAGAATTCCTCAGATTTTTTTATTATGTAAGGTGTTCCATATTTTAAAAGAGGTTGATAAAGCATAATACTCACCCATACCAATTTTAACATAATACAATATCGCTGTCAATGCTATTTTTGTGCATATTCAAAGTAAGAAAGCAAATATATAGTCGCAAATACCTTGGATATTACGGGGTTTGTTGAATATTTTGGCTCTGTAAATTGTTAAGAAGTTTTGTGCATTTTATAGGAATATAAATCATTGTTTTTTAAAAAAAAGGATTTATAATCAAAGGAAAGAAGGCGATAAGGAGGCAGGATTGTGAAAAAGATAGGAATTCAACTCTACACGGTAAGAGACTATATGACAAAGGAACAGAATATAAAAGAGCTGTTTCAGGATTTAAAAGCCGCTGGATATGACGAGGTTGAGATTTTTGGCAACATCGAGAACATGCTGCCGGCGCTAAAGTGCGCTGCGGAATTGGACCTGGAAATTGCCGGGACAATATGCAATTTAAATGATTATTCCGATCGTGAGAAGACAGTTAAATGGTGCCGCGATTTCGGGATAAAGTGTTTGGGGGTTTCTGCAAGCGAGTTTGCTTCGGCAGGAGAGGTTGAAAAATTTATTCAAGAAGCAAATCAGCTTTCGAGATTTCTTTCTCAATACGGACTATCAATTTCATATCATAATCATAGTCATGAGTTTAGGAAATATGAATTTGGTAAAACAGCTTTTGAAAGGATGGTTGACGAGTTAGATCATAATATTGGGTTTGTTCTTGATACATATTGGGTTCAGCATGGCGGCGGCGATGTAAGACATTGGCTTGATGTTTTGGGCAATCGGATTACCACACTGCATATGAAGGATATGAAAAGAATTGAAAACAACCAGGTAACGTATGCCCCGCTCGGAGAAGGAAATCTTTGGTGGGAGGGAATCATTGCAAAGGCAGAAGAAATCGGCGTCAGACATTTTATTGTTGAACAGGACGAGTGTGATGGCGACTCTTTAGAATGCGCAAAAAGGAGTATCGCATACATCAAAAAATATTTAAAATAAATTTCATGAATGGATGGAGGTATTTGTATGTACAGAGTTGGAAAAGAAGAGGTTGAGGCGGTATCCAGGGTAGTAGCAAGCGGAAGCTATTTCAAGACGAACAACGTTTACAATGAAACCGAGCAGGCGGAAAACGATTTGAAAAAACTGTTTGATGTAAAGAGGACGCTGGTTATGACGTCCGGAATGGCGGCGCTTGTTTCCGGAATGACGGCGCTTGGCATTGGCCCCGGGGATCAGGTTATCGTTCCCGCATATACGTACATTGCGACTGCTATGGCGGTGGTAAGCGTAGGTGCGATTCCGGTCGTTGCAGAGGTTGACGAGACGCTGACGATAGATCCCGAGGATGTGGAAAAAAAGATTACACCGGCAACAAAGGCAATCGTTCCGGTACATATTCTTGGGTTTCCCTGCAATATGGATGCAATATGCAGTATAGCAAAAAAACATCATTTAAAAATTGTCGAGGATGCTTGTCAAGCTGACGGAGCAAGGTATCATGGAAAAAGGCTTGGAGCAATCGGTGATGCGGGAGCGCTAAGCTTTAATGTATACAAGCTTATCAGCACAGGGGAAGGCGGAGCGCTTTTAACCAACGACGAAGCGTTGTATCAGAGAGCGCTGATTTATCATGACAGCAATGCGGTTGCATTTTTCGGCAATCAGATGGAGGGTATCAAGGAGGAGCTTTTCTGCGGCGCTGAATATCGTACCAATGAGATACAGGCCGCTATGCTCAGAGAGCAATTGAAGAAAATGGATGATATTATCAAATCGATCAGGGGAATAAAGGGAAAAATCATGGAAGCGTTAAAAGATGATTTTAAGTTTGTTCCTTCCAATGATATTACCGGTGATCTTGCCACCACAATTGCTTTTTCGTTTGATTCGGAAGAGGAGGCACGCAGCTTTGCGGAAAAGAATAAGGAAACCTGTAGTCTGCCTATTGATACCGGCAAGCATGTGTATAAGCATTGGACGCCGATTATGAAAAAGAGAGGCGCCTACCATCCGCTTATGGATCCGTTTAAAATGGAGGCGAATAAAAACATTGTGCCGGATTATCAGGAGGACATGTGTCCGAAAACGCTTGATCTCTTGTCAAGAACAGTGTATATAGGAACGTACGATATGACAGAAGAACAAATTGCAGAATTTGTAGAAAACTGCCGTGAGGCAAAAAAATAAAAGGAATACCTTTCATCACGGTATGCTGACAAGGTATACCGTGATTAAATTGGAGATTTTATGAACCAAATACTGAAAAAATATATAGTAATTATCATTGGAACCGCTATGGTGGGGTTTGCTGTCAGTGAGTTTTATATTCCAAATAAAATTGTAAGCGGCGGCGTTTCGGGGTTATCAACCATTTTGTTTCATGTTCTTGGCATAGAACCCGGATTATCCTTTGCGTTGATAAACATTATTTTGCTTGCGGCGGCGTTATGGTTTTTGGGTAAGGCATTTGTAATCCATTCTCTGATAGGGGCATCGCTTTTAACATTGTTTGTGCAACTGTTTTCTTATCTTCCGAAGGTATGCCAAGATGTATTTTTAGGCACAGTGTTTGGAGCAATCCTTTACGGCGCAGGAATCGGATTGACGCTTGCGGTTGGTGCATCTACAGGCGGCACCGATATACTAAGCCGATTGCTGCAGCATTTTTTTCCTTATGTCAGAATTGGGAATCTATTGCTGGCAGTGGACACAGCGGTCATTATCGCGTCCCTTTTTGCGTTTGGACAGGTAGAACTTGCGTTATATGGGATCATTGCGCTTGGGGTGTCGTCTTTTGCGGTGAATTGGATCATTCGGAAACTTAATATATCAAAACTCGCATTTGTTGTGACCGATCATGGAAAGGAAGTCGCGCACCGGCTTGTAGAAAACTCGCCGAGAGGGGTTACCATTATTGATGCGACCGGTGGATATACCATGGAGCATAAGGAAGTTTTAATTTGTGCCTTAAAGGAAAATGAGGCAGAATGTTTTCAAAAAAGAGTGCTTGAGAGTGATTCGTCGGCATTTATTATTTTTTCGGAGTCATCACAGATTATTGGAAACGGGTTTAGGGTCTATAAATAAAAGAGTATCTTATAGAAACGATATGGAGCAGAAAGTCACAAACACCAATGGAAAGCGTATTGAAATTCCGGCAAGGACACCGGAAATATGAAAGAGTTCGTCACATAAAAAAACTCCCCAAAAGCGTCAGCATTTGGGGAGTTTTTTTGTTTTCATTCTTTGCTGCCGGTATGTTTGTCAGATAGGATCATTTTTGCATTTTAAATATGTTTGATTAGCGACCGTATTTGCGATAGCCGTTATGAAACAGAACAAAAATGGAATATGCATAGCAAAAAAGAACGATTTACTATGCTTTGAGCAATTGATATAATAAAATCAAAGGATAAAAGAGGCTCCCTTTCCTGCCGTCTAGATTTGATGCATGGAAGTTATATACCGTGGTTAGTTTTTCAATCATCTCCGCTTGCCCGATTACCTTTTCACACGATTCATTTGGAATGAGATGTTTTAATCCCCGGATTTTCTTTCTTACACGAATCATTAATGATGAAAAATTTCATTTAAATCATATATGTCTTTTTGACTATCTTTTTATATCTTCTTAAATGTCCGCAAAGCCTTATTTTATAGGCTCTACAGGCATTTTGCTTTTGTGGTAAACCTCACATATCTAGGTCTATCTTCTTATATTTTCGCTATCAAGCGTGGTTAAAATCGTGGTAAATACTTCTTATGCGATTA
>JABLTO010172956.1_pt1 | contig 17017 bp, 21 predicted proteins | sample 7160091 | NCBI WGS metagenome assembly JABLTO01 (sample SAMN14651225, study PRJNA627086) | human gut metagenome | isolation source: feces | host: Homo sapiens
TATGAAAGGGCAATTATAATTAATATAGAAGAAAATATAATAATTTCAGATAAAAAATTTAATGGAATTAATCTAAATTATTATGAACTAGAATTAGATGAAAAATATAATAAATACGAAAAATTTGATAAAAATATAGTAGTAGAAAGTATGATTATTGAAAGCAAGTTAGAAAAATATAATACTTTAAAGATAAAAAATTTAATTGGAAATAGAGGCATTATAAATGATGAAGAATTTAAAAAAATAGTAGTATAAACTTGACAAACCAATAATAATATTCTATATTAATGAGGTATTAAAATTACATAATCATAAGGAGGAAACATTATGGAAGAAAAAGAAGTTATATTAACACAAGAAGGTTTTGATAAATTAGAAAAGGAATTAGAAAAATTAAAAACTGAAACAAGAGCTGAAATAGCAGAAAGAATAAAAGTTGCTTTAGGTTTTGGAGATTTATCTGAAAACTCTGAATACGATGAAGCAAAAAATGCTCAAGCAGAAAACGAAAATAAAATTGTTGAATTAGAAAAGAAATTAAGACTTGCAAAAATAATAGATGAATCAGAAATAGATACAAAAACAGTACAAGTTGGAAATACAGTAAAAGTATTCGATGAAGAATTTGATGAAGAAGTAGAATACACAATTGTAGGTTCAACAGAAGTTAATTTAGCCGAAAATAAAATATCAAACGAATCACCTTTAGGAGCAGCTTTATTAGGTAAAAAGAAAAATGCGGTTATAGAAGTTCAAATTCCAGATGGAATTGCAAAATATAAAATATTATCAATAAGAAAATAATAAAATTTTGGGTTGCAAATATGCAACCCAATTTTAATAAAAATGTAAAAAAATAACAGAGAATGTTGTAGGGAGTCGACGCCTCTGTCGACTCGATAAAAAATAAGGACATGGAAAATTATACATAATAGAGGAAATAAATGAAATATATAAATAAAATAAAAGAAAAATTAAAAGAAATAAATTATAAAGAATTAGCTAGAAATCTAATAGTATTATTTGTATTATATTTATTAACTTCTACATTTGCTGGAATTGATATTTATGAGTATGAAGAGTTTATTAAAAATCTAAAAATTATAAATTGTATAGAATTGTTTTTTAAAAATATGATATTTAATTTAGATTTTGTTTTAAATTATTTTATATTAGTTGCAATGTATCTAATAAATTATGGGATTTCTGGCAGAAAAAGAATAGCTATGTTAATTACAATTGTATTAAGCAGTGCATTTTCAATAATGGATTATTTTGTAACTCAAATAAGAGGAATAGGTTTTACATTGCCAGATATATATTCTATAAGAACGGCATTAAATGTAGCAAAAGGAATAAAAGTAAGCGTAAATGTTAATTTTTTTATAGGTATATTTTTATTAATATTTTCCTTAATAAATTGTTATTATATATCTAATGAAAAACAAAAAGAAAAGAAAAATAGAATTATTAGGGCTATTGTAGGAATAGGAATATTGTTTATTATAACAAATGTATCGTATTTAGAAGAAGTTGGAATATGGGATGTAAACGATTGTTATAAATGCCATGGACCAGGATTAACTTTAATAAAAATGGCTAAAGATTTAAAAATACAAAAACCAAAAGGATATAATAAGCAAAAAGTTAAAGAATTATTAGATAGCTATAAAGTAGAAGAAAACGATAATGTAGATGAAGAAAAAGTTAATATAATTATTGTAATGAATGAATCTTTTGCAGACTTATCAGAAATATATAACATAGATTCATCAGCAGATAATATGCCGTTTTATCATTCTTTAAAAAATAGAAAAAATACCGTAGTAGGAAAAATGCATTCATCACAATATGGTGGTGGAACTGCAAATGTAGAGTATGAATTTTTAACACGAAATGCAACAGCGTTTTTGCCAGTTGGAGCTATGCCATATCAACAATATATAAAAAAAGATACAAACTCTGCTGTTTCATATATGAATAGTTTAAATTATAAAACAATAGGAATTCATTCGTGGTATAAAACGGGTTATAGCAGAGGAAAAATATATAAATATTTAGGATTTGATAAATCATTATTTAAAGAAGATATGAACAATTTGGAAAATGAAATAAATGAGTATTCTAGCGATATAAGCACATATAAATATGTAATAGATGAATTAGAAAATAAAGAAAAAGATGAAAGTATATTTGAATTTGTTGTAACAATGCAAAATCATTTACCATATATATATCAAGAAGATAATGGAGTTCAGTATGTAGATAATATATATTTAAATAATTATTTACAAGTGCAAAATAAAGTTGATAATGCTTTGAAATATTTAATAGACTATATAGAAAAATATGATGAAAAAACAATTGTGCTATTTTTTGGAGATCATCAACCAAACTTAAACTTGCAAGATGAATATGGAATAAGAAGCGGAATAAAAGAAGATGAAGCAAATTATATAGTTCCATATTTTATAACAGCTAATTATGATATTAATTTAGAAGGAAAAGAAGAAATTAGTACAAACTATTTAGAAAGCTTATTAATGAAAAATACAAATCTAAAGAAAGATTCGTATAGTTTGTATATGGAAGAATTAAATAAGGAAATACCAATAATAACGAATCAATATTATATAGATAAAGATGGTAATAAAAACGAAATAGATGATAAACAATCTAGGTATTATGATAAATTACAAGAATATCAAAGAGTTGTATATTATAAAATGTTTGATGAATAAAAAGAAAGCCCCCCGTACTCAAATATGAGAACGGGGGTAAAGATTATGAGATAGCATGAATAATTTTGTTCAGCTTTTTTGCTGAAATGTCATTCTGTGGTTCATATAAACTAATATATAACTTATTATTATTCAGTTTAAATTGAATAATACCTTTCATTGACATTGTAAAGTTACAATTAGTTAATATGTTGTCAATATTATCAATGCTTTCTAATATGCATGTAGCAACAAAGTCTGAAAAATCAGGATTATTCTTATCATATATTTTTATCTTTAATATATTTATATCTGAATGAAAAGATATAATTCCGAAAAAATTTCCATTTAAGAGTAAATTGTTTGCTGTTTCTAGTCTTTTATTAAAACTAGAATTGCATTTTTTTACTTTTAATTGGTACTCCTGAAATTTCCGTAATTCTTTAAGTTCTAACATATAATGTCCTCCTTTATTAAGGTACTTGACCCATTGATACTATCATTATAGCATATTATGTAGATAAAGGCAAATTTTTATAAAAAAAAGCAACCCTTTTAGGGAAGCTTTACTATAGCCATAAGGTTGAATTGTTTTTTAATTCATTTTGTTGGTCTTCAGATACATTACCAAAATAGAAGATATTGTAATTTCCACTATCTATTACTCTGTTAATAACGCATTCATTTAATACAGGTGTACTACCAAAGTAACCTAAGAAATCTGAAGATTTTTCTTTAGATACAATAATATTTTGATTAACACCAACTTCTACTTCTTCGTTTATAATTCCTGTAACTGTTGTTTTTGTTGTGTTTCTTGCATTTTTTGATCCTGCTGTTCTTGCCATATAAATAGCCTCCTTAAATAAATTATTCTTTGGTACAAACCAATTATTTAAAAGTATTATATCAAAAAAAAACGAAAAATCAATTATTTTGTTAAAAAAAATAAAAAATATTATACTATCTATAATTTGTATTTTTTTGTCGAATGATTTTTCTTGCAAAAGTAAATTAAATGTGTTAATAATATAAAAAATATAGGGAGCAAAGAAATAGATGAATGAAAAAGCATTCATTATATTTCTTTGCTCTTTTGTGTATTAAAATTTGTATTTTATAGAAAGAGTAGAATATTTAGAGCATATATAAGTAATTTTTATAATATATGAATATTTTTAGGAGGAAATATGTTATCAATTGTGCAAAGTATAGGATTACATGGACTAGAAGGATATTTAATAAAAGTTGAAGTAGATACATCTGCTGGGCTTCCTAGTTTTGATATTGTTGGTCTGCCGGATGTTAGTGTAAAAGAATCAAAAGAAAGAGTAAGAACTGCAATTAAAAATTCTGGACTTAACTTTGAAAGTAGGAAAATAATTGTAAATTTATCTCCTGCAAATACAAGAAAAGAAGGTTCACTATTCGATTTACCAATAGCGGTAGGAATTTTAAAATCTATGGAAAGTATAGAAAATAAAGATTTATCAGATTATGTTTTTGTAGGAGAATTATCTTTAGATGGAAAATTAAATAAAGTTGCAGGAGTACTTCCAATATGTATAGAAGCAGCAAAATTAGGAATAAAAAATATAATATTGCCTAAAGAAAATGCAAAAGAAGCAGCAGTGGTGAGAAATTTAAATGTTATACCTGCAAACGATTTAACACAAGTGGTAAATTACTTAAATGGAAAGATAAAAATAGAAAAAGAAATAATAGATATTAATAAATTATTTGAGATAAAAGATAAATATTTATTCGATTTTTCAGAAGTTAAAGGACAAGAAAATATAAAAAGAGCAATAGAAGTTGCAGCAGCAGGAGGGCACAATTGTATGTTAATAGGAAGCCCAGGTTCACGGTAAAACAATGATGGCAAGAAGAATACCAACAATATTACCAAGTTTAACCTTTGAAGAAGCACTAGAAATTACTAAAATACATAGTATAGCAGGAAATTTACCAGAAAATGTACCTTTAATAACATCAAGGCCTTTTAGAAGTCCACACCATACAATATCTTCTGTTTCATTAGTAGGAGGAGGTAGAATACCTAAACCAGGAGAAATGAGCCTTTCACATTATGGAGTATTATTTTTAGATGAATTAACAGAATTTAATAAAAATACTTTAGAAGTAATGAGAACACCTCTAGAAGATAAAAAAATAACAATATCAAGAGTAAATGCAAGTTTAACATATCCGTGTAATTGTATGTTAGTGGTATCTTTAAATCCGTGTCCATGTGGATATTATGGTTCTAAGGATAAAGAGTGTACATGTTCAGATACTGCAATTGCAAAATATATGGGTAAAATAAGCGGACCACTGTTAGATAGAATAGATATCCAAGTAGAAGTTCCTAGTGTTAAATATAGCAAATTAGAAGTAGAGCAACCAAGTGAAAGTTCAGAAGCAATTAGAAAAAGAGTAAATAAGGCAAGAAAAATTCAAATAGAAAGATATAAAGAAAATGGGATATTTTCTAATTCAGAACTAACACCAAAATTAATGAATAAATATTGCAAATTAGATGAAGCTGGAAAGAAAATACTTAAAAATGCAATTGAGAAATTAGGGCTAAGTGCACGCGCCCACGATAGAATTATAAAAGTTTCTAGAACAATAGCTGATTTAGAAGAAAAACAAAATATAGAGGCTAAACACATTGCAGAAGCAATACAGTATAGAAGTTTAGATAGAAAATATTGGAGATGAAAAAATGAAGAAAATTATAATTGAAGATATAGAATTTCCACAGACTTTAAGAGATATAGAAAAACCACCTAAACAGTTATATTATGAAGGAAATATTAATTTATTAAAGCAAACCTCAATTGCAGTAATTGGTTCAAGATGTTGTAGTGAATATGGAGTAAAAATGTGTACAAAGTTTTCAAGTGAACTAGCAGAAGCAGGGCTGGTAATTACAAGTGGAATGGCAAAGGGAATAGATACGGTAGCTCATTCAAGTTGTTTGCAAAGTGGAGGAAAAACAATAGCAGTTTTAGGATGCGGTCTTAATAAAATATTTCCAAGAGAAAATACATATTTATATAAAGAAATAATATACAATGATGGTATAGTTATATCAGAATATGAACCAGAAACAGAAGCAAATACTAAGTATTTTCCACAAAGAAATAGAATAGTAAGTGGACTTTCAGTTCGGAACGTTGGTTATAGAATCGGCATATAGAAGTGGAACAAGTATCACAGCAGGACTTGCAATTAATCAGGGAAAAAAGGTATTTTGTGTGCCACATAGTTTAGGAACAAAAACAGGTGTAGGAAATAATAGACTTATTCAGCAAGGTGCAAAATTAGTTGTTTCAACAGAAGATATTTTAGAAGAACTAAAAATAATACAAAATAGTGAAGTAAAAGAAGAAAATGATGAAAATATAGAAGTAGCAGAAGAATATAAAAAAGTATATGAAAACTTAACATATGAACTAATACCAATAAATAGTTTATGTAGTAAATTACAATGTAAAATAAGTGAATTAAATTATTTAATAACAATGATGGAAATGGAAAATTTAATAGAAATAATGCCAGGAAATATGATAAAAAGGAAGTAATAAAATGTATAAAAAACACATAGTGGGAATTGAAGGAGAAAATATAGCAAGTAAATATTTAAAAGATTTAGGATATAAAATTATAGAAAGAAATTTTATGTGTAAAACAGGAGAGATAGATATTGTAGCATTTGATTTAAAAAAAGAAGAATTAGTTTTTGTAGAAGTAAAAACAAGAAGTAACTATTCGTATGGAACACCTGCAGAAGCAGTAACAAATATAAAACAAAAGCATATTTACAAGACAGCAAGATATTATATACATTTACATAATTTATATGAATTATATACACGAATAGATGTTATAGAAATTTTATTAAAAAATAATAGCTATAAATTGAATCATTTGAAACAAGTAACATAAGTATACTTATAATTTTAATACAAATTTCTCTCATAGGTTGTAGGGGTCGACGCCTCTGTCGACCCGAAATAATGATAATTCAAAATAATAAATTAATCTAAAATTTCATGAATGTAGGGGCGATCATTGACCGCTATAGAAAAATAATAAAAGGCGACCAATGGTCGCCCCTACACATACGAAGAATTTGATCTTAATTATTATTTTGTCTTTAAATAAATAATATCAAATAATGATTGGGTTAATTAGTTTACAAAAATAGGGATATATTGTATAATTTCATAAGAGGAGAGAATTATGAATTTATTTGAAGAAACAAAATTTCTAATGAAAAAATACGGAATTACAGCTAATAAAAATTTAGGACAAAATTTTTTAATAGATGAAAGTGTAATTATAGATGCGTGTGATTCTGCAAATATAAATAAAGAAGATTTAGTTATAGAAATTGGACCAGGATTAGGAACTCTTACTAAATATATTTTGGAAAAAGCAGGAAAAGTTATATGTGTAGAGTTAGATGAAAGAATGATAGATATTTTAAAAGAAAGATTTTTCTTGTACCAAAATTTTGAAATAATAAATGAAGATATTTTAAAAGTTGACTTACATAAATTAATAAAAGAGGAAAAAAATGAAAATATAAAAAATGTAAAAATTGTAGCAAATTTACCATATTATATTACAACACCAATAATAATGAAATTATTAGAAGAAAGATTAGATTTACAAAGTATAACTGTAATGGTGCAAAAAGAAGTTGCAGAAAGGTTAATTGCAATTCCTGGTGAAAAATCAGCAGGAGCAATAACGTATTCTGTATATTATTATGCAGATTCAAAAAATGTAAGAATTGTTGATAAAAGCTCATTTATTCCAGAACCATCTGTGGAATCTGAAGTAATTAATTTAAGAATAAGAGAAAAGCCACCAGTTGAAGTAAATAGTGAGGAAATATTTTTTAAATTAATAAAAATTGCATTTATGCAAAGAAGAAAAACTTTAGTAAATTCGCTAAGCAATAGCGGATTTATAGAAAAAAATAAAATAACAGAAATACTAAAGCAATTAAATATAAATGAAAATATAAGAGCAGGAAAGCTATCAATACAAGATTTTGCAAATATTGCAAATGAAATTTAGGAGGAAAAAATGTTAAAAAGAGAAAATGATACAGAAAAAAATAAAAATTTAGAGGAATTAAATTCAAAATATAATTTAGAAGAACTATTTAATAACATTGTTTTAGAAAAAGAACAAAAAAATTTAGAAAAAAACAAAAAAACTATTTAAAAAGTATAATGCTATATGATATAATAGAAACGTGAAGTTTTATTTTATAATAGGAGAGATTATATGAACCAAATTCTTGTAACAGAAAAATTATATGTAACTCCAGAGCTAAGAAAAAAGAAAAAGATGTATAAAGTTCAATTTATAATTTCTATTATTTTAGTATTTATATTAGCAGGATATTATATATACCAAGAATACGATAAATATAAAAATGAACAATTATCAAAGCAAATATTAGCAAATGTAGATATTGATACACAAGAAGATGATACTGCAATGAAAAATGAAGGTGATGTTTTAGTTGTAATATTAGATGAAAACGAAAACTCGGGTTCAAATGGAACTTCAACCGAAAATGCAGCCTTTAGTACAGAAGTTCAAACAACAGCATCTGGAACAAAATATTCTACAATAGCTATAATAAATATTCCTAAAATTGGAGTAAACTATCCAGTACTTTCAGAAGCTTCTGATGAACTTCTAAAAATAGCTCCAAATAAATTTTGGGGACCAAATCCAAATGAAGTAGGAAATTTCTGTATAGTTGCTCATAATTATAGAAATTCTAAATTCTTTAGTAAAGTGCCAACATTAGTAAATGGAGATATCATAGAATTAACAGACTTAAGTGGAAGAACATTAAAATATTCAGTGTATGACAAATATACTGTAGATCCAGAAGATGTAGCTTGTACAAGTCAGCTAACTGGAGGTAAAAAGGAAGTAACTTTAATAACCTGTACAAATGATAGTAAACAGAGAGTTATAGTAAAAGCAACAGAGGTGTTGTAATGGAATATAAAATTGGAGACATTGTAGAAACTAAAAAAAATCATCCATGCGGAGGAAACTTATGGGAAATAACAGGTATAGGAGTAAAATTTCGCATGAAATGTAAAAAGTGTGAGCATATAATATTATTAGATAGACAACAAGCACTAAAGAGAATAAAAAATAAAAAACAATAGAAAAGGAATGAATGAAAATGGGATTAATAAAAGATTTTTTAAATAGAAATAAAAAAGAAGCTCTTTCAGATGCTACTATATCTATACAAAATAAAAAAATTAATGAACAAATGGATTTATTACAACATCAACAAGAAAAAATAGATGCAATAGTAGCAAAAATGAGAAGTGTTGCAAGTGAAGTAAAAGAAACAAAAAAAGAAATTGATGGAATTAAAGAGAAAAGAAATAAATGCGTAAGTACTTATACAAGGTATAATCCGAAAGAAATCGAAGATTTTGATAATAACTTTAAGATAAGGAGACTAAGCAAAGATAGTGAATATAACTATATTGTTACTTTAGTTGCAGATAAAAATAAAAAAGATGAAATTGTTATGGGACAATTTAACAACGGAGATATAAAAACTATTACTGATAAATTCGAAGAAATGCTTAAATTTCAAGCAAACTTACAATTTGGAGAAATTGATAAAGATGTTATTAATGAATATTACAAAAAATTAGAAGAATATGCTGAGTTAAATAATATTACTATAACTAAAGAAGGAAAAGAAATTTTAACTAATACTAAAAATGAATCAAAAAATATTTCAAAAACTATTATATATATGGGTGATGATAATACAATAGAAAAAACCATAATAAAGGATAACAAAGATATTTTAAGTGATCTTAACAATTATGCTTTTGATGAGCTTCCTGAAATGAGAGCAACTGATAAAATTATTGAAAAAATTGTTGATATAAACAAACAAGAAAATATAGAAGAATTACTAAGTAATAATAAAGATACTTTAAATAGATATTTAAGAGAAAATACAGAAGCTAAAGAAACAATAAAGAAATTACATAGAAATTCTATAGAAACGGATATATGTTTAGATGCAATGAAATATATAGAAGAAGATAAAGAAAATTTCGAAAAAACAGAAGAATATAATTATATGAGAGTATTTACAGAAGGAAAATATAATGAGGCTAAAAATTATTATAATACAATGAAATTAGATATATCAAAGTTAAGTACAAAATTAAGTAAAGGTGATACTGCAGAAGATATAAAAAAGAAAATGCAAATTAATAGATTTTTACATGATAAACATAGCCAAAATATAGGAGAACTAAATCCTGAACATGAAAATATGTATAATTCATTTTTAGACAACATAAAGCCAGATCCAAATTATGAGATAATTAATTCAGCAAGACAAAAAGAAAAAATGTATTTGGCTAGTATTATAGATAGTGAAAAAACGAAACTTGTAAATGAAAACAAAGGAAATATAGAAGATTATAACGAATTATTAGACAGACAAGATTTTGGTAATAGAGCTAAATATAATATACCAGATGAAGATAGAGAACATTCAGGTAATGATGGAAGATAAGAAAATAGAGAGCATTTATAAAATGCTCTCTATTTCTTTCCATACATTTTCGGAATATATTTTTCTTTCAGAAGAAAAAGGCATACAAACTGCATCTCCTATAGGATTTAGTTCGTTTTGTATTTCTTTACAGACTCCTTCAACTTTTGTTATCGCAATTTTATCTGCCTTATTAGTTAAAATAATAAAAGGCAATTTAGCACTTATAACATAATTGTACATTAACTTATCGTTTTCAGTAGGTTTATGGCGGATGTCAACTAAGAAAATTATTAAAGCAATTTGTTTTCTATTAAATAAATACTCTTCAATAAAATGACCAACTTGTTCTTGTTCTTTTTTAGACATTTTGCTATAACCATAGCCAGGTAAATCAACAAAATAAAATTTATCATCCATATTATAAAAATTTAATTGACGTGTTTTTCCTGGTTCACTACTTGTTCTTGCAAGTTTCTTTCTATTAATCATAGTATTTACAAAAGAAGACTTACCAACATTAGATTTACCAACTAAAACAATTTCAGGTAAATTATTGTTAGGGTATTGTTTGGGGCTAACAGCAGAAACCTCAAATTTAGGATTTTTAATTAACATTTTTTTACTCCTTTAATTTTAATATAATCAAAAATTATTATGGCGGGCAATGACCGCCGCTACATTATTTTGGTATTAAAAAAATTTCTATTTTTGATTGTATGGGCGGACGCCTCTGTCCGCCCGTGTAGCTTCCAACATCTATAAAATACATTTTACTTTTTAGGTGAAATTTTTTCAATTCCACCCATATAAGGTCTTAAAACTTCTGGAATTTTAATGCTTCCATCTGGTTGATAATTATTTTCAACAATAGCAATTAACATACGAGGCGGAGCAACAACAGTATTATTTAAAGTATGAGGTAAATAATTTCCTTTTTCACCTTTAATACGTATACCTAAACGTCTAGATTGGGCATCTGTTAAATTTGAACAGCTTCCAACTTCAAAATATTTCTTTTGTCTTGGACTCCATGCTTCTACATCACAACTTTTAGCTTTTAAATCTGCTAAATCTCCACTGCAACATTCCAAAGTTCTAACAGGCACATCCATACTTCTAAATAATTCAACTGTATATGACCACATTTTATCATACCAATTCCAACTATCTTCTGGTTCACATACAACAATCATTTCTTGTTTTTCAAATTGATGTATTCTATAAACACCACGTTCTTCAATACCGTGTGCACCTTTTTCTTTTCTAAAACAAGGTGAATATGAAGTTAAATTATAAGGTAAATCTTCTTTATTTAATATTTGATCTTTAAAACGTCCAATCATAGAATGTTCACTTGTACCGATTAAATATAAATCTTCACCTTCAATTTTATACATCATTGCATCCATTTCTTCGAAACTCATAACACCTGTAACAACGTCAGAACGAATCATATAAGGTGGAATGCAATAAGTAAATCCTTTGTTAATCATAAAGTCTCTTGCATAAGTAAGAACTGCAGAATGTAGTCTAGCAACATCGCCTAAAAGATAATAAAAACCGTTTCCAGCAACTCTTCTAGCACTATCTAAATCAAGTCCACCCAAATTTTCTAAAATTTTACCGTGAAATGGAATTTCATAATCTGGAACTACAGGTTCACCATATTTTTTTATTTCAACATTTTTACTATCGTCTTCACCTATTGGAACAGATTCATGCATAATATTAGGTATTTTCATCATTCTAGATTTTATCTCTTCTGCATATTCAGCTTCTAATTTTTCATTTTCTTCAAGTTCAGAGTTTATTTTTTGAACTTCAGCTTTTATTTTTTCAGCTTCATCTTTTTTGTCTTCACGCATTAAAGAACCAATTTGATTACTTAAATTTTTTCTATTCATTCTTAGTTCATCACCATGAAGTTTAGCTTTTCTATTTTTTACATCTAAATCTAAAACTTCATCAACCAAAACTAATTTGTGATTTTGAAATTTTTTACGAATATTTTCTTTTACAAGTTCAGGATTTTCTCTAATAAGTTTTATATCTATCATAATAGCCTCCATAAAAATAAAATTAATAAGTGCATTTTACAACAATATAAACAAAAAAGCAAATTTTTAAACTTATGTTTGACAATTAAATGTTTGTATGGTAGAATATACAAAAAAATTAGGAGCGTGATTAAATGAAAAAGGATGCAAATGGACTAAATAAAAGAGAAAGAGCAATACTAAAATTTATAGAAAAACAAATACAAACAAACGGATATCCACCATCAGTTAGAGAAATAGGAAAGGCAGTTGGATTAAGTTCAACAGCAACAGTACATGGCTATCTAGCACAACTAGAATCAAAAGGATTTATAAAAAAAGAATCACAAAAAGGTAGAACACTAAGACTTTTGAAAGGTGCAGATGGAGTAAAGAAAGAAAAATCAGTTAAAGATTTTTACACACATAAAGAACTTGCAGAAGTGCCAGTTATAGGTAAAGTTACAGCAGGAGCACCAATATTAGCAGTTGAAAATGTTACAGATACTTTTCCAATTCCAATAGATTTTGTTGGAAATAGCGAAGCCTTTATGCTAAAAGTTAGAGGAGAAAGTATGATAGAAGCAGGTATTTTAGATGGAGATCTAATACTTGTAAAGAAACAAGATAGCGCACGTAATGGAGAAATGGTAGTAGCTTTAGTAGGAGATGAAGCAACAGTTAAAACATTTTACAAAGAAAAAGACCATATACGTTTACAACCAGAAAACAGTACAATGGATCCAATAATAGTTCCAGACTGTAAAATACTAGGAAAAGTTGCTGGTGTATTTAGAAAAATGTAAATCATAAAATTTATAATAGGCAGACAAATAAGTCTGCCTAATTAAATAATATAGAAAGGAATTAATCAGTTACATAGATTTTTTATTTCTATAAAATTGATTAAATGAAAAAAGAATGTTTTTTAATGAAAAAGAATACAAGGAATATTTAAAGAAAAATAAAATAAATAGAGGAGACTTTGAAAGAAATAACACCTTTAGAAGAAATTTCCATGAACAAGATAAAAATGGTAGAATAATTATAGATATGAAGAAATCTACAGAATCAGCAATTGATATAAGTAACTATTCAACTCCTAAAGGATGGTATATGTTAGATAATATGGATATGGTTCTTGTAAAAAATATATTTGGAGATGTATATAGAAATTTAAACGAAGAAAAATATAATTTTAGTAAATACAATGCTATTATAATTCAATACTTATCGAAACAATTTGGAATTAAAAGTGCTAAATATTACTTAGCAACAGAAAAAGGAAATACGAGATTAACATATATAATAACACCAAGCTTTTTAAATAAAGATGAAAAATTAGTAGAGGGTAATTCAATATTGAAAGATCCAATGGAATTAAATATAGATAAAATTCTTAAACAGATTGAAGAATATGGAAAAGAGAAAAATTACAATATTGAAGATATTGTTTCAATAAAGCATGATTTTTTAAAGCAGACAATTTTCAATAAGTTTGTTATGCAATCAGACGAAAATAATGGAAATTGGGCTATTATAGAAGATAAAATAAATGCAAAATTTTCTCCTATATATGATTACGATTGTTCATGTGGAGTAGAAACCAAAAATAAGCATCTAAGAAGTACAAATAATGGAAGTACAGAATTGAAAGATGTATTAGAGCAATATAAAGATGAAAAATGGCTACAGAAATACGTAAAAAGAGCAATTTCTAAAGTTGACTTTGATAAAATTATAGATAATATAGAAGATGATGGAATAAAAATTGAAGAAAAAGTTTTAAATAGATATAGAAAATTTTTTAATGAAAGAAAAGTCGAATTAGAAAAATTATATAACGATGTTTATGAACAAAAAGAAGTAGAAGAAAGATAGAATAAAAAATAGAAAAATGCACATACCAAAATAAAAGGTAGGTGTATTTTTTATGGAAAAAAATCATAAAGAAGAAAGTGAAGATGTAACAAAATATGGTGAATTTGTAACTTCATATTTTGCTTGGATACCAACAGAAAAGCAAAAAGATATCGTTAAAAAATTAGAAAAAATCACTAATAAAAACAATAAATAAATTAACGTAAAATACTGCAGGAGCAGACATCTCTGTCCGCCCGAAAAAGAAAAAATTATATATAAACCAATGTCAAACGCTGTAGGGGTCGGCGTCCTCGACGACCCGAAAAAGAAAATATATAGATAAATCAATGTCAAACGCTGTAGGGGTCGGCGTCCCGACGACCCGAAAAAAAATATATATAAATTAACGTCAAAATTTATAATTGAATTTACATATTTTATGTATATAACTGTCAATAAGGCTACGTTTATCATTGCTGATACCATTAAGGTATATATTAAAAAAATTACATGATTAAAATATAAAAAACATAAAAAAAAACGCGAACATTTTTTTCAAAAACTATTGACAAATAAAAAATCTAATAGTAAAATACAAACATAAGTTCAAACGAACATAAATTTGAAAAAAGGGAGCGGTAAAAATGAATATATTTGGAATAAAAAGCAATGTAATAGAGTATACAGTTAATAAGGCAGATAATAAAGGAATATATATATCAGTACAAAATGGAGAAGTATTAGTAAACGCTCCTTGGTATGTTACAAGCAATCAAATACAAGAAGTTGTTGAACAAAAAAGAAAATGGATATTAGAAAAGTTAAAGGAATATGAAACAACAAGAAAGAATATAAATAAATACATATATTTATTAGGAAAAAAATATGAATTAGAAATTAAATACGAAAGTATTTCTGTACCGGAAGTAAATGTAGAAAATAGCATTGTAGAAATTTTATTACCTAACAAATATAGAAAGATAGATAACAGAGCAATTATACAAATTGTATTAAATAAATTAATAGAAAAAGTAGCACAAGATGAAATAGAAATGGCAATGGAAAAAGCTAGAATTTTACTAGGATTTGCACCAGAAGATTTCAAAATAGAAAATATGGGAAATACATTAGGAAAATGTGAAAACAAAGTTATAACTATAAACCCAGAAGTTGCAAAATATAATAGAACCGTTATAGAATATGTTGTAATGCATGAATATTGTCACTTAAAATATAAAACACACTCAAAAAAATTCTTAGAAATGATAGAAAAAAATCAAAAAAATTATGAAAAAATTGAAAATTTAATTTCAAAATATAAATTCTAATGTATAATAATAAAAAATATTAGGAGTTTATAAATGAGAGAAAAAATAAACAAAGTATTTGAAAAAATGGGAGATGATCATGTAAGTGAATTCTCAGCACAATCATCTTATTATATGATACTTGCATTTGTCCCCTTTTTAATTTTATTATTATCGTTAATACAATTCACAGGAATAGAAGCGCGAACAGTGTATAACATTATTTCATATGTAATTCCATCAACAATGAAAGATATGATTTTAGGAATAGTTCAAGAGGTATATTCAAAATCATATGGAACAATATCTATTGCAATATTATTTACATTATGGTCAGCAGGAAAAGGATTTTTTGCGTTAAATAAAGGACTTAACAACATTTATGAAATTGATGAAAGTAAATATATCTACCTAAAGGCAAAATCTATTCTAAATACAGTAATATTTTTAATATTAATTACAGTAGCACTTGTATTATTAGTATTTGGAAATAGCTTTATAACAATATTGCAAAATAAATTCGTATTCTTAGATAGTTTTTTCTGGAAAGCATTAGCAGAATTAGGGTATATAGTTTTCACATTTTTTATGTATATTGCTATATACAAATTTATACCTAAACACAAAGTAAAAATACTATCACAAATACCCGGAGCATTTATTGGTTCAATAGGGCTAAACATTGTATCATTTATATTTGCAAAATATCTAAATATATTTAAAGGATTCTCACTTATGTATGGAAGCTTAACAACAATTATGCTAATTATGATGTGGACATATACATGTATGTATACATTATTTTTAGGCGCAGAAATAAACAAAATAATAGACATTTTTAAAAACAATAAATAATTTAAAGTATCATCAAACGTTGTAGGGGCACGGTGCTCCGTGCCCAAAAAAGATACAATTCAAAATATCGTTAAATATTCTAACATCATATATCAGGAAATATTTAACAGAAACTATTGCGCAATAAATTTATTTAATGTAGAATATAAACATAATTTATATCGAACTAATTTTATTCAAATATTTAATTCTTAAATAGCCAAAAAAATTTAAATAATAAGAAAAATGGAGATGGTGCTTATTGAACAATAAAATCAATTCTGAGATAAATATTAATGAAAATGTAGAAAAAATTTACAACGATGATAGTATACCCAAATTTACATTCAAAGACTTTTTAAAATACCAGGCAATATTTCATCCAGAAGATAAAATAGAATTTGATAATATGCTTGAGCTTAACGAAGATTCAGAAGATTATAATTACAACAAGGTAAATAATGAACATGATAAAGTGTTTAGAACAATTTTAAGTGATAAAAAGGAAGCAGTAATTTTTATAAATAAAGCATTAGATTTAAATTTAAAAGAAAGTGAAATAGAAAAATACAAAGAAAATTACATAACAGAAAATTTAATAAACAAAGAAACTGATATTGTATACAAAATAAAAAACAAAAATGTATTTATATTAATAGAACA
>JABLTO010166724.1_pt1 | contig 16998 bp, 20 predicted proteins | sample 7160091 | NCBI WGS metagenome assembly JABLTO01 (sample SAMN14651225, study PRJNA627086) | human gut metagenome | isolation source: feces | host: Homo sapiens
GCCTTGATAATTACCGGCGAGGTGTAATGCGAGTTAAGGACAGATGCGCGTGCGGCCTTGTATTCGTCCTCAGTGAGCAGACTGCGCAGCTGCTCATAACGGCGGTTGTTGGGACTGAACGCACTCGCCATGCCGCCCCATCCGACATACTGAGAGAGCACCTGCTGTTCCTCGGCAGTTGCAGGACGGTCTGCGGCTTCCAGACTTTTCAGCAGGCGGACAGCCGCAAGGTTTCGGTCAAATTTTTCACCAAGTGTGCCGATGCCGAGGGCATCATTCGTAATGCGGAAGTTGTCGGTCTGGACAGCAATAGTCTGTTCCTGCTTCGGCTCGCCGGGAATAAAAGCAGAATTGCGTTCGTCCTGGGCAAGCAGCTGTGTGAAATTATCGCGGTTTTCAAGACGGGAAACCGGATAAAGCAGCGATGGATCACGCAGCTCGACATGAAAATCACGAATATCTGTGATTTCAAACGGCTTGTTATCCAGATAAACGGTATCACCGACCTGATACGCAGGCGTGTTCGACTGGAACACATCGGCGGTTTCGGGTGCGGGCATATCCTGCGTGTTCGACTGGAACACAGTGCTGTCCTGCGGCTGTTCGGCGGACTGCTCACCATTCACTGCCGCACGCAGGAGAGGGACGATTCGATCATAAGTGGAAAAATGGCTGAGATAGTCAATCATGCCGCCGTAGCCGTCACCGATGTCCTGACGCTCGGTGTACGCTCTGCCGTCCGGCATCAGTACCGTAAACTTGGTTTTGTCGTAGCCTGCGTACAGCGCGGCTTTCGCATCCTTCGCCTGAAAGACCTTATCCCACGATCCGTATTTCTCAAGCGTTCTGGCTCGTCCGGCAATATACGCATCGTCGGCTTCTTTCATTAAGCGGTCAAACTCTGCAAGCGGATAGACCTTGCCGTCCTCAAACGCACTGCTTTCACTCCATTCACAGCGCACCATGATAGAGTTGTCGGCTGGTGTGTTCGACTGGAACACATTCTCCGTTTTCTCATTCGGGTGCAGTTCGTAATAGTAGTATTCTGCATCGGAGATCATCGCGTCGAAATAGAGGCTTGCAAAATGATCGTTGAGTTCATGCAGACTATCGAACGAAACGCTGTGAACCGTTTCACCATCTACGGCGTAATTGATGCAATAAGTGTTCAGATCGGCGCTGACCTGTATTTCATGCTCATCGTCCTCCGTTGTGCTGTATGCCAGACCAACATCAGAAAGGTCGGAGAAGTCCGCCATTGTATCAAATTCCTCGATACAGTAATCGTTGATCAACTGCTTTGCGGTTTTGAGATCGCTGTCCTCGGCAGTATGCGCTTCGGCGCTCTGTACCGCTTCAGTCAATGTGTTCCCATCGAACACATCATTGTCTGGGTCAGACGCGGCAAGTTCTGCGCGTTCTGCCGGAGAATTGCCCTCGAACACATCGCGCTCCGGCGGCGTGTTCCTTTGGAACACATTCTCCTGTGTCTGCGCGGTAAGGAATTCCGGTACATCAGCAAAGCCGATGCTGTCTACATAATGCGCGGTATCCTGCCCGTTCCGGTGCAACACTACAACATCGGAAACGGACAGACTGTGACCGGTGAAGTCGGCAGGACGGTTGATATTGAACTGATTATAAATGCTGTCCAATGTGGTATCTGGGGTGAGCGGTGCGGAATATTTCAGCTCGTAGTTGCTGCGGTTTATCGTCATGCCGTCCGCATGAACCCCGTCGTAAGAAGTAAACAGCAGTTTTGCATTGGCTGGATCAGCCGTAAGCTGGTAAATCTCATAGCGGTCGCTGTCCGCTTCTTCCGGCGTGTTCGATTGGAACACATTCTCCGCAGGAACAGACACAGCTTCTCTGGTGTTGAGAGATCGTTCGATCTGAGCGATACTGTTAAGGACTTCGGCGTTCTGCCAGCCTGCCACCTTAGTATAATCCTGAATAATGGTGTCCTTGCCGTCTACGCACTGCACAAAATCCAGACTGCCTGGAAGAGCTTCGGTATTCATTGCTCCCAGCGCTTTTCTCTGGTTGTTCGGGAGTTTATGGTAAGCGTTCAGAGCATCTTCAAGAGAATGAAACTCCTTGATGTCCAGAGCGCCGCGTTTCTGAATATCCTCTGCAACATAGAAATGGGCAATGAACTGCTTAGGCTGTGTCGGCTCAGCACTCCGCGTGTTCGATTGGAACACATTCGCCTGTGTTTCAGCAGAAGCATCGCGGAATGCCCGCAAGTCGTCTGCACCGAATTCAGTTTCGTAAGCGTTTATAGCATCTTCTGCTTCATGGTCAATGGAACGCATAGTATAGACATGGCGCTCGGTGCTGTTACCTTTGGTGGCGGCAATCGTTACATCATGCTTGTCGCGCAGCTTCTCCACATACCACTCCAAGTTGTGCGCCGGGATGCCGCACATCTCCACACGACCAGTACCGGGAAGTTCGCGCGTGGTAAGATTCAGTTCCAACAGAGCCGCAGCCTGTTTTGCATCCTCACCAAACATTTCAAAGAAATCGCCTACTTGAAACAGTACGATACTGTCTGCGTAAGACGCATTCAGTTTAATGGAATTATAGTCGTTCGGTGTGTCAACCGGCGCTTGCTGCTTTTGTGTGTTCGATTGGAACACATCATTTTGCGAAGCGCTCTCAACATCAGACATTACCCGCTGAATAAATGGATTGCTATTCAGTTTTTCCGGTTCGACTACTTCACCATTTACAATGCCATTCCTTGCAAGCGCTTCGCGCACCTCTGCCGGGTTAATATCAGAGAAATCATCGTCCTCTCTGATTTGCTGTGTGTTCGATTGGAACACATTTTCCGGTTCGGAAATCGTTACGGTATCTGTCCGTTCCTGCGCATACCGACGCTGCTCTTCCGGTGTCAGATAGCGGTTCTGCCGGATGAGCGTACTAATCTGGTGATCGACCTGACTCCACGACAGAGTTATCCTATCGTATACTGTTCTGTCGATACTGCGCTCGAATGCAATACCCTTGCCATCGTGATTTTCGCTGTAACCGCCGTAAGCACGACCGCCCCAGCCGTACTCGTTTTTCAAAAATTCAATGCGTTCTTTCTGCGTATGATTTTCCGCATAAAACTCAGAAATGCGCTTTTTGCCGCGCTCTATGCCGCTGCCGCTGCGCAGCATTTCGTCTATTTCGTCCTGCGTAATAAAAGCAGCGCGCACCGGTTCAAAACCGTCTGCGGCAGCATAGAGTGCTGTCATGTGCTCGGTACGCTGCAAGCGTTCTGCCGCATCTTCGGAACGCTGCACATTGAAGCAAAAGCGGTAAAGATTGCTGTTTTGCTGCACAGCGCGTGCGTAGTCCGTCATTTCACCAGTCAGTACAGCGCGCTGTGCAGGATTACTCAGCGCTGCGGTCAGCTTCTCGACAGCCGGAGGGAAAACATCGTTAGCAAATTCCTTTGTCTGCGCAAAAAAGCCTTGCTCCCGCGCTTCCTCGCTCATATCGTGATAGGTGTGCCAGATTTCCGATGCAAGCTCGCGATATTCGTTAGGCTTTGCATCTGTCAGTTCTGCTGCACTCGCATACTGACCGTTTTTCAGCAGCGTGGAGATACGGTTAGCTGCATCTTCATAAGTCAGTACAACAGCACGCGGCGTGCGGGTATCGTGACCGCGTGCAATACGCAGACCGTTGCTGTCAAACCAGAGGGAATGGTCAATGTTATGGACGCGCACGCCTGCGCCGCCTATGCGGTATTCTCGCCGCAGGAATGCAGCAGCGTCCGCCATGCTGACATTCGGCTGCATGAAAAAAGCCGCGATACGCTCGCGGCTATGGGTACTGTTGCTGCCTGCGGTCAGCACGCGGTTGATTACCTCATCGGAAACATCGGGCGTGTTCCATTGGAACACATCGGGTTCGGCGGCAGGCTGTGTGTTCGATTGGAACACATCGAGAGTGTCCGTCAGGGACATCTGCTCAAAAGAAACAGCAGCAGGCTTTTCCGGCTCTGCTGCTGTTTGGCTATTTAACGGATTAAGGTTTCCTCGACCACTTTCGCTGCTTCGTGGCGGTAGTTGTTCATCAAGCCGGTCCATTCCAGCGGATCGCGCTTCTTCAGATCCTCGGTCACTCCGTCGTGCTTCGCGTACTTCTCCACGATGTAATCCATCATGCTCACTGCGCGGCGCTCCACTTTGTTCAGATGATGGTTCAGATCTCCGGCTTTCAGCAGCTCCATGTACTCGTCCGGCAGGTTCTTCTTCAGATACGCCAGACGCTTCTGCCCCCACAGACCGTAATCCGGCTGTTCGAAGTTGAGATACATTTTGCCGTCCGGCCCCTTGATGTAACACAGATCCTCTTTCTTGGCTGACATCTATAACAGCTCCTTCCTTTGTCGGTTCAGATACTCTTTCAGTACCTTTATTATACAACATAGAAGGCTGTTTTGCAATACGCTTTCGTGTTGTAAATCGAAAAAGTTTGCAGCCGTCTAAGTTCTTCATAGACTGCTCAATCGAGCGTAATGCCGTTTCAGACGCTTCCTGCGTAATCTGTCCAACAAGCGCAAGCTCGTCCGGTGAGAGGTTCCCGGTCGGGATGTCTGAGCTATACTGCGTCGGATCAAAGCCGCAGCGCTGCAAGACACAGTAAGCAGTTGACTTGACCGCAATACGGATCAGATCGGTGTTGTCAGTGTACTCACTGGCTTTCTTATCTGCAAAACACTGGGCGGACAGATACAGGTTAATAGGGAAATCAAAATCGGTCTGCATATTCTCGCCCAATGCGGCAGAAATACCGTCCAGAACCGTATCGTATGCATCGTTCCGCATCTGCCAGATATACGGCGGTGCGACAGACTGGTCACGCGGCGAAGTATCCGAAATATCGAACAGATACTTGATACGCGGCTGATCACTGCTGTTGTCAACGATACCGATACCGTTTGAGCCGCGATTGACGCGGCGGTGCAGGCGATCATTCCAAAGCGGCAGCTCGGCACAGGCCGTTGCATCCGGTCGCTGTGACCAGATCAATACCTGTGATTTGAAATCATATTTGTACAGTCGTGCTGCTGTGTCGAGAAAGCTCGTCCATTTCTCCGGGGATGCAGCAAATTCTGCAAGCGTCTGCTGATAAAGCTCATCAAGCTGCTGCGGTGTGAATTTTGGCATAGTGTTCACTCCTTATTTCATAAAATAAAAAAAGTGTTCCAATGGAACACATATCAAACAGCATCTCGCAAAGCGCTTTCTAAGCGGCGAATATGCCGCCAAATTGTCATACGGTAGGTTTTTTCGTCATGCGCAATTTCGGCTACGGTTTTACCCTTGATGAAATACGCAATAAAGCAGCGGCGCTGTACAGCTGTCAGCTTGCCGCTATGCAGCAAACGCGCAGCCACGCGAAAGGCAAAGCAAAGCTGTTCTTTTCGCAGCAGGCTTTCCAGCGGCCCCAGTTCCGAGGATGCGATATGCTTCGTAGCCGTTTCAAATGTACGATCAGAAAGATAATTTTCTGCGCGTTTATCCGATAGATAGAAAGTGTGCAACAGTTCATCCGAAAGCTCTTTGATAACACGAAAATCTTCGGCGCTATGCTCCGGGTGGGCGCGCAGATATTCTGCCATCGTGATTTCTTTGGTTGTGCCATCTTCAAAGCAATAAATAATGCTGGCGCTATCCTTGTTGGCGTTCCATTCCTGTTTGCTTAACATATGTAAATTCGATACCTCCTACACAGCGGCAAGGGATTTTGGGTACAAAAAAAGAGCGTCGGAAAAAACCGATGCTCTTAAAAGTAGCTACCTGCTATAAAGTTTTCTTAGGCTTTCGCCCAGTTTATATTGTAGCACAGATTGAGCGCACAAAACGCACAAATTACTTTTTCTTCGCTTTTTCTCACCCAAACTGAGTATGATATAAGAAGTATTATTATGAGAGTCTGAATGGAAGATGTTTAATTATTTTGTACCATTTTGCATGATACCATTTGTGCAGTACGCCTAATTTGCAAGGTGCCTGTTTTATACCCGCCCCATGAAAAAAGGTATATGGTGAGAGAAAACAAAAAATCCGGTCGAAAAACGACCGAAGATGCGAGAAACAGCCTACAAGAAAACCGTAAATCCAGATTAAGAAAAGAAAAAAGCAAGGGCAATAGCCGTACCTCCGAATGTTGGAGTTACGGCTGATTATGCCTCTGCGTGCTTATTCTTTAGATATTCTTTTACTCGGTTGAGATGAGCTTGTTCCCATGCACTAAGCTGTGGTTCGCTGGTGGATTGAGCTGCTTCCTCAGCCATGCGCTTGCGAATAGCTGCTTTCTGCTCGCGCCATATCTGTTCCCACAAGGGCATTTCACCAGACGGCTCATCAGCTTTTTCCTGCTGTGTCAGATAGCTGTACAGCACGGTACGCAGGTATGCGACAGGATGTTTTTTATTGAGCAGATCAATGTTCTGTTGGCACAGCAATCCACTAATATCTGTATAAGTAACACGTTCAACGAGGGTTTTACGCTCGTCCTGCGGGATATTCTTGCCTTTGACCTTGATAACCGGCGCACAAGACAGATCAGACAAAGCCTTGACCACTGTATCTACGAGCAATGGCGCATAAAACTTCGATAATTCATCGGCATCAATCTGCGTGCGGATAGCCGCAGTACGGCTGTCAGATGACACAGATTGCTTGTTCGCTGCTAAGTGGGAAGATTTGCGGACAGCGTTTTTCTGGCGCTTACGCAGCGGCTGAGAGCCGTCAATACCGAACAAACGCTTAATCTTTGCACTGGCCTGTGCTATGTAGTCGCTGATCGTCCGCTCACTGGATACAGAACCGTCTGCATGATGATTTACAAGATACGGTGCTTCATGATCCGGCTCATCAAGCAGCTCATACTGATATTCAAAGCTGTTCTCCTCGCCGGTCGGGTAACGGTGCTGTTTGAGCAGACCAGACAGCTTGAACTGGCGCCAGACGGACGAAAAACGCTTGATGCGCTCAATGCAGAAAGAGCGTACACCTGCTGGGTTAAGAGAAAAATCCGGAATATTGATAAGATGTGCGACCACGCCGAAAAGACCCTTAACAGCCAGCGGAATACGCTTGCTGCGCAGGATTGCGTTCGGAATTCGCGTGAAATCGCGCTTACTCTCACCAGACAAGATGATACGGCAGTCACCAGTTACAAAGTCTGCATCAGCTACAAAAGTGTGCGGTGCAGCCGCAGACGGCTCCTGCATCAGTTCGTATCGGTGAATAAACGCACCGGAAGCGGCACGAGCAGTATAATGCTTGAGATAGCCTGCTGCAAGCAGCTCACTCCATGCCTTATCCATGGCATAGTTGGTGCCGGAAACCTTTGCAAGCTCACACTTCCTCAATGTCCACTCAGGCATACCCACATAAGAAGAAATAACGAGATAAAGCCCCTTTGCCGTCAACGACAGGGACTTATCTCGTAATATGCAGTTATAACCGATGGTAAAGTTGGTGTTGGACATTAGGGGGAAACCTCCTGCTGTTATCCTGTATTGGATGCAAGATAACGGTCGAGTATCATACGGACACCGCTGACGGAGATGCCGCCACCGATGTTGTTAGCAACCTGTTGCCAGGGCAAGCCGTCTATGTACCGAAGGGAAATAATCAGACGGACAAGCGGATCGTGTATAGTATTGATATATGCCCAAATCTGAACATAAAGTGCTGCACTGTTCAAGACGCGCTCTTTGATCTGCTGCTCCAGCACATCAATCATGGATATAAACTTGTCTGTACGGTCGCTGCCGCGCAGCAAACCGATATGAGGTAAACCGCTGATGGACGATGTGCAGCCGGTAAGAAGTGCGTACAGCTCTTGCAGACGCTCTAAGTCGCGGGAGATTTCAGAGTTCAGCAGTGTAAGCTGTTCTAAATCGCTTTTCGTCACCGGCGTACACCTCCTATGTGTTCCGATAGAACACGCATTTTAGATCATAACATCGCGATCATCATCGACATAACCATCCGGCATATCATTATAGACTGGGATAGACGGCTGCGGCTTCTGCGCCGGTTCAGCGCTGTGAGGGAAGGTAATGCTGTGATTGATGCCCGGTTCCAGATTAACATTGACCGAACGAGCAACCGGGCGGAATCCGGTCGGAGCAGTTACTTCCGTGATAATATAATCACCTGCGGACAGACCGACAATAGATGCAATACCGTCTGCATCGGTGCCGCTATGCAGTCTGACCGCTGCACCGTCCATCGTATAGAGGTCATAGACGGCGTTAGCGAGCACATTGCCGGTGAGGGTGTCTACGGCTACGATCTGTAAGCCGCTGCGCTCCTGCTCGTTCTGCGGCGCGGTCTGCGGTGTTTCTGGTGCAGCATTAGCTTCCGGTGCTGCGGTCTGCGGCGGCTGTTCCTGCTCACGCGCGATACGCTGCTTTTTGGTTTCGCCAAACTGCACATTGTCACACTGGATTTCATAGTCTACACGGGTCTTGCCGGTGTTCTTATCTGTCCACATATGCGAGGTGAGCTGACCGATCACGATAGCCAGCGTACCTTTCTGAAACCACTGTGACACAAACTCTGCTTGCGCGCCATAAGTCACGCAGGGGATAAAGTCGGTAACATCTGCGCTGGAACGGCGGCTGACAGCAATGCGAAAAGTCGTGACCGGCTTATTGTTTCGCGTGTAGCGCAATTCCGGTTCGCCTGTTAAGCGTCCCATGAATACACAGTTGTTGATAGAAATACTGCTCATTTTGTCCTCCTTATTTGATAAACAGCAAAAGTATCCGTAAGAATACCATGATTAAAAGAAAAAGTGGTGGGAAAAGCTGCACTAAGCGTTTCGGCAGCGGCATATCGTCGTGCGCGATCGACCAAAGTGCGTAGCTTGCCATTAAAACGGTAATGATGGATGCAAGTATCATGTAAAATAGTTTCATGGGTGCATCCTCATTGCGTGCGGTTTACGGTGCAGCATGATGCACGCCGGATCGTATTCAGCAATACAGCGGAAAGCAAAGCGAACCTCGCGCTCCTGATCGTATGGAAAGTGCAACACGACCAGCTCGCCGTTGCTCTCACGATATACGATCACCGCGAGATCGTCTGGTGCAAGATGAGCAAACGGAAGTCTACGCATCATCTGCACCTCCATCTGTGTTTTCGCGGGAGATAAGCTGCTCGATCAGCGCCGAGCAGCGCGCCAAAGCAATGCTGCGCTTAATAGAAAGCGGAGTCAGGCTGTCCAGCTTTTCGAGTTCGGCTGATGTAGAAGGTACAGAATAACTGCCAGAGAGATTGTTCATGCTAATTTTCCTCGCTTAACAGCTTGAAATCTGAGTAAGTGATGCTCAAATCAGGCGTTATCTTCCAACGGTGCATTTTATCGTATTTCTGCAATAGATTGTCGCGTATAGAAAGATGCAATTTCTCAATTTTAGACATATTGTCGAGTTTATAATCAAGTAAGAAATTTGCGAAACCGGTGCCCTTAAAATTGTGGCCGTCAGTAAAAGAATAAGTGACATCGTAAAGATACTTCATGTAGTCACCTCCGTATGCAGTAGTGTAATATTGCGAATTATAACAGCAATATATTTGCGCGGATTGTGCAAATAACGCGACGGATACCCTTTACACTGGATAAAATCGCGTGCCAGCGCTGCTTTCAGCTGCTCAATATCATTGCTGTTTTGTAGTTCCACAGGCAACTCTACGCAGCAGTCCAGTTCGGACGGCATACCGACATCAGGGCCGAAATCGGGAATACAAAGATAATTTAAGTGATAAGTATAAGTCATAGGCATTACTTCAGCATATTGTAGCAATACAGGGTGGCTTTAGCATCTGCAAGCGAATTGTGTGCATCACCGTCCCAATGGTAATCGAAATATTTGGTGGCGTTGGCCAGCGACAGTCGCTTGTGCTGCCATGTACCGGTTGCGTTGCGATAGTCCGTATAAATCTTCATGACGTCAATTACAGTCAAGTGCTCAATCGGCACGCCGATACGGTCGAGAAAACCAAGGTCGAATGGTACATTGTAGCCAATACAGGTAGATACCTCAGAGAAGATCTCCACAAGATGCGGCAACAGTTCGTGCGGATACGGCGCTCCTGCGACCATTTCCGGCGTGATGCCGTTGACATTCTGCGCCTGCGGCCATTCCGTATGAAAATACGGGCGCACCATACTATCAAACAAAACAGTTCCGGCATCGTCGATCACGCTGATTTGCAGCAGTTCATCGCTGTCGGTCAGGCCGGTGGTTTCGGTGTCAATTACGATGGTCTGCGGTTCGGGTACTGCGGCCTGCGGCATTGCGGCGGCAAGCAGAGAGAGCACCTTTTTCACACCGCGCTGCTGACCAACTGCCGTCGCGCTATCAACAGATTGCTGTGGCGTTGCGTATACAAGTTCTTCGCGTTGTTTCATGATAATTTCTCCTTATATATTTAGTCTTGCACATGGTCATGCGCCGGAAGTGGAAAACACAGGCTAACAAAGGGAATAGATAAAAGTTAGTCTGGTTCCCGGCGCATGACCACGAGCAAGGCTCGTGGAATAATGTTATTTAGGTGTAACTGTAATAATGGGATAAGTAGATTTAGCGTCTGATACAATGTTAAAAGAAGATAAAAGTTCGATGGTATTTGTCTGTGGATTAACTTCGATAATATATTGGCTGGGCAGCATAAAGGAAATCATGGCATACAATGTACCGACAACAGCGAATGCGATAATTCCCATAGCTACGACAACTGAGATAAGTGTTGTTATTGTGCTTTTGCAGTTCACTTTTAAAATCAGGTATAGCAATAAAAAACTGAATATGGGAATAATAATTATTGAGGCGAGTACGCCATGTATTGCAGAAATATGTAATTGATCTGCCAAAGACGTTTTCACTTGTAAAACAGTAACGCCAAGATTGGCTAACTGCTGTTCAACGGATGTAATCATAATTATTTGGGCGTAACTGTAAGGATTGGATAAGTGGATTCTTGTTGAATGATTTTAAAATTTGAGGTCAGTTCAAACATATTTGTTTCAGAGTTAACCTCGATAGTGTATTTGCTATATGAAGAAAACAAATCGAAATTAAAGTATATGCCTGAAAGAGTAATTGTTAAAATGACAATACAAACAGAACACTTCAAAAAGGGATCAATATTAGCGGCGAGCATTCTGCCGAGGGGATAAGCAACAGCACATACTAATGCTATTGAAATTAAGTACCCAACAATTGTACAGAGGAGCGGGTTTAAATGATGTGCATCAGAAAAGGATACGTTGGATTGGAGTACAGTAGCTCCTAAAGAGGAAAGTTGTTGGTTGACCGTCATAGCGACCTCCTGTTAGTTTTTATTTGATAAATCATCAATGTCATTAACGAGCTGTGCAACACTGGTGCCGAGCAGTTTTGCAAGGCGTGGCAGCTTGCTATCCGGCAGACAGGTAAGCTGCTGGACAAGTCGTGCTGCATCACCAGGCAGCGCGTTCGACTGGAACACATTGTCCGTCTGCGGCGTTGCCGGTGCGCTCTCCGACTGCGGAGCAGATACTTCTGGTTGTACGGTGGTGTCAGGCGTGTTCGACTGGAACATATCATCGCTGGTCGGCAATTTACCGGTTTGCACAAAGCAGGTAAATGCAGCCTGCTGTTGTTCTGTATTCAGCTTACTCAGCGCATAGGCAGTGGAAATCGGCAGATTGTCAGCCTTAATTTCTTCCATTAAAGAGGGAATGAGGTTGTTCAGTATACTGTCATACTTGGCTACGCGGCTGGAACTGATGTTAAGACTGCGTGCGACCAGATCGCGTACACGACCGTTCAGACCTCGCTCTGCCTTAGCCTGTCGCTGCAAGTCGCGCATACGGCGGACTTCTTCGAGCTTGTCCCATGTGGTTTTCTCGCGCTGGGAGTTGGCGGCGATGAGCAATACCTGTTCGCGCACGGTGCGGTCGGTGTCCTCGATTTGTTCTACGGAGCAAGGCAGAAACTCGTACTCTGTCTTGCCCTCGTCCAACAGCATACCGACCGCTCTGTGGCGGCGGTGGCCGGACAGAATTTTATATTTGCCATCTGCCAACGGAGTAACAACGAGGTTGTTCAGCACGCGGCCTGCAAGCTCGATAGCGGTTTTCAGTTCCTCAATCTCTTGCATTGAGTAAAAATTATCCTCGCTGGGGACGAGCTTGGAATAGCTGATACGCTCAATGGTATGTTCTTTAACAGGTGCAGCTGCCATAGAGGTATCCTTGTTCAGCATATCGGTAATAGAAAATCCCATATCTCTCAACCTCTTTTCTCTGCGGACAGAAACTCGCTGACGAAATCGAGGTAATCACGCGCGGCGGCGCTGGTCTTGCTGTATTCGATAATCGGTTTGCACTCAAAGCTGCTGCCAACCACCTTGCCGCTGTACCGGATATGCGTCTTGTAGACGGGACAATCCAGATTTTCGCGCAGCCAGTCCTCGCCGGTCTGCTCTCCGGCTTGACGCTGGAAGCAGGTGATAAGGCAACCGGCAAGCCGCAGTCCCGGATTAAGTTCCTCGCGGGTGATCTCAATCTGGTTCTTCAGCTCGATCAGGCCGTCAAAGGCGTAGCTGTCGATCTTGACCGGAATAACAGCTTCATCAGATGCAACAAGAGCGTTTACCGTCGAAATGTTGATGTCCGGCGCGTTGTCGATCAGACAGTAGTCGTACAGGTCTGCAACCTTGCGGAGCGCAGTGCGCAGGCGTGTCTGCTGCGGTCTGGAACTGTCCATCATCACCTGCATATTTGCGGTGAGCAATGTCATATTCGCCGGAATAACATCAATGCGGTCGTACTTGGTGTGCTGAATAACCTCTCCCAAATCGGCATCGCGGTCAAGCATCAGATCGGCAATGCTCTGGCGGTCATAGCTGTGTACGCCAAAGGTCTTGGAGCAGTTTCCCTGCTTGTCGTTATCTACGACCAGTACACGCGCATTATACTGCTGCGACAGCGCATAGGCCATGCTGACGGTGGTCAGTGTCTTAGCAACGCCGCCTTTGAGGTTGATGATAGATACGGTTTTCATAAAATTATCCCCTTTGTTGTCGTGTGTTCCAATGGAACACATGGTTTCAGCAGTTTCCACGCTGCTGTTCCTGATTAAAAGAAAAATTAGTTTGGTGTGATTTCGACCAAACGACGGTCAAGCAGTTCGTCAAAAGTGACTGAAATTTCCTTTCGGTACGGAACGCCATTCGGTATGCTCATTGTAAGACCGCAAAATGGCCGATCGCTGATGATGCTTAGATGGATAGAAACGCCTTGGTCTGCGTGTTCCATTGGAACACGCTCGACTTGGTGCTGTGTAAACGATACGACATTAACTTCACTCCATCGACATACGAGCGATTTCATCGAACTGTGCTTGATACTTTGCAGCGCAGGCAGGGCAAATATGCTGTTCACCGATTTGCACACGAGTTGGCTTACCACAAAAGACACAAGCCGTTGAATGTTTTGCGACAATTACTTTCCCGTCAGCAGCGGAAATTTCAACCTCCATGCCGATGGGCCAATTAAAGGTTTTTCGAAACTCTTTGGGAATGACTACACGACCGAGATCATCTATCTTACGAACCAGACCCATTTCAGCCATTTTTACAGCACCTCCTTCCGTTATACAGATATAAAAAAACTTACCTTTGAGGTGTGCTCCTCTTGGTAAGTTTAATATTACATTTTTCGCTCGTCAACAACTACCATAAAGATATCCGTCTGTTTCATCACAGAAAGAAAGGTATTGTTCTGTAAACGTTCCGGCGTCACATAGAGAAAGTTCAGCCTGCCTTTGCGAGCCTTCTTCAAGATCTTTTCGGTATCTTCCTTTGTAGTGTCTTTGTCGATGTATTCAGCAGAAATGTCATGAGCCTTTAATGTCTGCACCTGGTTGTAGATCAGCGCAAGCAATGGTTCAATCACAATCGTCAGCCTGTCGGAATGAGCAAGACCAACGGTTTCGTAGATGACCTGTTTGCCGGAAGATGTGGCAGCAATCACGATCGCATCCTGTCCGGCATCAAGAGTTTTCATCGGGATGATCTGCGCCTTGCGAGGCTTGTCAAAACCAAGCTGTTTCAAAGCAGCTTGTAATGAATATTTGAATTTCATGAGAATAACCTCCATCATAAGTTTATTCTCATGTTATAGACTGATATTTTTTTAATGCCGAATAGTGAACTTTTTTGAAAAATTTATTACATTTTTTGATATAATAAAAAATAGTCTCAAATACCTTCCCTGAGTATTTGAGACACAAATATTGTATTTATTTACAATAAAAGTGTAAAAAAGTTAGATTAAATAGATGGATTTTGCCGGATTTTTTGTTCTGGCGCTGCACGAAATTCAGTCCTTGTAGCCGTCTGTAGCCAAACCTTCCGGCAGCCATCGCGTCAACCCTCATTTCGCCCGCAATAAGCGGCGGTGCGAGCGGGACACCAATCCTCCGCAAAACCGTCTTGAATTTGACGAATTCACGCCGATATGCTATAATAAGTACAGCGAAGAGATACTTTTCGGGATGCTTGATTTCAGCCTCGTGAGTCTCAAAATCCCGTGGCTACAGGCCTTCGAGAGATTGGCTCCATGTAGCCAACTTGTAGCCAAAACGGAAAAAACGCCTTTTTACGGCCCTCTGACAAGCGGTTTCGCCGTCCACTGCGTGTATTCTGGACTCCCCATTTCGCACGGAAACCGTCCAAATGTTCCAAAATCAACGAGAAAAAATAATTTTAGGCGAGTTCAACTCCCCTCGGCTCCAACAAAAGACCACCGTAATTCTGATAGAATTACGGTGGTCTTTTTTTAAGAAAAGCTCTGGCTGACCATTATTGACATGGTGACCGTCCACGCCGATGGGCGGATGACCTTCAAGTTCCAAGGCGGAACGGAGATTGATGCATAAGCCCCAAAAAAACATAAAGGCCGCAGGTTTTGTTGCCTGCGACCCTTTAACTTTTTGTGCTTCACCAGAAGCAGTCGGAACAGATTATACCGAGTATAATCAACACATAACCTCGAATGACTACATGGTTTCATCCGTACACAGGGACGTCAGTGCCGGAAGGTCTGTAACGATGAGTCTCCCGCGGGTGGTGGATACGATCCCTCTGTTTCGCAGGTCGGTCAGTTCCCGTGTGATTTGAACCCGGCTCATGCCGAGAATGTCCGCAATATCTTCCTGTGTCATCTCAATGACCAGACCGGAATTAGAAGGCTGATTCATGGTTAGCAGGTACAGAAGATTGCAGAGCTTCACCTGTGAGGGGTTGAATTCCTGATGGATGGTTTCAAAGAGAAAGCGGTTGACGTACATTGAGTACCAGTTGACAACACTTTCCGCAAGTTCCTTGTTCGACTCAAACATTGCCCGGAACTGAGGAATGGTAAACTCCAACACCTCGACTTCAGAAAGTGCGATGGTTGTCAGTGATAGTTCAATGCGGAAATCCGTTGTATGATAGCCGGGTAAAAGCGTCCCCGGACCATGAAAGCTAATAATCTTTCGGCGTCCGTTTTCGTGGTCTGAAAAATGAACAGACGCGCCGCTGACATAGTATTGGATGCGGTCATACGGCTGTCCGGGCCTCCAGAGATAGTCGCCTTTCTGAAATATTTGCTTTGTGTGAGGCTGGGAAAGGAAGTATTCGTAAAAAGAACGGAAGTCATTCGCAAAGTAATATCGTGGTTTTAGCATGAGAATCACCTCACTCTCAGAAAGAATCACAATAATTATACTATAAGATGATGAACTTTTCTATCCCTGTCTGCGCTGCAAAACGAAAAGAGAACATCTGCTATTTGAAATAAAAAAACTTTTTGAAACGAGGAAAAAAGAATGCAGTATAAAGTAAAGGTCACGGTACTGGACAAAAAGCTTTATCCGGAATTACAACAGGAATACTGTGCCGTACCGGACAGCGGCAAATGCCCCTGCTATAATGTGGGTGATGAGTTCCTGTTTTACCGCAACGATGAGAGGGACGACTTCTGGCACATGGGTGCGGGAACGCTTGTGAAATCCGGCAAACCGGATGAGGGGTGTTTGCAGTCACCGGGAACGGCGCATTGCGGAACAAAAGGTGTTCCGTTCTGTTCTGAGGCTTGGGATGCTATCAGCCGATACATTTATACGGCTCTGCAAGGTGGAAGCATCATGCATGGCTGGACGAAGGATGATAAGGTTATGATTGCCTGCTGCAACGATGGAACAAGACCGGTCATCTTCAAAATAGAGAGAATAGATTGTGAATAAAAATTCCGCTGAATGATGGTTTGCAAGCAGGAGAAGCCTGCGCAAGGATACCGTTTCTTCGGATGTGGCTGCCATAATCAACGCGATATTGATGCAATAAATAAGAGAGGTGCATTTTCGAAAACACTGCACCTCCCTTTGAACCGAAACTGTCTATCACCAGGTAATCTATACATAAGGTAAGGCCCTTCGTATCAGGGAAATGATGCGAAGGGCCTCCTTCTGTATCGAATTTTTACAGCAAATTGATTCTAACACAGAGGTCTTTGCTGTGGACCTTTGATTTGACTAAATGCGCAGCTTCATTTTACAACGCGCGGATATATAGATTAAAACGGGGGAGAAACAGAAAAGGCCTGCCAGCGCAGGCCCTTTCCAAAAGAGGGGTGAAATCGGGCGGTTTGGGTATCAGGAACGCCCGAAGGATCAGTTCTGATTTTCCTCGTCGTGCCGCTTGACCACGCGGATGCCGATCGTCAGCAGCATGGCGGAAATGATGGCTGTGGTGAGGACAAAGCCGTCCTGAAGCGTAAACAGGAACCGGTCGGTCAGCATCTTGATCATCGCGTTCAGCAGTGGTCTTCTTTGAAGTATCGCGGGGCTTTTACCTGTTTTCTCCTGCGTGACCATCGTAATCCTCGAGGAACGAATGAAGTACGCCGCCGGTCTTGTAGCCGGGCATCATATCCAGA
>JABLTO010004557.1_pt1 | contig 16942 bp, 10 predicted proteins | sample 7160091 | NCBI WGS metagenome assembly JABLTO01 (sample SAMN14651225, study PRJNA627086) | human gut metagenome | isolation source: feces | host: Homo sapiens
GATCTGACCATGCTGCCCATCTACATTGGCGTCGGCGATGAAGCCAACCAGGGCCTGTGCACCGGCACTGAGAACTACTGGTGCGTCAACAAGGACGCCAGCGAGGACGACATCAACGCAACGCTCGACTTCATGTACTGGTGCGTTTCCTCTGACGAGGGCACCAAGGCCATGGCTGATGACATGGGCTTCGTTATCCCCTTCAAGAATGCTGCCGAGTCCCCCAACCTCTTCGTCAAGGTCGATAAGGAAATGACCGCTGCCGGTAAGACTCCTGTGGCCTGGAACTTCTCCACCATGCCTTCCGAGAACTGGAAGAACGGCGTTGGTTCTGCTCTGACCGCTTACGCCGCCGGTACCGGCAGCTGGGATGATGTTGTTACTGCCTTCGTGGATGGCTGGGCAACCGAGGCTGCTTTGAACGCTGCTGCATAATCTAAGCAAACCTAAAACGCAATACCTGTGGGGCGGGCGGAAATCGCCCGCCCCGCTTTTTTTAACGAAACGAAGCAAGAAAGAGAATCTGAAAAGGGGGCTTTCCTATGGAAAAAGCCATAAAACGCTACTGGCCCGTCTTTGTGCTGCCAACGCTGATCGCCTTTATCATCGGCTTTGTGTGGCCTTTCATCTGGGGTACGGGGCTGTCCTTCTGCAAGTTCACTACCGTTAAAAACGTGCAGTTCGCTGGCCTTAGCAACTACAAAATGATCTGGATCGATGATACCTTCACCCATGCGTTCTGGTTCACGGCGGTCTTTACCATTGTGTCCACCGTGCTTATCAATGTGCTGGCTTTCAGCATCGCACTGCTGCTTACCCGCGGCATGCGCGGCACCAACGCCTTCCGCACGATCTTCTTCCTGCCGAACCTGATCGGCGGTATCGTGCTGGGCTACATCTGGCAGATCTTGCTCAACGGCATCCTTTCTGCCCTGGGCAAGCCGCTGCTCGCGCTGAACGCCACCTACGGCTTCTGGGGCCTCATTATCCTGATGTGCTGGCAGCAGATCGGCTATATGATGATCATCTACATTGCCGGTTTGCAGAACGTGCCCACCGATCTGATCGAAGCGGCCCGTATCGACGGCGCTACCTCCCGCCAGATCCTCTTTAAGATCAAGGTCCCCATGGTCATGCCCAGCGTGACGATCTGCACCTTCCTGACGCTGACCAACTCCTTCAAGCTGTTCGACCAGAACCTCTCGCTGACGGCTGGCGAACCGGCCAAGCAGTCTATGATGCTGGCGTACAACATCTATGATACCTTCTACGCCCGCTCGGGACCCCAGTGGAAGGGCATCGGCCAGGCAAAGGCTGTGGTATTCTTCCTCTTCGTGGTCGTCATTTCCCTCATCCAGCTCCATTTCACCCGCTCTAAGGAGGTGCAGCAATAATGGGCAAGACTGCTAAGGACCGCCGCATCAACTCGGTGCTGTCGGTCGTGCTTACCATCATCTGCATCCTCTGGATGTACCCGGTGTTCATGATTTTGATGAACTCGCTCAAGACCGAGCGCGCCATCACCACCACCCATGCCTTTGAACTGCCCACCGCCGATACCTTCGTCGGCCTGAAAAACTACATCTACGGCATCACGGAGATGGACTTCCTCTCCTCGCTGTGGTACAGCTTTATCATCACGATCTCCTCCGTCGCGCTGATTTTGCTCTGCTGCTCGATGTGCGCGTGGTACATCACCCGCGTGCAGGGCGTGCTCTCCAAGGGCATGTACTACCTGTGCGTCTTCAGCATGATCGTTCCGTTCCAGATGGTCATGTTCACTCTGGCCAAAACGGCGGATACCCTCAAGCTGAACAACCCCTACAACATCTGCATCATCTACCTGGGCTTCGGCGCCGGTCTGGCGGTGTTCATGTTCACCGGCTTTGTCAAGTCGATGCCCATCGCCATTGAAGAAGCCGCCATGATCGACGGCTGCAACCCGCTGCAGATCTTCTTCAAGGTGGTCTGCCCGATTTTAAAGCCTACGATGATCTCCACCGCCATCCTGGAAACGATGTGGGTCTGGAATGACTACCTGCTGCCCACCCTGGTGCTGGACATCAAGCAGTACCGCACCATCCCTATGGCTATCCAGTATTTCCGCGGCAGCTACGGCAAGGTCGAGATGGCCCCCATGATGGCCTGCATCATGATCACGGTCATCCCCGTCATTGTGCTGTACCTGGCCTGCCAGAAGTACATTATCGACGGTGTTGTGGCCGGTGCGGTCAAGGGCTGATAGGGCGCCCGCAAACCGAAAGTATATTCCACTAGAAAGAGGTCAGTATTTTTATGAGAACCAGCGGTATTCTGCTGCCGATTTCCAGCCTGCCGTCCCCCGGCGGCATCGGTACCATGGGGGCTGCGGCCCGTGAATTTGTGGACTTCCTGCATGCGGCAGGGCAGCACTACTGGCAGATCCTGCCGGTGTGCCCCACCAGCTATGGCGATAGTCCCTATCAGTCTTTCTCTACCTTCGCGGGCAACCCCTACTTTATTGATCTTGACCAGCTGGCCGAGGCCGGGCTGCTTACGCCCGAGGAGTACCGCGACATTGATTGGGAGAGCACGCCCGACTGCATCAACTATGGTGTATTGTACGAGAAGCGCTATCCCATCCTGCGCCGCGCCTGCGCCCGTTTGCTGGCCAAGCCCCCGGCGGATTATGAGCAGTTTTTGGCGGACAACGCCTTCTGGCTGCCGGACTACGCCCTGTTCATGGCGCTGAAGGATGCCCACGGCGGCAAATCTTGGCTGGAATGGGAGCGCCCGCTGCGCCTGCGCAAACCGGCCGAGCTGGACAAGGCCCGCCGTTACCACAAATCCAGCATTGATTTCTGGCAGGCCGTGCAGTATCTATTCTACACCCAGTGGAAAAAACTGAAAGCCTATGCCAACGCGCAGGGCATCGAGATTATCGGTGACCTGCCCATCTATGTGGCGGCGGACAGCGTGGATGTCTGGAGCAGCCCGCAGGAGTTCCAGCTGGACGAAAACCTGCTGCCTACTGAGGTGGCCGGCTGCCCGCCGGATGGCTTCTCCGCCACCGGCCAGTTGTGGGGCAACCCACTGTTTGACTGGGACGCCATGGCCGCCACCGGCTACCGCTGGTGGGTGCGTCGCATCCGCCACCTGTGCAGCATCTACGATGTGCTGCGCATTGATCACTTCCGCGGCTTTGCTGGGTATTATGCCATCCCCTACGGCGATAAGACAGCCGAGAATGGCCGCTGGCGCACTGGTCCCGGCTACAGCCTGTTTGCCGCTGTCAAAAAGGAACTGGGCAGCCCCCGCATTATTGCCGAGGACCTGGGATTTTTGACCGATGATGTGCGGGAGTTGCTGGCTAAGTGCGAATACCCCGGCATGAAAGTGCTGGAATTTGCCTTTGACAGCCGCGACGGCGGCGACTACCGCCCCCACAGCTACCCCGCCAACTGTGTGGCCTACACCGGCACCCACGACAACGAGCCTGTGCAGGGCTGGTTTGCCACCGCCGATAAGGCCGACACCGACCGTGCCGTAGAGTACCTGAACCTGACCAAAAAGGAAGGCTACCACTGGGGTATGATGCGCGGCGTCTGGGCCAGCACGGCTGACTTGGCTGTGGTGCAGGCGCAGGATGTGCTGGGCCTGGGGCATGAATCCCGCATGAACACACCGTCCACGTTGGGCGGCAACTGGTGCTGGCGCACACTGCCGGGTGCTTTTACCCCGGCGCTGGCGCAAAAGCTCAGCCATCTGATGGAGCTGTACGGCCGCCTGCCCGCAGACGCCGCCGCCCCGGAGGATGCAACCCAAGATCCGGCGGATTCCCCGTCCGTCTGATAGATTTCTTCTCTTTTTCTATCGTTTCCTTTCTTGCAACAGGGTAAGGCCCTCGGTGATACGCCGGGGGCCTTATCCTGTTTTTGCTGCAGGATGGGTCCGGTGGAACTGGCATCCTGTTCGTTCGGGCAAAGCAGCAAGGTCAGCTATCTGCAAATGCTTACGGCGGTGTGCGCCGTGGTCAACGGCGGGCGGCTGATGCAGCCATATCTCGTCCAGCGCATTACCGCCCCGGATGGTACGGTGGTCAAGGAGACGGAGCCGACCGTAAAGCGGCAGGTCATCTCCGAAGAAACCAGCGCCACCATGTGTAAGCTGATGGAAGGCGTTGTCACCGGCGGCACCGGCACACGGGCGGCGGTGCCCGGCTACCGGGTGGGCGGCAAAAGCGGCACCAGCCAGAAGCTGGACAGCAAAAACGAGGGTGCCCGCATCGCTAGCTTTGTGGCGGTCGCGCCCATCGAGGCCCCGCGCCTGGCGGTGCTGGTCTGCCTGGACGAACCCCACAGCTGGACCACCAGCGGCGGTGCCCTCTCCGGCCCCGTCTGCGCCGAGGTGCTGCAAAAGGCCCTGCCGTATCTGGGCATAGCGCCGACGGAGACCATGCCCAAATAAATGTAGGGGCCGATGCTCGCATCGGCCCGCGGGCGCATATGGAATGCGCCCCTACGTGTGTTATATTGCAATTCCCGGATGCCGTAGGGGCGGATTCTATATCCGCCCGTGCCATTACACGCAATATCAAACTCCGCGGGCGAGCGATGCTCGCCCTCTACAAACCGGATTCACCATTTATTTAAAAATCTTTCACGACATTTTCCGCTAAATCTGCTATACTAAACTTATATCTATAAAATAGGAGCGTTTTAGCATGCCGCAGCCGTTTGTGTTGTTTGACAACGTGTGTAAATATTACCAGATGGGCGAGACCCGCATCGCGGCGTCCGACCATGTGAGCTTTGAAATTCAAAAAGGTGAGTTCTGCGTGATCCTGGGCCCCTCGGGCGCGGGCAAAACCACCGTGCTCAATATGCTGGGCGGCATGGATACCTGCGACGAGGGCACCATTCTGCTGGACGGCGAGACTGTCAGCAGCTTTGACAAAAAACGCCTGACCACCTACCGCCGCTACGACGTCGGCTTTGTGTTCCAGTTTTACAATCTGGTGCAAAACCTGACTGCGCGCGAAAATGTTGAGCTTGCGGCCGAGATCTGCCGTGACCCGCTGGACGCCGACACCGTACTGGAGGAGGTCGGCTTGGCGGACCGTAAAAACAACTTCCCTGCGCAGCTTTCGGGCGGTGAGCAACAGCGCGTTTCCATCGCCCGCGCACTGGCCAAAAACCCAAAGATCCTGCTGTGCGATGAACCCACCGGTGCGCTGGATTACAAAACCGGCAAGCAGGTGCTGGCGCTGCTGCAGGCCACCTGCCGCAAACAGGGCCGCACCGTCATCGTCATCACCCACAACAGCGCTCTGGCCGCCATGGCGAACCGGGTCATACGCATCAACAGCGGCCGGGTGGTCGATGAAACCGTGAACCCCAACCCCACCCCCGTGGAAAGGATCGAATGGTAAATGACACGCAGCTATCGAAAAAATACCCTGCGGACGTTTAAAAATACCATCAGCCGTTTTGCCGCCGTGTTTGCTATCGTGGCATTGGGTGTCGGTTTTCTGGCCGGGCTCAACGCCACACCCATCGACATGAAAGAGTCGATGGAACGTTATATGGATGATGGCAACTTCTACGACCTGCGCGTTGTCTCCACCCTGGGCCTGACCGACGAGGACGTCGCGGCGCTCGGCCGGGTCGATGGTGTGTGCCAGGTGCAGCCGGGTTACTCGGCAGACCTGTTGGTTGAAGTAAACGGTGACACCATCGTCAGCCGCGCACATAGCCTGCCCGCGCCGGACAATAACACCATCAACCGGCTCGATCTCGTCGAGGGCCGCCTGCCGCAGACCTCCGGCGAATGCGTCGTCGAAGCCAGCGCCACTAAGCAGCAGCAGACCTATCCCGTCGGCACCAGACTGGTGGTGAGCAAAGCCAACGAGGACCTTGACACCAAGCTCAACACAGCCGAGTATACCGTCGTGGGCATCGTACACAACGCCAACTATTTCAGCTTCGAGCGCGAGCCCGCCAGCGTGGGCAATGGCACAGTCAAGCTGGTTTTCTACATCCCACAGCAGGATTTCGCCTACGAAGCCTACACCGAAGTCTACCTGACCGCCGCCGGCGCGCTTGAACAGGACAGCCTGGGCGACGTCTACCAGACCAACATCGACACGGTCAAGGCCAACGTCGAAGCTATTGCCGATACGCGGTGCGAAGCGCGGTATAATGGCATCATCGCTGACGCACGCGCTGAACTTGACGACGCCTGGGCCGAGTACAACGACGCTAAGGCCGAAGCCGACCAGCAATTGGCTGATGCCGCCGCCGAACTGGCCGACGGCAGACAGCAGCTGGCCGACGGCCAGAAAAAAGTCGATGACGGCGAGCGCCAGTATCTGGACGGTCTGAACGAACTGACCGCCAACGAAGCACAGCTCAACGACGGCGCGGCTCAACTGGCCGATGCCGAAACCCAGCTGCGGGATGCCGAAGCGCAGCTGCAGGCAGGAGAGGAAGAACTGGCCGCCAACGCCCCCAAGCTGGAAGCCGCCCGCAAACAGCTTGAGGACGGCCAGGCTCAGTACGAGGCCGGGCTGCAGCAATATAATGACGGCCTGGCGCAGCTGAATGCCGCCGAACAGCAGCTGGCCGACGCCAAGGCCCAACTGGATGCCAACGCCGATACCTACCAGCAGGGGATAGACACCCTCGCCGCACAGATGGGCGTGGATGCCGCGCAGCTGGATGATTTCATCGGCTGGCTGGCGCAGAACTGTGACGCCAACGGTACCCCGCCGCCCCAAAACGTAGAAGAACTGTGGCAGGCCATCCAGGACTACGGCGGCCTGACGCTGCCTGACAGCCTGACCCAAGAGCAGGTCGACGCCATCCGCACCCAAGCCCGTGACCTGCTGGCCGTGCTCAATGCCATCCCCACCGACACCTTGCCCGAAGAGCAACAGCAGCGCTTGCAGGAAGCCAAGGACCACATTGCCGCCGTGGCCGATGCCGCCGACCCCGCCGCCATGCGCGCAGCCTTGCAGGCAGCGCTTGACTGGGTAAACGATTCGGCGGACGAACTTCCCGAACCTATCCGCGACGCCCTGACTGCCGCAATCGAAAACTGGTGGGCGTCCCTGCCTGATGACAGCAAGGCCGATCTTGACAAGCTTGTCGCAGGCGTGGGGCAGCTGACCCAGTACCGCCTGGGCCTGCTGCAATACGAAAAAGGCGCGGCGGAGCTGGCCGCAGGCCGTGCCGAACTTGAGGCCAACGCCCCCAAACTGGCCGCCGCCAAGGCTCAGTTGGACGACGGCTGGCAGCAGTATTATGACGGCCTGGCCCAGTACCAGGACGGCCAAAAGCAGCTGGCCGCCGCCCGCGCCCAGATCGAGGACGGCTGGGCCACCCTACAGGATAAAAAAGTACAGCTGGCCGATGCCCGCCGCCAAATCAGCGATGCCAAAGGTCAATTGGGCGATGCGCGCCGCCAACTGGACGATGCCAAAGCGACGATTGCCGAAAACCTGCAAAAGCTGCGCGACGGCGAGATCGAGTACGAGGACGCCAAGGCCGAAGCCGAGGAAGCCCTGGCCGACGCCCGCGCCCAGATTGAGGACGGCGAAGCCGAGCTGAACGATGTCGAGTACCCGACCTGGTACGTCTGGGACCGCAGCAAAAATGTCAGCTATGCGTCGTTTACCGCCAACGTGGATAAACTGACGGCGATTACCACGATCTTTCCGGTGTTCTTCTTCCTTGTGGCGGCGCTCGTCGTTTCCACCACTATGACCCGCATGGTCGAGGAAGAACGCTTGCAAATTGGCACGCTAAAAGCACTGGGCTACTCAGGCGCCGCCATCATGCAAAAGTACCTGCTCTACGCCTTTACGGCGGCTGCTGCGGGCACTGTGGCCGGGCTGGCGGTCGGGTTCAAGGCGTTCCCGTCGATCATCTGGTCGGCGTACGAGATGATGTACTATATGCCCGCCATCGCCACGCCCTGGCGGCTGAGCCAGGCGCTGTTTGCGGGCGGCACCCTCATTGTGCTTACCGTGGGCATCACGGCGCTGGCCTGCCGCGCAACCTTGCAGGAGAACCCTGCCGCCCTTATGCTGCCGCGCGCACCCAAGGCGGGCAAACGCATCTTGCTGGAGCGCATCACCCCGTTGTGGCGCCGCCTGCCCTTCAGCTGGAAAGTCACCTGCCGCAACCTGCTGCGCTACAAAAAGCGTTTCTGGATGACCGTCATCGGTGTGGCGGGCTGTACCTCGCTGCTGGTGGCAGGCTTCGGCATCTCCGACTCGCTGAACTCCATCATCACCAAGCAGTACGGCGATATCTACCACTACGATCTCATGACCATCGTCACCAAACAGGAAGCCACCGAGAGCGGCCCCGTTTACGACTACCTTTATAATAAGGAAAACGCCGTCGACTCGCTGACCGTGGCGATGGAATCCACCCGCCAGGACGGCCCCGAGGGCGATATGGATGTCTACCTGATGGTGCCTGCAGACGTGGACAAGTTTGCCGATTTTGCTGACCTGCACGAGCGGCTTTCCCGCAAGGCGGTCCCGCTGGGCGAGCAAGGCGTCGTCGTGACGGAAAAGCTGGCTAAAACGCTGGGCATCAAGGCAGGGGACACCATCACCCTGACGAACAGCGACGACCTGACCGCCGACTTCACCGTCAGCGGCGTCTGCGAGCATTACGTCAGCAACTATGTCTATATCAGCCCGGCCGCGTACACGGCAGGCTTTGGCGAGGCCCCGAGTTATAATGCTATTTTAAGCGTGCTGCCCGCCGATACCGAGGAAACGCGCAACGCTGTTTCGTCGGACCTGCTGGCTATGGACAACGTTGCCAGCCTGAACTTTACCCAGGACAGCGTGACCCAAGTACTGAACATGCTCAACTCGATCGACGCGGTGGTCGTGCTCATCATCGTCTGCGCAGCATCGCTGGCGTTTGTGGTGCTGTACAACCTTTCCAACATCAACATTGCCGAGCGTGTCAAGGAGATCGCTACCATCAAGGTGCTGGGCTTCTACGACCCCGAGGTCTACGCCTATGTCAACCGCGAAAGCATCGCCCTGACGCTCATCGGCACGCTGCTCGGTCTGGCAGGCGGCATTGCGCTGCACAGCTTTGTCATCACCACGGTCGAGGTCGATGCCGTCATGTTCGGCCGCCAGATCTATGCAAAGAGCTTTGTGTACGCCGTTGTGCTGACGCTGCTGTTCAGTGTCCTTGTCAACCTGGTCATGCAGCGGCTGCTCCAGCGCATCTCCATGGTCGAAAGCATGAAAGCGCCGGAATAGTATTTGAGAAAGCTCCTTCTTTGAGGGAGCTTTTTTAAATTCATCTCTTGACATTTTTCCAATCGGTGATATACTATTCAAGTACGCAAACGAACAGTTAGCCAGTGAACAATTCACAGGCTAACAAAACGACCCGATAAGGAAGGTGAGAACGACGATCCAACATGATTCGGCGTGTCCCTCGGATGATTGCATGAGCGGGCATTTCGGTGCCCTGCTCAGCCATACGGCCCGCATGCTGCGCCGCGCCATGGATACCCGCATTGCAGCCGAAGTCACCCCGGAGCTGAGCGGCGTGCGCGGTATGCTACTGGGCGAGATCATCTGCGCCAATAACGAAAACCGCGATGTCTACCAGCGCGATGTAGAGCAGTGGTTCCACATCCGCCGTTCCAGCGTCACGGCCATTTTACAGGGCATGGAACAGGACGGGTTCATCACCCGCTGCTCGGTCGAAAAAGACGCCCGCTTAAAGCGATTGGCCGCCACCCCCAAGGGCGTGGCTTACCACGACCGCATCCGCGCCAGCATCGACCGTTTTGAACACGATTTGCAGCAGGGCCTTACGCCCGAGGAAATGGCAGCCGCCCGTGTGGTGCTGAACCAGATCCTGCACAATGCCCAGGCTATCGAGGCCGAAACAAAAGAAAATTCCCCAATTCCCCCGGAAAGGAGCAATGAAACTTGCTGAAAACACTCGGACGTGAGACAAAAGGCTTCCGCTTGGTCTCGTTCCTGACGCCGGTCTTTATGATCTGCGAGGTCATCATGGAGATGATCATTCCCAAACTGATGGCTTCCATCATCGACGATGGCGTTACCCCCGGCAATATGCAGGTCATCTACACCGTCGGTGCCCAAATGATCGTCGCAGCGCTGTTTGGGCTGCTGTTCGGCATTTTGGGTGCGGTGCTCGGCTCCCATGCCGCCACCGGCTTTGCCCGCAACCTGCGGCGCGGCATGTTTGAAAACATCCAGACCTTCAGCTTTGCCAACATCGACAAATACTCCACCGCGGGCCTTGTCACCCGCATGACGACCGACGTCACCAATATCCAGAACGCCTACCAGATGCTGCTGCGTATGTCCATCCGCGCACCTGCCAGCATGATCGTGGCGCTGATCATGTCCTACACCATCAACCACCAGCTGGCCAACGTCTACCTGATCGCGGTCATTCTGCTGGGCTGCGTGCTGGTGTACATCATGAGCCACGCCACCCGCTATTTTGCCGACGCATTCCGCAAATACGATGACCTCAACGAGAGCGTGCAGGAGAATGTCTCCGCCATCCGCGTTGTCAAGGCCTATGTGCGCGAAAGATTCGAGAGCGACAAGTTCCGCAAAGCCAGCGAGAATGTGCGCAGCCTGCTGATGCGCGCCGAGCTCATCATCGCCTGGAACGCCCCGTTCATGCAGCTGACCGTTTACAGCTGCATTCTGCTCATCAGCTGGCTGGGGGCGCGGCTCATCGTCAGCACCGGCGCCACCACCTTTACCACCGGCGACCTGATGAGCATGCTCAGCTATTGCATGAACATCCTGATGAGCCTGATGATGCTCTCGATGGTCTTTGTCATGATCACGATGTCCGCAGCCTCCGCCAAGCGCGTGGCCGAAGTGCTGGACGAAAAATCCGACCTGACCAACGGTGAAAACCCGGTCATGGAGGTCAAGGACGGCTCGGTCAAGTTTGACCACGTCAGCTTCGCCTACAAGAAAAACGGTGAAAAAGCGCTGGAGGATATCGACCTCGAGATCAAGTCCGGTGAGACCATCGGCATTATCGGCGGCACCGGCTCGGCCAAGTCCAGCCTGGTACAGCTGCTGCCCCGCCTGTACGATGTGACCGAGGGCAGCGTTTCCATCGGCGGTGTCGATGTGCGCAAGTATGACCTCGAGACCCTGCGCAACAACGTTGCCATGGTGCTGCAAAAGAACGAACTGTTCAGCGGCACGATCGCCGAAAACCTGCGCTGGGGCAACCCCAACGCCACCGATGCCGAGATCGAGGACGCCTGCAAGCAGGCCTGCGCCGATGAATTTATTGAGCGCTTCCCCGATAAGTACCAGACCCATATCGAGCAGGGCGGCAACAACGTCTCCGGCGGCCAGAAACAGCGCCTTTGCATCGCCCGCGCGCTGCTGAAAAAGCCCCGCATCCTGATCCTGGATGACTCGACTTCCGCCGTCGATACCGCCACCGATGCCAAGATCCGCCGCTCCTTCGCCGAGAAGATCCCCGGCACGACGGTGTTCATCGTGGCACAGCGCATCTCCTCGGTCGAAAATGCCGACAAGGTGCTCGTGCTCGATAACGGCAGGGTCAGCGGCTTTGATACCCCCGCAAACCTGCTGCAAACCAACGCCATCTATCAGGATGTGTACAACAGTCAGACCAAAGGCTCCGGCGACTTTGACGAGAAGGGAGGGGAGGCATAATGGCACAGCAGCCTAAAGTAGTCAAAATGGGCCCCGGCGGCCGCAACCATGGCCCCCGCCCCAAGGTAGAAAACCCCGGCAAGGTGCTTAAGCGCATCCTCGCCTATGTGATGCAGCAGTATAAGGTGCAGGTCATTCTGGTGCTTTGCTGCATTCTGCTGGCCGTCTTTGCCCAGGTGCAGGGCACCCTGTTTATGCAGACCCTGATCGACAGCTACATCCTGCCCCTGCTGGCCGAAAAGAGCAATGATTTCTCCGGCCTTGCGCACGCCATTTTGCGCGTGGCATGCTTCTACGGTGTGGGCATCCTGGCGGTATTCATCCAGAATCGCACGATGGCCAAGATCACCCAAGGCACGCTGAAAAATCTGCGCGATGAACTTTTTGTCCATATGCAGACGCTGCCCATCAAATATTTCGACACCCACGCCCACGGCGATATCATGTCGGTCTACACCAACGATATCGACACCCTGCGCCAGCTCATCAGCCAGAGTCTGCCGCAGCTGGTCAACACCATCATCACCGTTGTCAGCGTATTTTTGTCCATGCTGTACCTCAGCGTGCCCCTCAGCATCCTGACGCTGGTCATGGTCGGTGTGATGATGCTCGCCACCAAGTACCTTACCGGCAACTCCGGCAAGTTCTTCCTCAAACAGCAGCAGGAACTGGGCAAGGTCAACGGCTACATTGAAGAAATGATGAACGGCCAGAAGGTCGTCAAGGTATTCTGCCACGAGGAAGCTGCCATCAAGGAGTTCAACGAACTCAACGATGAACTGTTCCACAGCGCCGACAAGGCCAACTCCTACGCGCTGGTGGCCATGCCCGTCAACGGCCAGCTGGGCAACCTGAGCTATGTGCTCTGCGCGGTAGTCGGCGGTGCGCTGGCCATCGGTGGTTTCGGCAGCCTGACACTGGGCAAGCTCGCCAGCTTCCTGACCTTTAACAAGAGCTTCAACCAGCCCATCACCCAGATCTCCATGCAGCTGAACTCGGTCGTTATGGCTTTGGCTGGCGGCGCGCGTATCTTCGCCCTGCTGGACGAAAAGCCCGAAGTCAACGAGGGCGATATCACCCTTGTCCACGCCAAGTTCGGCGCGGACGATACCCTGACCGAGACCGAGGAATCCACCGGCACCTGGGCCTGGAAAAAGCAGAACGCCGACGGCACAGCCACCTATACCCAGCTCAAGGGTGACATCGTCTTTAAGGACGTCGATTTCGGCTACGACCCGAGCAAGATCGTGCTGCACCATATCAACCTCTATGGCCGCCCTGGCCAGAAGATCGCCTTTGTCGGCTCCACCGGCGCGGGCAAAACGACCATCACCAACCTCATCAACCGCTTCTACGATATCCAGAAGGGCCAGATCCTGTACGACGGCCACGATATCAAGTCGATCGAAAAGGATTCGCTGCGTTCCTCGCTGGGCATCGTCCTGCAGGATACCCACCTGTTCACCGGCACGGTCATGGAGAACATCCGCTACGGCCGCCTGACCGCCACCGATGAAGAGTGCATCGCCGCCGCCCGCCTGGCCAACGCCGACAGCTTCATCAAGCACCTGCCTGATGGGTACAATACGATGCTGACCGGCGACGGCACCAACTTGAGCCAGGGTCAGCGCCAGCTGCTTGCCATCGCCCGCGCGGCAGTCGCCGACCCGCCGGTGCTGATTTTGGATGAGGCGACTTCGTCCATCGACACCCGCACCGAAAAACTCGTACAGGACGGCATGGACGGCCTGATGTATGGCCGCACGACCTTTGTCATCGCTCACCGCCTGTCCACGGTCCGCAACTCGGACTGCATCATGGTACTGGAGCAGGGCCGCATCATCGAGCGCGGCACCCACGATGAGCTGATCGCCCAGAAGGGCCGCTACTACAGCCTGTACACCGGCAACTTTGCCGAGAACAGCTAAGGCAGCACCGCACAATTTCCGCCTGACGGCTTAAGCAAACGCAAACACATTGTAAAGCGTTGCTGCACGAAAAAGGCAGCAAACGGGCATACAATCAATCAAAATTGCCGGGATAGCTTGCCGCTGTCCCGGCTTTTTTGTGTAAAATGCCGCATTACCGCCAAAAAGTTGACGGATTGGTAAAAAGTGGTTATAATAGGTGACGTAGCCACGAATATTCGGCTATGCAAGATACGCGGCAGAGGGTACGCGGCGCAGCTACTACGGCACCGCACTGGCAAAAATAGGCCGCATGGACACGTTTAACAATACGTTTTATGAATAGGGAGGTAGCCAATATGGCAGCCAAGAAGAAAATCGCACAGACCGTGATTACCGCAGGTAAGTACTACACCATCAACGCCGCCAACGGCAAGGTCGTTGAGGTTGCTGATTATAATATTGAGAACGGCGCCAAGGTCCAGCTGTGGGACGACGCTAACGCCGAGTGGCAGCAGTGGGGCTTCGTCGCCGCAGGCGACGGCGTCTACCGCGTGCAGAACCGTTTCACCGGCAAAATGCTGGACCTGGATATGGGCGGCGTCAGCGACGGCACCCGCGTACATCAGTGGGAGGGTGCCCAGGCCTCCAGCCAGCTGTGGGTCGTCGAACCGTCCAATGATGGCCGCGTTAAGATCAAGTCCAACCTGGCAGGTAAGCTGCTGGATGCCGGTATGAGCGCTGTCAACGGTACCCCGCTGCAGATCTGGGCCGACGTCAACGGCGAGAACCAGTACTGGACCATCAACGAAGTGACCCGCAAGCCCAAGACCAGCGTCAAGGCTTCTGCCGTCAAGGCCAAGGCCGCTGCTGAAAAGGCCGCTACCGAGATCGTCGACGCTGCCGCCGTGGCTGTTGCCCCCGCTGTGGAGAAAGCCGCCAAGGCTGCCAAGCCCGTTGCCGAAAAAGCTGCCAAGGCTGCTAAGCCGGTAGCCGAGAAGGCTGCCAAGGCCGCTAAGCCCGCTGTCGAGAAGGCCGCCAAGGCTGCCAAGCCTGTGGTCGAGAAGGCTGTCAAGGCTGCTGAGCCTGTCGTCGAAAAGACCGTCGAGGCCGCCAAGCCTGTGGTCGAGAAGGCTGTCAAGGCTGCTGAGCCTGTCGTCGAAAAGACTGTCGAGGCCGCCAAGCCCGTCGTTGAGGAGACCGTCAAGGCTGCCGAAAAGGCCGCTGCCGAGGTCAAGACCGCTGTGAACACCGCTGCCAAAAAGCGCGGCCGCAAGAGCAAGCGTAAGTAATTTCTGCTTGTAATATTCTTGCCAAATAATCCATTGCGTATAATTTTGCTGTAACAAGTTGCCCCCGGTATCCTACGATACCGGGGGCTTTTTGTGTTTCTTATAAAGAATCCTTGCACGGGCCGATGCTCGCCATCGGCCCGCAAGGCTGCAAACAACCGTAGGGGCGCATTCTATATGCGCCCGTGCGGCCGTATCTAAACACGAAACTCTCTCGGGCGGATATGAAATCCGCCCCTATGCTCGGGGAAAATTGGTCAGCTCACCCCAGCGCCGCAATGCTCTCCTTGATCTTTGCGGTCTTTTCCTGGGCGGCGGCCAGCTTGGCGCGGGTCTCCTCCACCAGCTTGGCGGGGGCCTTTTCCACAAACTTGGGGTTGTTCAGCTGGTTGGTGAACATGCCCAGTTCTTTCTCGGCCTTGGTCAGCTCTTTGTTCAGGCGGGCCAGTTCTTTCTCGCGGTCGATCAGCTCCATCATCGGGATAAAGCCCTTGGCGTCCGGGGTAGCCACGTTCACCATGCCGTCCGTGCTGCCCTCATACTTGGGGGTCACGGTCACGTCGGTGGCAAAGGCGAAGCGGGCCAGGTAGGCACCGCCCTTTTCAAAGGCGGCGGGGCTGGCGGTCTCAATGACCATGCTGGTCTTTTTGGCGGGGTGGACGTTCATCTCGGCGCGCATGGTACGCACGGCCTTGATGTAATCCATCAGCTTTTCAAAGTCGGCGCAGTCCTCGGCCCAGATCTTCATGTCCTCATTGCCCGGCCACAGCTGGGTCATGATGGTCTCGGTGCTGCCGGGCAGAGCCTGATAGATCTCCTCGGTGATGAACGGCATGAACGGGTGCAGCAGCTTCAGCGCACGGTCCAGCACATACACCAGCACCTTGCGGGCGGTGTCGGCGGCCTGGGCGTCCTCGCCGTTCAGGCGGGTCTTGCAAATTTCAATGTACCAGTCGCAGTACACTTCCCAGATAAAGTTCTCGACCTTTTCGGCGGCCAGGCCAAGCTCGTACTTGTCCAGGTTGGCGGTGGCGTCGTTGGCCATCTTGGCCAGCTCGCTCAGCACCCACTTGTCGCTCATGTCCAGCTGATCCTCAGCGGGCAGGCCCGGCTCAAAGTCCTCGGGCAGATTCATCAGCACAAAGCGGGCGGCGTTCCACAGCTTGTTGGCAAAGTTGCGCGCGGCCAGCACCTTTTCATCGCTGTAGCGCATATCGTTGCCAGCGGTGGAGCCGATGATCAGCATCAGGCGCAGCGCGTCGGCACCGTACTGCTCAATGACTTCCAGCGGGTCAATGCCGTTGCCCAAGCTCTTGGACATCTTGCGGCCCTGGCTGTCGCGCACAATGCCGTGAATCAGCACCGTGTCAAACGGAGCCTTGCCGGTGTAGGCCAGGCCCGAGAAGATCATGCGGGAGACCCAGAAGCCGATGATATCATAGCCCGTCACCAGCGTGTTGGTGGGGTAGAAGTAGTTGTAATCCTCGGCGCTCTCATCGGGCCAGCCCAGGGTGGAGAACGGCCACAGGGCCGAGCTGAACCAGGTGTCCAGCGTGTCGGGATCCTGGGTCAGATGCGTGCAGCCGCACTTGGGGCAGACGGACGGCGCGTCCTTGGCGACAACGGTCTCGCCGCAGTCGTCGCAGTACCAGGCGGGGATCTGGTGGCCCCACCACAGCTGGCGGCTGATGCACCAGTCACGGCCGCCCTTCATCCAGTTGATATAGTTCTTGGTAAAGCGCTCGGGCACAAACTTGATCTCGCCCTTTTCCACGCTCTCAATGGCGGGCTTGGCCAGCGGCTCCATCTTGACGAACCACTGCTTGGAGACCATCGGCTCAATGACCGAGTGGCAGCGGTAGCAGGTGCCCACGTCGTGGGTCAGCGCCTCGGTCTCTTTCAAGGCACCGCAGGCCTCCAGGTCGGCCAGGATAGCCTTGCGGGCTTCCAGCGCGGTCATACCGGCGTACTTGCCGCAGTCCAGCAGTTCTGGCTCGTCGGCGGCAGCGCGGCCAGCGGCGCGC
>JABLTO010216228.1_pt1 | contig 16895 bp, 8 predicted proteins | sample 7160091 | NCBI WGS metagenome assembly JABLTO01 (sample SAMN14651225, study PRJNA627086) | human gut metagenome | isolation source: feces | host: Homo sapiens
CGCTACTGTAATTACCGGTTCTGAACTGGGTGTAGTAGACCCACTGGTACCACGAGAAGAGCGCTTCGTCGGAGCGTCCTACCGTCCAGCCGTGCATGCCTACGACCTCTTCTTCCTGGGGAATGTAGGAGTAAAGGTGGCTCAGGTATTTCTGGACTTCGGTTTTTTGCCGGAAAATATCCTCGATCTTGGCCTGGTCGTCCAGTTCCACGTCGAAGAACGACTCGCAGGAGGACAGCGTAAAGGCCAGTAAGAGGGCGGTTGCGAATATTCGTATTTTTTTCATAGCTTATCCTTTTTTAGAAGTTGACGTTTGCACCGATTGCAAAGGTACGTATAAGGGGGTATACATTACCGTAATTCGCATTTACCTCAGGATCCCAGAGCTTGAAATCGCTGAATGTAACCAGGTTCTTTCCCTGGATATAGAACCTGATCTTGGACAGGCCCCATTTCTTGGTCATGCTTTCGGGGAGTGTATAGCCGATCTCCGCGTCTTTCAGACGCAGGAAACTCATGTCGCGCTGCCAGTAGGTCGAAAGTTGCTGGTTGTTGTCCACCTTGTTGAGCGACAGGCGGGGGTAGGGTGCGTTGGGATTCTGGTTGTCGAGCGTCCAGCGGTTCTTGGCCACATCTTCGAAGATCTGTCCCATGCGGAGGATCGTCGACGAAGCGCCGAAGAGGTTCTGTCCCTGGATGATGCGGGTCACGTGGCCCACGCCCGAGAAGAATACCGATACGTCGATGCCTTTCCATTTGACGCTGGCGCCGAAACCGTAGTTGATCTCCGGTACGAGCGTATAGCCGATGGCCACCTTGTCGAAGGTGTTGACCACGCCGTCGCCGTTGACGTCGCGGTACTTGATGTCACCCGGGCGCACGGTGCCGAAATCCTGCTTGGGCCAGTTGGCGATGTCCTCTTCCGACTCGAACAGGCCTTCGGCGATCAGGCCGAACTGCTGGTTGTTGGCAAAGCCGGCGAGGTTCTGGTATTTCCAGATCTGGTCGGGTTTGTCGTCGTAGAGTTTCTTGTTGCGGTTGTAGGTGAAGTTACCGCGTGCCGATATGCTGAAATCCTTGTTGAAGCTGTGGTCGAATTCGAGCGACATGTCGAAACCCTGGTTCTTCATGCGGCCGAGGTTGACCCACTGCGCCGTTTTCGTGCCGACCACCGACGGGGTGGATTCGCGCTGGATGAAGATGCCTTCGCGTTTCTCATAGAAATAGTCCGCCTGGATCTTGATCTTGTTGAACAGCCCCAGCTCGATACCGACGTCGGCCTTCGTCGCCTCTTCCCAGGCAACGTCCGGGTTGCCGTACTCGCCGGTCGAATAGCCGGGCAGGTTGGTCTGTCCCAGGTCGCCGAAAGTGAACCCGCCGGCATTGGTGTTCATGGTCGTATTGTAGGCGAAACGGCGGCTGCCGCCGATCTCGTCGTTACCGATCTTACCGTACGAGGCGCGGATTTTCAGGATGTTGACCTTGTCGCGCAGCGGCTCCCAGAATTTTTCGTTGCTGATCATGTATCCTACGGCGTACGAGGGGAAGAAGCCGTAGCGCTTGCCGGGGGCGAAGTTCTCTGAACCGTTGTAACCGAAGTTGAACTCGGCGAAATACTTGTCGCGGAAGGCGTAGGTGAAACGCCCGGCGATACCCATGTTCTTTGTCGGGTAGGCGTCGATGTAATTGACGGGCCTGTTCTTGGATTTGCTGCGTACCGAGTAGAGGAACATGCCGCTTACGCGGTGGTCTTCCGCGAAGAGGCGCTCATAGATAAGCGAGCCCTCGAAATTGATGGCCGTCGTACCCGAGGAGTCCGATGTTGCGAGCTTCATATAGTTACTGCCGTTGGGATTGGCAGCGGTCAGCATCAGTTCGCCGTTTTCATCGCGCCCGGTGGCGTAGTAGGTTACCGGGGACATTGCCCGCTCCAGGAGGGTCGCATTCTGGGCGTCCCATGCGAATTTCACATTGGCTTTCAGTCCGGGGGTAATGATGTCCGAGAAATCCTGCGTAAGCGACAACAGGGATTGCGCCACCATGGTGTTGTAACGTCTGTATCCGGTGTTGTTCAGCATGTTGTAGGGGTTGACCGAGCCCGACTCCTGCGGGATCGCTAGCATGCCGTTGGAATATACGGTCGGCGTAGCCACGGGGGTTACGTACATCGTATAGGCGTACAGGTCGTTCGTGCTCGTACATGGCGCGTTCTTGGTGGTATACTGCGTAGACAGCGAAAGACCCAGCTGCGTCGACTTGGTAATGTCGATGTCGATGTTCGAGCGGAAGCTGTACTTGTTGAAGTTCATCTGGGCATCGTAACGGTCATTGTCCGCGACATTGAACATACCGCCTTCCGTGTAGTAGGATGCCGAAACGTAGTAACGGATTTTCGGGGAGCCGCCCGTGACGCTCGCGTGTACGCGCCCGGTCATGGCCAAGTCCTTGAAGATGGTGTTGACCCAGTCGACGTTCGGATAGAGGTCGGGGTCGCGGCCGCTCAGGTACATCTGGCGGGCATAGTCCGAAATCGGCATCTCGGTGCTGCCGCTGTCGCGGTAGAGTTCGTTGTAGTAGTCGATCCACTGCGAAGCGTTCGCCAGCTCGGGCAGCTGGACAGGCTGCGTAATGCCGAATTCGGCCTTGACGCGGATCTGGGGCGCCGTCATTTCGGTGCCTCGTTTGGTGGTGATCAGGATGATGCCGTTCGCACCGCGCACACCGTAGAGGGCGGTCGCCGTTGCGTCCTTCAGGATGGAGAACGTGGCGATGTCGTCCGCGTCGACAAAGTCCATGTCGCGCTCGATACCGTCGACGAGCACCAGCGGGGTGGTTTTGGCACCGAACGTACTCTGTCCACGGATCCAGAACTCGGCGCTCGATCCGGGTTCGCCCGTACGCTGCATTACGACGATACCCGCCAGTTTGCCGGCGAGGTTCGAGGAGAGCGAGCCGCTTGCCACTTCCAGTTCGCCGGCGTCGATGGTGTTGATGGCGCCGATGATACTCTCCTTGCGCTGTTTACCGTATGCGACTACGGTTACCGCCTCCAGTTCGGAAACCTTGCGCACCAGCTCGGTCACGATGTTGGTCTTCGTTCCGACGGGAATGCTCTGGGTTTCATAACCCAGGTACGAAATCTCGATTACATCGGTCGGCTTCACGTCGATCGAGAAGGTACCGTCATTACCCGTGATGACACCGCGGGTACTGCCCTTGACGATCACGGTGGCTCCCGGTACACCCGCCTTGGTCTCGTCCAGGACGCGTCCGGTCATCTTGACGTTCCCCCCCCCCTTGCGGGGCGGTAACAGACGATTCCAGGCTGCTTGCGGAATACACAAATTCGGGATTTGCGCTCAATTCCGTAACCGATATAAGCCCCAGTATCAACACGAATGACCGGAGCATTATTTTACAAAAGAGCTTTTGTATAGTCATTGTCATATTTCCTCATTTATAATTACTTAATGTAGATTTGTACGGTTCGGGCGTCGGTCGGGCGCCGCAGGCTCGTACGTGTTGGATTGATCCTTGCTTGGCTAGAAGCACTTTGGATTAGTGTTTTCAGGAAGTCAATAGTTCGGGTCTCGTCTGTTTTACCATAGGCATGTTTTAGTTTTTAGGTATGGTGAATAATTAGTCGGTTTTATAATTCGTCTGCCGATACGGCCGTCAATGCCGAAAGAACTTGATACACGACAACATACGGCCTGTGTGGTACTTTCTTTTCTGTGAAATTCAGTTAAAAGTATTCATTATCCGGTAACAAATATAACAATAAAATTATTATCATTACTATTTTTGATAAGTTTTTTTACTTTAATGCGGTGCGGTGCGATTTGCCTGTTGGCGAATTTGTATATATAATTTATTGATTGTCAATATTTTGTTCCTTGCTTTCGAACCGTGATTTTTTTTGAAAAACTAATATCCTTTTTATCAGGCACTTGGCTTCTGGGCACTGGCTTAGGCTGGTCTTTGTTCTTAAGATTGTGTAATACAATATTTTATATTTTTATATTTCGCTTGTTCCCGAATTGTTCCTGACGGATAATAATTGCATGCCCTGATTTTTGCCGCTTCAATGATTTGAAAAGTTTTTTACTGTTCCTGGGCTTGTAAGTAAAATATTTTTGCTTATTTTTGTCCTGTAAACTTTCGGGCTTACCGGCTAACAAGGTATACCTATGTATATTATATTTGCCGTTTATGCCCGCATCCGGCTACGCCGGCCGTACCGCATGGAACTGCGCTGAGTTGAAAATTCAATAAAATACCCGGAATAAATGATGATTAAAAATTGTTGTATGCTGGTGGCGGGCCTCCTGCTACACACGCAAATATTCGCACAGGATAAAACGGCCGCAAGCCGTACAGGCGAGGACTACACCCTGTCTAACGGTGCGGTCGAGGCCGTTTTCAGCGGGAGCGGAAGCTTCGACATCGAGAAACTGGTGCTCAACGGGAAACAGGTCGTCGCGGCAGGCAAGAACGAAACGCCGTGGATCCTGATATACAAAGGTTCCCAGGGAGAAAACCCGGAGTTGAAACCCGAACATGCCGTTTACCGCGGGGTGCAGGTGCGCGATGACGCCCATGCCAAAACTTTGGTGTTCACGTGGGAGCTGACGCTGGACTACTCGCCGGTGAAATATCCCGTGCGGATGTACGTGACGCTTCCCGACGGCGGCGAGCTGCTGCAATGGAACATAGAGGCCGACCTACCCGCCGGGTGGCTGGTCACGGATCTGAAATTCCCCAATGTCGTGATCGAACGCCCCGAAGACGGCAGGATCATCACCACCGAAGGCTGGGGCGTCGAGAAGCCGCTCGACATCGCTACGTTCGAAGCCCGTTACCCGTCGCATGCCTCCGCCATGCAGTTCCTCGTGGTACACAATGCCGAGGGTGCCTTCTATTACGGGACGGAAGACCGCCGCGGCTGCGGAAAGACCTATTCGGCGCAGTGTACGCCGACGACGGTTGCATTGAGCGATGCCATTCCCGCTTCGGCCGGATGGATCGCGGACGGGACGTTCCGCCTGCCGTGGGTCTCGGTCACGGGTTTCACGCCGAAGGGTTGGGAAGATGCCGTTGTCAGGTGGTACCGTCCGTTTACCTTCACGACCGAATGGGGCAGCAAGCCGCTCGCCTCGCGCAATATCCCGCAGTGGTGTTACGATGCCGACGCGTGGGTGCGTGCCAAGCATGTGACCGACCAGACGTACGATGCCGTCCGGCGTGCCGCCCGGTATTTCGGGCAAGGGCTGGGTGTGCACTGGTATTTCTGGCATCATTACCCCTACGATACCCATTATCCCGATTACCTGCCCGCACAGGAGCGTTTTGCAGGGATGGTGCGTGACGCCCAGCTTCTAGGGGCGCGTGTGACGCCCTATATCAACGGCCGGCTCTGGGATCCGGCGGCCGACAGCTATAAGCGCGACCGCGGTTACGACGCGTCGTGCCGTAAACCCGACGGTTCGCTCTATACCGAGATTTACCCCACGTCGAAAGTCCTCAATACGGTGACCTGCCCCTCGACGGATATCTGGCACCGGAAGATCATCGGGCTGGTGGACAGCCTGCAACACGCGATCGGGGTGAACGGAATCTATATCGACCAGATCGCTGCGGCGGCGCCCGAACCCTGTTGGAACGAGGCGCACGGCCATCCGGTCGGGGGCGGTGATTTCTGGTACGACGGCTACCGCAGGCTTATCGGCGAGATCCGCGCACACCACCTGCTCGAGGACAGGATCCTGACCAGCGAGGAGAATGCCGAGTGCTATATCGACCTGTTCGACATGCTGCTGGTCGTCAATACGCCCCATGAGGAGGACAACTGCATCATCCGGCCGGTGTTCCCGATGGTCTATTCCGACCGTGCCGTCACCAGCGCCTTCACCTATACGCCGAGCGAGGCGGATAAGATGTCGCTGGGCGACTTCCGTTACGAACTGGCGAAGGCGTTGTTGTGGGGTTCGCAGATCGGGTGGGTCGACCCCATCCCGCTGATGTCGGAACAGGCCGTCAGCGAGGCGCGTTTCATGAAGACGCTCATGGATTTCCGCCGCAGCCTGCACGATGTCGTGTACGGCGGCCTCTTCATCCGCGAGCTCACCCCGACGGGCGACAACCCCATCGTGAAGATTCCGGGGTTCGGCGATGACGCGTCGGTGCTGGCTGCCGAGTGGCGGAAGCCGGACGGCCGCAAGGTCTATATCGTTGTCAATATGGATGAAAAAAAACATAAGGTTTCGTTACCCGGCGTGGACAAGCCCTTCGATGTGGCGGGTGCGTCCTGCAAGCGTATCGATTTGTAACGGGTAACGATGTCCGGGCAGGGCCCGGACAGGTTGGGTAGGAGAGGGTGCCCGGCGTAATGCACGCCGGGCACCCTTGTTTTGCGAGGGGGACTTGCCCGCCGGAATCCGCGTGATCGGCCGCAACCGCATCGTCTTCGCAAGGAGTATATCCCTGTCTGCGGGAATTACAGGCAGCCGTTCTGCGATTTCCTCTCCGCCCGTTCTCCGATGCCCCAAGGCGAGAAATAATGAACCGCGGGTTTATTCCATGTAAGTCATGACGTTGCCGCTGATCTGCTGCAACGATATTTCGCAAACCTTCGTATTGTATTTCGCCGTGAGGATGCGCTCTTCGGCATCGAGCAGGCTCTTCTGCGCTTCGCGCATCTCGATGCCCGGCAGGTCGCCCAGCAGGTAACGCTCCATGGCGATCTCGTAGTTCTCCTTGGCGGCGATCAGGTTCTCTTTTTCCAATTGGATCACCTCGAGGTTATTGCGGTAGGCCTGCCAGAAGTTCGACAGGTTGGCACGCAGCGACTGCTCGAGCCTTTCGCGCGTGAGCTGCGCATTTTCCACGTCGATGCGGGCGTTGCGCTGCTCCCGGCGGCGGTTGCCGTCGAAGATCGTGATGCCGAGTTTCACCCCGGCGTTCAGTCCCAGCGTCCCGCGCGACTGGGTCGTCCCGTTCCCGAAACGGTTGTAGGTGTAGCCGTATCCCGTCGTCAGGTTCAGATAGGGGTAGTTGCGCGCCTGCACGGTTTTCAGGTCGAGTTCGGCCAGCACATTGTCATGCCCTGCCAGCAGCAGAGAGGCATTCGTGTCGAGCGTCTGTGCCAGCAGCTCCTCCCATTTGAGCTCGCCGTTGACCTCGATCACTGAGTCGCGGATGCAGAGCATTTCGTTGACGTCCTTGTTGGCCAGCAGTTCGTTGATGCGGATGCGCGAAGCCGAAACCAGCTCCTGCTGGGACATATATTTCGAACTGTCGGCATTGAAGTCCACGCGTGCCTGCAACAGGTCGAGGCGCGAGAAATTGCCGACGCTGACCCGCGCTTCGGTGATGCGCAGCCGCTCGCGCGAAAGCGCCACGGCATAGCGGAAATTCTGCAGGCGCAGCGTTTGCTGGACGTAATTGTAGTATTCGGCCGTCAGGCTGGCTACGAAGTCCTCGATCGTGATGCGGGTGCGGACAGTGCCCATCTCCTGCATCTCTTTGAGCTTTTTGTAGTTGGTACGGATGCGGAATCCGTCGAAAATCGTCCAGTTGAGGTTGATCCCTGCGTTGAACGTCTGGTCGTAGATGCCGTTGTCCGACCATGCGTCCCCTTCGCGCGGTGTGGTGCGCTCGTTGTCCAGCGCCCCCGAATAACCCGCCTCGAAGTCGATCGTCGGCACCATGCCGGCATTTGCCGCCGTGGCATTGTTGTCGCTGATGCGCTCCTCATTGCGCACGATGCGTATGTCGTAGTTGTTTTCCAACCCTATTTCCAGGCACTTGCGGAGGGTCAGCTCCTCCTGTGCCGCCGCCGTTGCGAAAATCCCCGCGGCCAGGGCCGATAAAATCACTCGTTTCATTGGGCTTCCTTATTTCTGTTTCTTACTCCGGTCTGTCGATACGTAGCTGTATATTGCCGGGACGATGTAGAGCGTCAGCAGGGTGGATACCACCATACCGCCCACTACGGCGATACCCATGGCGATACGTCCGTTGGCACCTTCGCCCGTGGCGACGGTCAGCGGCAGCAGGCCGAGTATGGTCGAGGCGCTCGTCATCAGGATCGGGCGCAGGCGTTGCAGCGAGGCTTCCTCGATGGCGTGCAGTTTGTCGATTCCCGCTTCCTGCTTCTGGTTGGCGAACTCCACGATGAGGATGCCGTTCTTGGCCACCAGGCCGATGAGCATGATGATGCCGATCTGGCTGAAGATGTTCATCGTCTGCCCGTTGGCGGCCATGAATACCAGTGCCCCCGCAATGGCCAGCGGCACGGTGAGCATGATGACCAGCGGGTCTTTGAAGCTCTCGAACTGCGCCGCGAGGATCAGGTAGATCAGCAGGATGGCCAGCAGGAAGGCGAACATCAGGCTCGACGAACTTTCACGGAACTCCTTCGAGTCGCCGGCCAGCGCCGTGCGGAAATCGTCGCCGAGCGTTTCGGCGGCGATGCGATCCATCTCGTCGAGCCCCTGCCCGATGGTCTTGCCCTTCGCCAGCCCGGCCGATACGGTCGCCGAGAGGAACCGGTTGTAGTGGTACAATTGCGGCGGGGCGACGTTCTCTTCCAGTGCGATCAGGTTGTCCAGCTGGATCATCTCGCCCTTGTCGCTGCGTACGTAGATCGACCGTAGGTCGGCGGGCTTGTTGCGTTGCTGGCGGTTGATTTCGGCCAGTATCTCGTACTGCTTGCCGTTCATGTAGAAGTAACCCATACGCTGGCCGCTGAGCCCGTACTGGAGCGTCTGGGCGATGTCGCGCGTCGAGACGCCCAGCAGGTTCGACTTGTCGCGGTTGATGATGATGCGCGCCTCGGGCTTGCTGAATTTCAGGTCGACGTCGGCCATCTGGAACACGGGGCTTTCGTAGACCTTGCGCATGAATTCGGGCAGCACCTCCTGCAACCGTTCGATGCCGGTGGCCTGCAGGACGTACTGCACGGGCATGTTGCCGCGGCGGCCGCCGAAGGTGCTCTGCTGCTGCACGAAGGCGCGGGCCTTGGTCTTGGTACGTACGGCCGCCGAAAGCTCCTCGGCGATCTCCATCTGCGAGCGTTTGCGGGTCGAGATGTCGGTCAGGGCGATCCGGACGTTACCCGAGCCGCTCGATACGCGCGCCGTGACCGACTGGGCCTCGGGTACGAGCGAATCGACCAGGCGGTTGATATCCTCGGTGTAGTCGCGCAGGTATTCGTAGGTGGCGCCTTCCGACCCGCGGGTGTTGATCGAAATCTGCGAGCGGTCTTCGAGTGGCGCCATTTCCGCCGGGATGGCCCGCCACAGCCAGCCGATCAGTCCGATCATCAGGGCAATGAGCGGCAATGCCAGCCAGCGCCGCCGCAGGAACCCGGCCAGCGTGCGCTGGTAAAAGTTGTTCATTCCCACGAAGAAGGGTTCGGTCTTGCTGTAAAACCAGCTTTTGCGCTCCTGCCGTACCAACAGTTTGGTCGCCAGCATCGGGGTGATGGTCAGCGCAGCGAAGGTCGAGATGACCACCGCGCCCGAGATCACCATGCTGAATTCGCGGAACAGGCGGCCGGTCATGCCTTCCATGAAGACGATCGGGAAGAACACGGCGATCAGCGTGACCGACGTCGAGATGACGGCGAAGAAGATCTCCTTGGCGCCTTCGATGCCGGCCTCCTTGGGCGTCATGCCGCGTTCGATGCGGATGTAGATGTTCTCGGTCATCACGATGGCATCGTCGACCACCAGCCCGACCGAGAGCACCACGGCCAGCATCGACAGCACGTTGATCGAGAACCCGGCGACGTACATCAGGAAGAACGTGCCGATGAGCGAGACCGGGATCACGATGCACGGGATGAGCGTCACGCGCCAGTTGCGCAGGAAGAGGAAGATGATGATGATGACCAGGATGAAGGCCTCGTAGACGGTCTGTCGCACCTCGTCGATCGAGGCGCGGATGAAGCGCGTGTTGTCGAACCCGTAGGAGGTCACCACGTCGTCCGGCAGGTCTTTCTTCATCGTCTCCATGCGCTGGTAAACCGCATCGGCGATGTCGATGTGGTTGGCTCCCGGCTGGGGGATCACCACGACGCCCACCATCGGGATACCGTTCATTTTCATGTAGCTGCGCGTATCCTGGGGGCCCAGTTCGGCGCGTCCCACGTCGCTCAGGCGGATGATGCGGTTGGAGGCTTCGCGTACGACCAGGTCGTTGAACTCCTGCGTGGTGTGCATCAGCCCCATCGTGCGGATCGTCAGCTCGGTGGTGTTGCCTTCGATGCTGCCCGAGGGAAGCTCTACGTTCTCGCGGTCGAGGGCGTTCTTGATGTCCACGGGCGTAATGCCGTATCCGGCCATCTTGGCCGGGTCGAGCCACAGGCGCATCGAGTAGCGTTTCTCACCCCATATCTGCACGCCGCTGACGTTGTTGATCGTCTGCAACTGCTCCTTGACCGTCAGGTCGGCGATCTCGCTCAGCTCCAGCAGCGAACGTTTGTCGCTTTGGATGGTTACCATCAGGATCGGCGTGGCGTCGGCATCGGCCTTGGTGACCGTCGGAGGGTCGCAGTCGCGGGGCAGGTAGCGCTGGGCGCGTGACACCTTGTCGCGCACGTCGTTGGCCGCGGTTTCCAGGTCTACCGAGAGTTCGAATTCGACCGTGATGCGGCTCTGTCCCTGGCTGCTGACGCTCGACATCGAGCGGATGCCCGGGATGCCGTTTATGTTCTGTTCGAGCGGCTCGGTGATCTGGTTCTCGATCACATCGGCATTGGCTCCCGGATAGGAGCACGTCACCGAGATGATGGGGTTGTCGACTCTCGGGTATTCGCGTACGCCGAGGTAGCTGTACCCGATGAAACCGAATAGCAGGATGATGATCGTCAGCACCGATGCCATTACCGGCCGCCGGATGCTCAGTTCGGAAATATTCATGCGGCGGCGGTTTTATTCGACGGTGTCGAGTTTTACGGGGAGCCCTTCACGCAGCTGGAGCGTGCCGGAGACGATCAGCGTGTCGCCCGGGGCCAACCCCTCGACGACCTGTATCCGCGATTCCGTCCTCAGCCCGGTTTTTATGGCTACGGCGTGGGCCTTGCCGCCCTTGTAGAGGAATACCTTGTCCACGCCCATCTCGGGGACGACGGCCTGCGTCGGGATGGCGATGGCGTCGGGAATGTCGTGCATCCGGATCTTTACGCTTACGAAGCGTCCGGGCAGCAGCCTGCCCCGCGTATTGGGGTAGTGCGCACGCACCGAGAAATAGTGAGTATTCGGGTCGATCTTCGACTCGGTGGCATATACCTCGGCGTGGAACGTCTCGTTGTACCCCTCGACCGTGAATGTGAGGCGCGTCCCGGGTTTTATCTGGCTGGCGTAGCGCTCCGGGACGGAAAGGTCGATCTTCAGCGGCTTGATTTTGGTCAGCTTGGCCACCACGACGCTCGGCGAGGCATAGGCGCCTTCGCTGACGTTGCGCAGGCCGATCACGCCGTCGAACGGGGCGTGCAGCTCCGTGAGCGCGATGTTCGAACGCACGATGTCGATGTCGGCGTTGAGCATCGCCAGTTCGGTGCGGGCCTGTTCGTAGGCTTCCTGGCTGACGGCGTCCTTTTCGAGCAGGGCGCTCTGGCGGTAAACACGGTCTTCGGCCAGTTTGAGCTGCGCTTCGTAGCGCGACAGCTGTGCCAGCAGCGGTTTGTCGTTGACTTTGGCCAGCAATTCGCCCTTGCGGACGGTCGAGCCTTCCTGAAAGTTGATCGAGACGATCTTGCCCGAGGTCTCGAACGAGAGGTCTACCTCCTCGTCGGGGAGCAGGCTGCCCACCGAGGTGATTCCGTCCGTGAGGGTTTGCGGCCGCACGACGAGCCCGTTGACGTTCAGTACGCTGCTTTTCCGGGGTATGCTGATTTCCGACGGGTCGGCGTCGGCGGCTGACGAACTGCCGCGGTAGTGGTTGTAAACGACCAGCCCTGTACAGAATACTACGAGGATGACGGACGTGATGATCCATTTCTTTTTTTCATACCGGAGAGGTTGTCTTTAATGAGGGATATGCAAAGATACGAAAAAACCCGCTATGCCTCCGCTGCCGGAAGGTATAATTGCACCCGTTCGTGGTAAAAACGGGGCCGGTTGCGGGTTCGTGTATGCCCGTTTCCGGCGAAACGGCAAAAAACGCCGGCGAAACGACCGGCACCCGCCGCATTCCCCTACCGTCGGGAGCAATACCTACATGTTATTATTCTGTCCCGAAAATTACCTAAAACAGGGAATTGCCCGGGCTCGGCGGGCACCTTAACTTTGCCACCGCAAACAAAATAAACGGAGAGCCTATGCGTCTTGGAATTTTACTGTTTACCCCTATTTTATTACTGGCGGGTGTTACCCTGCATGCGCAGGAAGCCGTGAACGCCCCCGAACCTGCGGCCGCGGCCGATTCGGCTGCCAATGCCGAGCTGAAGGCACAGCTGAAAGCCGAACTCCTGTCGGAGATCCGGGCCGAGCTCTCTTCCGAAGTGAAGACCGCCGTCAGCAAAGAGGCCGACAAACCCTCACGGCTGACCGTAGGCGGGTACGGCGAGGCCGTCATGACGCGCAATTTCTTCAGCGACAACTACCTGCGTTATATCAGCCCTGACAAGTACAAGAATGACAAAAGCCACGGCCGCTTCGACCTCCCGCACGTGGTCATCTACCTGGGCTACGATTTCGGGCGCGGCTGGTCGATGGGCACCGAGATCGAATTCGAGCACGGCGGCACGGAGAGCGCCTTCGAAACCGAATTCGAGGAGGGCGGCGAGTATGAGTCGGAGATCGAACGCGGCGGCGAGGTCGCCCTCGAACAGTTCTGGCTCCAGAAAAGCTTCAGCCCGGCCTTCAACCTGCGGCTGGGGCATATGATCGTGCCCGTCGGCGGAACCAACCAGCACCACATGCCCACCGAGTTCTTCGGGGTCTACCGTCCCGAGGGCGAGAATACGATCCTGCCCTGCACATGGCACGAAACGGGCATCAGCCTCTGGGGACGTGCCGGTGACTGGCGTTACGAGGTGATGTTCCTGCCGGGACTGGATTCCGACCGGTTCGGCGACAACGGTTGGGTCAGCGGCGGTGCCGGAAGCCCCTACGAATTCAAGATCGCCAATGCCTATGCCGGGGCGTTCCGCATCGACAACTACTCCGTCCCGGGCTTGCGCCTGAGCCTGAGCGGCTATGCGGGCAACAGTTTCAGCAATACCCTGAGTGCCAACCGTACCGGTGCGGACAGATACAAGGACGTGAAGGGTACGGTGATGATCGGCGCCTTCGATTTCCTCTACGATGCCCATAACTGGATCGTTCGCGGTAACTTCGACTACGGGCACCTGACCAATTCGGACAAGATTTCCCAGTTCAACCGCGATATGCCCAACGCATCGCCCTCGCCCAAGCAATATGTGGGTTCGGACGCCATCGCCACGGGGGTGGAAGCCGGTTACGACATCTTCTCGCAGATACGCAAGCTCAAGGAGAGGGGACACCGCTTCTACGTCTTCGGCCGCTATGAGTTCTACGATTCGATGTTCGATACCGCCAAGTCGGTGATCCGCCAGGACTGGTGCGGCCGTCAGCGGGTAGCCGTCGGGTTCAACTATTACCCGATCAAGAACATTGTCATCAAGGCCGAGTACGGCATCGGCCTGCTCCGGTCGTACGACTACACCGACTCCGCCACCGGGGAGACCCGCACGGGGCGTTTCAACAACGAGCCCTCCCTTTCGCTGGGGATCGCCTATTCCGGCTTTTTCAGACGTTAACCAAATCATAATGAGAATATGAAAAATCTGTTCAAAAATTCCGTTTATGCAGCCGCGGCACTCGTCCTGGCGCTCGGGGCCGCATCGTGCAGCGACAGCGACGGCGATTACACGTTTGCCGACGAGCGTGAAGAGGCGCTCAAGGATGCTGCCGTAGATTTCGTCGACAATAACGTGATTCCGACCTATAAGGCCCTGGCCGACGGGAGCATCGCCTTGCAGGAGGATTGCGAGGCCATGCTGGAGGCTTTCGACGCGGGAACCCTTACGACCCCGCTGGTGCAGGCCGCCTGCAACGACTGGATCACCACGCGCAAGCACTGGGAGCTCAGCGAGGCCTACCTTTACGGCGCTGCGGCCGATTACGACATCGACCCGCATATCGACTCCTGGCCGCTGGACGGCACGGCGCTTCAGAACCTGCTGAACAACAACAGTATGATGGCCGAGATCGAGAGGAATCCCGATTATGTCAGCGCCAATCTGGGTTACGGCCTGCTCGGGTTCCATGCGTTGGAATACATGCTTTTCGAGAATGCGGGCCCCCGCGCCCTCGGCAAATACACCCGTCCTCAGCTGGTATACCTGGTCGGTGTGGCCAACGATCTGTGCAACATGTGCGTACGCCTCGAAGCTTCGTGGGCGGGGCTGGACAATGTCACCGAAGAGAAGCAGACGATCCTGGGCGATGCCGAACTGGAGCCGACCTTCGACTACGGCGCTTCGATGCGCAATTCGGGGAAGGGCGGCAGCAAGTACCGCAACTATAAGGATGCCGCCGAGGAGATCATCCAGGGCTGCATCGACATCGCTACGGAGGTCGGCTCGCAGAAGATCGGCCGTCCGGCCAACGGAACCAGCTCCGAGGATATCAATTACATCGAGTCGCCTTACAGCCAGAATTCGAAGACCGATTTCATCGACAACATCATCAGCATCCGGAACACCTACCAGGGCATGACCTCCGGCGACGCTTCGGTGAGCGACTGGATCGAGGTGGTCGACCCCGTCCTCGATACGGAGGTTCGCAATGCGATTTCCACGGCGATCGAAAAGATCCAGGCCTGCCCGGCCCCGTTCGTCGACAACCGTACGGCACAGGCATGGAAGGATGCCGCCACCTATTGCAATAACGACCTTGTGAACGCGCTTACGAAGGCGCTGACGGCACTGTCGGTCGAAAAATAACCATTTTCAGCAATGAAAAAGCACTTGATTTACAGCCTGTGCATGTCGGCAGCCCTGATGGCTGCCGCGTGCGCTGATGACAAGGGGACGGATCCCGCCCCCGATCCGAATCCCGACCCCGTTCCCGAGGAGTATTACGCCGGCGGCAAGCTCGGCACGGCTTTCAACACCACGTCGGTGGCCTACGAGCAGCCTACGCCGGTCGTCGATGACGACGCCGCGATGACGCAGCGTTTCCTGAACGGCGAGGCGCTGTTCGAAAAACCCTTCACGGCCAACTCGTCGGGTGTGCGCTACGGCCTCGGGCCGCTCTATATCCGCACCTCGTGCCTGCACTGCCACCCGGGCTACGGCCACGGCAAGCGTATCGAAGGCGCGTTCAACACCAACCAGATCGGCAACGGCTATCTGCTGGTCATCACCGACGAGGACGACAATTACCTGACATCGCTCACCGGTATGCCGCAAACGCGGGCCGTGGCGCCGTTCAAAGCCCCGATCGACGAATCGAAGATCATGATCGGCTGGCAGGAGTATACCGACGAGTGGGGCAATAAGTTTCCCGACGGCGAGTCTTACAGCCTGATCTATCCCGAAGTGACGATCCCCGAGGACGCCTATTACGTACCGCTGATCGGCGCCAAGGGCGAGGTGCCCTATGCCAAGGTGCGCGTGCGCCTCGAATCGACCATCGGCATCTACGGTACGGGTTTGCTGGATGCCATTTCGGACAGCGACCTGAAAGCCGAGTACGTTCGCCAGGAGCAGAACGGCGTGCCGCTCAATCCCGCGATCTTCAAGAACGGCGAGTGGGTCAAGACCTACGGGACGACCACCCATCCGCTGCGCTATACCTATGCCCTGAGCCGCGGCCCGTTGCAGGATGCGGCGGGTGCCAATGCCATCTGGAACATCACCAACGTGACCCGCTCCGACCGCCGTTACCACTACATGACCGCTGCTTATGCCGAAGTAGCGTCGAAGGACGCCGATGTGCAGCGGGATTTCTACACGCTTTTCCCGGCGTGGAACAAGACGGGCGACGTCGCGCAGGATATTTACGACTATCTGATGAACAAGGAACTGCCTGTCGAGATGAGCGATGAGGACTATGTCGACTTCATGGTCTGGCACCGCGGTCTGGCCGTACCGGCGGCGCGTAACCTCGACGATGCGGACGTCAAACGCGGCAAGGCGCTCTTCACCGAGATCGGCTGTGCCACCTGCCACCGTCCGACCTGGACGACGGGCGACGATGTCTTTACCGACCCCAACGGTTTCTTTGCCGACGGCGACAGCCGCCTGCCGCGTTATCCTAACCAGAAGATTTGGCCCTACTCCGACATGGTGCAGCACCGGCTCTTCATGGTGAACGACATCCGCACGGGCTGGTGCCGTACGACGCCGCTCTGGGGCCGTGGCCTGAGCGAGAAGTGCACGGGCGCCAGCGACCGCCTGCACGATTGCCGTGCGCGGACGGTCATCGAGGCTATCATGTGGCATGGCGCGGCGCAGAGCGACGCCCGCTGGTCGGTCGAGAAGTTCCGCACGCTGAGCAAGGACGACCGCGACGCGGTGGTCGAATTCATCGAATCCATCTAACCCTTCCCGGATATGTGCGAAGCGCCGGTGCCCCGTGCATCGGCCTTTGCCGTGTCCGGACGATGCATTCACACACGAACGAACGGATGAAACTGTTGAAACGCCTTGCCTTTGGGCTGCTCGGAGCCGTGATGGCGGTGCTCGTTACGGCAACGGTACTTGAAAAGATATACGGTACGGATTTCGCCGCTGCGCATATCTACGGCGCGGGCTGGTTCGCCGCGCTTTGGGGTGTCCTCACCCTCGCGGCGCTGGCCTGCCTGTTCCGCCGGAAATTTAGAAAATATAAAAAATATTGCAAGTAGATTGGTGATAA
>JABLTO010180072.1_pt1 | contig 16883 bp, 11 predicted proteins | sample 7160091 | NCBI WGS metagenome assembly JABLTO01 (sample SAMN14651225, study PRJNA627086) | human gut metagenome | isolation source: feces | host: Homo sapiens
GCCATCTTGTAGACCTCGTCGGCGTTGCAGCCACGGGACAGGTCGTTGATGGGAGCGGCCAGACCCTGCAGGATGGGGCCGTAGGCCTCGAAGCCGCCCAGACGCTGGGCGATCTTGTAGCCGATGTTGCCGGCCTCAATGTTGGGGAAGATGAAGGTGTTGGCATGGCCTGCCACGGGGGAGCCGGGGAACTTCAGCTGGCCCACCACGGGGGAGACGGCGGCGTCGAACTGCATCTCGCCGTCGATGGCCAGCTCGGGAGCGGCGGCCTTGGCCTTCTCGCAGGCGTTCTTCACCTTGTCCACGGCCTCGCCCTTGCCGGAGCCCTTGGTGGAGTAGCTCAGGAAGGCGATCTTGGGGTCGATGCCGAAGGTGGCGGCGGTCTTGGCGCACTCCAGGGCGGTCTCCACCAGGGCGTCCTCGTCGGGGTCGATCTGGATGGCGCAGTCACCCATGCACAGGCGCTCGTCCACGCCGTCCTTCTCCCGCTGCAGAATAAAGCAGGAGCTCACGTTGTTGTTGCCGGGCTTGGTCTTGATGAGCTGCAGGGCAGGGCGGACGGTGTCGGCGGTGGAGTAGGTGGCGCCGCCCAGCAGGCAGTCGGCCTCGCCCATCTTCACCAGCATGGAGCCGAAGTAGTTGCCCTTCATAAGGTTGCTGCGGCACTCCTCGGGGGTCATCTTGCCCTTGCGCAGTTCCACCATCTTCTCCACCATGGCGTCCATGCCTTCGTAGGTGGCGGGGTTCACGATGCGGATCCCCTCAATGTCAAACCCGCCCTTGGCGGCAGCGGCCTTGACCTCGGCCTCGTCCCCTACCAGGATGGGGGTGAGGAAGCCGTCCTTCTTCAGGCGGTCGGTGGCCTCCAGGATACGGGCATCGGAGCCCTCGGTAAACACCAAGGTGCGGGGATTGGCTTTCAGGGTTTCGATCAGCTTTGCAAACATGATTCAGTTACCTCCATCATAAGCCCCAAAGGGGGCTTTTTCTTACTAAAACAACGGATTTATTCTATCACTATCTCCCCGGGGATGCAAGTCCCGCCGGGGGTTTTGTCCTCATTTCCCGGCCAGGAAGGCCCCGATGGCCTTGGCATCGCTGCGCCCCTTGTGGTACATGGTGAGAATGGCCCCCCGGTCCTTGGTGAGGGTGGACATCCCCCCAATGTCATCGGGGGCCACCAGGAGGACCTTGCCCGCCTGGGCCAGGGCGTGGGCCTGCTCCAGTTGGCGGTTGTAAGTCTCCGCCCGCAGGGCCAGAACCCGGGCGGCGTTGGGATACTTCCGCAGAAGTTTGGCCATCCGCTGGTCCTTTTTGGGATCCCGGTAGTAGTCCTTGGGCCGGGTGAGGATGACCACCACCCGGTCACACCCCGCCTGGAAGGCCTGCTGGAAGGGGATGGGGTCGCTGAGCCCCCCGTCGTAATAGGCCTTCCCCCGCCACCGGTAGGGGCGGTTGACCACCGGCACGCAGCAGCTGGCCTTGATGGCCCCGTAATCGTCCTGGGCCATGTCGTGAAAGTCGAAGTACACCGGCTGGCCGGTGGCCGCGTCCGTGGCCACGATTTTGGCCGTCTCCGGCCGGGCGGCCATGGCCTGGTAGTCCAGGGGGTACTCCCCGCCGGCGTTGGTGAGGGCGTCCCCGTAGATGTAATCCAAATCCAGGTAGCTCCCCCGGCGCAGCAGGTTGCGGAAACTCATATAGGCCTTGCGGAAGGAATAGTCGGCATAAAACTTCAGGTTCCGCCCCTTCTGCCCGGCCAGGAAGGAGGCCACGTTGGCGCTGCCCGCCGAGACGCCGATGAGATAGTCAAAGGCAATCCCCTCATCCAGGCAGGTGTCAAAGACCCCTGCGCCATACACGCCCCGCAGGCCGCCGCCTACGTCTACCACTCCAATCATGTGTGATCACCTCTTCCTTGGGTTGCTGGGGGGTCGGCGGCCGCTTCTGGTTCCCCCAATACCGCCTGGCACAGGCGGGCCACCGCTTCTGCCACCTTCCCCTCCTCCAGGCCGGAGTAGTTCATCACCAGCACATGGGGCAGGCGGTTGGGGGCAGAGAAATAGTACTGGGAGACAAAGGAGATGCGCAGATCCAGCCCCTCGGCCGCCTGGAGGATGGCCTCCTCGCTGCGGGGGGTGTCCAGGGCCATGAGGAAATGCAGGCCCGCCTGCTCCCCGCTGATCTTCACCTTCCCCGCCAGGGGGGACTGGCGGAGGGCTGCCAAGAGCTTGTCCCGCAGGGCCCGGTAGTGGTTGCGCATTCGGTTGATGTGTTTTTCAAAGTAGCCCTGGGCCAGGAACCGGGCCAGGGTCATCTGCTCCAGGCAGGAGACGGTCCCCGAATAGAACCCCAGAGTCTCATAGAACCGGGTGACCAGGTGGCGGGGCAGCACCAGGTAGCTGATCCGGAAGGCCGGCGCCAGGCTCTTGGAGAAGGTGTTGATGTAGATGACCTTCTCCATCACGTCGATGCTCTGCAAGGTGGGGATGGGCCGGCCGGCCAGGCGGAACTCACAGTCGTAGTCGTCCTCGATGATGTACCGGTTCTCCCCCTTGGAGGCCCAGCTGAGCAGTTCATACCGGCGGCTCACCGGCATGACGATGCCCGTGGGGAAGTGGTGGGAGGGGGTGATGTGGAGGATCTCCGCCCCGCTCTCCTCCAGCTTTTCGGGGATGACCCCCCCTTGGTCCATGGGGATGTGGTGGATGGCCACGTCGTTCTTCTCATAGATCTTGCTCAGCCGCTGGTAGCCGGGGTCCTCCACGGCGTATCCCCGGTGCCGGCCCAGGAGCTGGATCAGCACCCCATAGAGATACTCCGTCCCCGCCCCCACCACGATCTGCTCCGGGGAGATGGTCATCCCCCGGAACTGGTAGAGGTGGTCGGCAATGGCCTGGCGGAGCTGGCGGATGCCCCCGGCGGAGGTGTCGGTGAGCAGGGTGGCCTCGTCCTCGGAGGCGGTCACGTCCCGCAGGAGCTTCACCCAGACGGAGAAGGGGAACATGTCCCGGGCCACGGAACTGCCCACAAAGTCTGCCCAGTAGGTCCGCTGTTCCGGGGCCTTCCCCTCGCTTCGCTTTGGGGGGGCAGGGGGCGCCGGCGCCGGGACGGGGGCCTCCTGCTCCAGCTCACAGACGTAGTACCCCCGCTTGGGCAGGGTATAGAGGAACCCCTCCGCCACCAGCTGGGCATAGGCACTCTCCACAGTGATGGTGCTCACCCCCAGGTTTTTGGCAAAACTCCGTTTGGAGGGCAGCTTCTCCCCTGCCCGGAGTTTTTTCTGGAGGATATCCTGCTTGATGCACCGGTAGAGGTGCTCGTACATGCTCTCCGATGCGATATTTTCAAAGGAGTAGGTAAGCAAACCAGCCCCCTCCTTTCCTCAGGGTTGTAAGAATGGCCAATCTGGCCATGTCCGTCCCCGGGAATTGGTCAAATTCAGCACGTTCAGACCTATTATAGACGCTGGGTGCCGCCCTGTAAAGACCGGGTTTCCCGGGAGGGTCTTCGTCATTCTACCCGATTTTTTCCCCCTGCCCCTCAAAATGTTTGGTGCGCTCTTCTCGGCGCGGCCCCGCCCGGGAAGGCGCCCGGGTTTTCTTGTGAATTTTGATGGAAAAGGCCCCGTTTCCCTCCCCAAAAATTGACGGGATTTGTGGTAACCGCCTGATTTCCCTCCCTGCACCGCCTCTAAGCATTGGGCAGTCCATGGTCTTTGACGGCCCTTCCCTCCGCGCTTTCATCCTGCGGGTACTTGCAAGGTTTTTTCTTTTCGTGTATAATAAAATCCGAATAGAAACACATTTGTTCTTGCAAAGCGAACACCGGCAGACCCTCTGCCCGGGAAACTACCCCTGCTTTCTATCTCAATACATTGTAAGAAGGAGTTTGCTTATGAGTGAAGTACGCATCAAGAACTTCAAGCGAGTTCTGGTGGCAAACCGTGGAGAGATCGCCATCCGGGTGTTCCGTGCCCTGAATGAGCTGGGAATCACCTCCGTGGCCATCTACTCCAAGGAAGACAAGTACGCCATGTTCCGTACCCTGGCGGACGAGGCCTATCCCCTCAACCCCGAGAAGGGCCCCATCGATGCCTATCTGGACATCCCCACCATCATCAAGATCGCCAAGGACCACAACATTGACGCCATTCACCCCGGGTATGGCTTCCTGGCAGAGAACCCTGTCCTGGTGGAGGAGTGCGAGAAGAACGGCCTGGTCTTCATCGGCCCCACCGTGGAGAGCATGAACGCCATGGGCGACAAGATCTCCTCCAAGCAGATCGCCATCGCCTCTGAGGTGCCCATCATCCCCGGCGTGGACCACGCCATGAAGACCACCGAGGAGGCCATAGAAGTGGCCCGCAAGGTGGGTTACCCCGTAATGCTGAAGGCCTCCAACGGCGGCGGCGGCCGCGGGATGCGCATCGTCAACAGCGAGGAGGAGATGGCCAAGGAGTTCAAGGAGGCTATCGACGAGTCCAAGAAGGCCTTCGGCGACGACCAGGTCTTCATCGAGAAATACCTGAAGGGCCCCAAGCACGTGGAGGTCCAGGTCCTGGCGGACAACTACGGCAATGTGGTCCACCTCTTCGACCGTGACTGCTCCGTCCAGCGCCGCCACCAGAAGGTGGTGGAGTACGCCCCCGCCTTCTCCGTGCCCCAGGAGGCCCGGCAGAAGATCTTTGACAGCGCCATCCGCCTGTGCAAGACCGTGGGTTACCGCAACGCCGGCACCTGTGAGTTCCTGGTGGACCGGGACGGCAACCCCTACTTCATTGAGATGAACCCCCGGATCCAGGTGGAGCACACCGTCACCGAGCTGGTCACCGACGTGGACATCGTCCGCTCCCAGATCCTCATCGCCGAGGGCTATCCCCTCAACTCCCCGGAGATCAACATCTCCTCCCAGGAGGCCATCCAGTGCCACGGCTATGCCATCCAGACCCGTGTCACCTCCGAGGACCCCTCCAACAACTTCATGCCCGACACCGGCAAGGTCAGCGTCTACCACTCCGGCTCCGGCAACGGCATCCGTCTGGACGGCGGCAACATCTACACCGGCGCTGAGATCCTGCCCTACTACGACTCCCTGCTGGTGAAGATCTCCGCCTTTGACCGCACCTTCAAGGGGGCAGCCGTCAAGTCCCTCCGGGCCCTGCGGGAGATGCGCATCCAGGGCATCAAGACCAACATCTCCTTCCTGATCAACGTGGTGAACAACCCCACCTTCCAGGCCGGCGAGTGCTACACCACCTTCATCGAGGAGACCCCCGAGCTCTTCGACCTGACCCAGCGGACGGACCGCGCCTCCAAGATCCTGGACTTCCTGGGGGACAAGATTGTCAACGTATCCAAGGGGGAAAAGCCCTATTTCGAGGACCGCGTCCTGCCCAAGTACGACGAGACCGCCCTGGTCTACGGCGCCAAGGACGAGTTTAAGAAGCTGGGCGCCAAGGGCTTCACCCAGAAGATCCTGGGCGAGAAGCGGCTGTACGTCACCGACACCTCCATGCGTGACGCCCAGCAATCCCTCATCGCCACCCGGATGCGGACCAAGGATATCGTGGGTGCCGCCAAGGCCTCCAACGTCATCTTCCAGAATGCCTTCTCCGTGGAAGCCTGGGGCGGCGCCACCTATGACACCGCCTACCGCTTCCTGAAGGAATCCCCCTGGAAGCGGCTGGAGATCCTCAGCGAGCGGATGCCCAACACCCTGATCCAGATGCTCCTCCGGGCCTCCAACGCCGTGGGCTACAGCAACTACCCCGACAACCTGGTCAAGGAGTTCATCCGCATCTCCGCCATCAAGGGCATTGACGTCTTCCGTATCTTCGACAGCCTGAACTGGATCGAGAACATGAAGATGCCCATCGAAGAGGCCCTGAAGACCGGCAAGATCGTCGAAGGCTCCCTGTGCTACACCGGCGACATCCTCAGCCCCAACGAGGTCAAGTACACCTTGGACTACTATGTGGAAAAGGCCAAGGAACTGGAATCCCTGGGCGTGCACATCCTGGCCATCAAGGACATGGCCGGCCTGCTGAAGCCCTACGCCGCCCAGAAGCTGGTGGAGGCCCTCAAGTCCGAGCTCCACATCCCCATCCACCTGCACACCCACGACACCACCGGCGCCGGTGTGGCCACCGTGCTGAAGGCCGCCGAGGCCGGCGTGGACATCGCCGACCTGGCCATCGAGTCCATGAGCTCCTGCACCAGCCAGCCCTCTCTGAACGTGGTGGTGGAAGCCCTCCGGGGCACCGAGCGGGACACCGGCCTGGACTTCGAAGGCCTGGATGAGCTCAGCCGGTACTACGAGCACGTCCGCAAGGTCTACAAGGCCAACGAGAGCGGCATGGTGGCCCCCAACGCCCAGATCTACAAGTACGAGATCCCCGGCGGCCAGTACTCCAACCTCCTGGCCCAGGTCACCGAGATGGGCTCCAAGGACGAGTTCGAGAAGATCAAGGAGCTCTATCGCCAGGCCAACGACCTGCTGGGCAACCTCATCAAGGTGACCCCCACCTCCAAGGTGGTGGGCGACCTGGCCATCTTCATGCTGAAGAACGGCCTGAACAAGGACAACATCCTCACCGAGGGCGCCTCCCTGTCCTACCCCGACTCTGTCATCGACTTCTTCAAGGGCATGATCGGCCAGCCCGAGGGCGGCTTCCCCAAGGAACTGCAAAAGATCGTCCTGAAGGACATCGAGCCCATCACCGTCCGCCCCGGCACCCTGCTGCCTGACGTGGACTTTGAGGAGATCAAGCAGCACCTGCGGGAGAAGTTCAATATGGAAGGCTTCTCCGACTTCGAGATGGAGCAGAAGGCCGTCAGCTACGCCCTCTATCCCAAAGTCTATGAGGACTACTGCACCCACTTCGAGGCCTACAACGACGTCACCACCCTGGAGAGCCACGTCTACTTCTACGGCCTGCGGAAGGGGGAGGAAACCGTCCTCAAGGTCAGCGAAGGCCGCAGCATTCTCATCAAGTTCGTGGGCATGTCCGACCCCGACAAGGACGGCTACCGCACCCTCACCTTCGAGGTCAACGGCATCCTGCGGGAGCAGAAGGTCCTGGACAAGACCCTGGAGGTCCTGGAAGACCGCAAGCTGAAGGCCGACAAGAACAACCCCTGCCACCTGGGCTCCACCATCCCCGGCACCGTGGAGACCGTCCTGGTGAAGGAAGGGGACGAGGTCAAGGTCAACCAGCCCCTGATGATCGTGGAGGCCATGAAGATGGAGACCACCTTCGTCTCCAAGGTCAACGGCAAGGTGGACAAACTCTACGTTGCCCCCGGCGACCGGGTGAACACCGAGGACCTGCTGATCTCCTTCGTCCTGGACGAGGAAGAGGAGAAGTAAGTTCTCACCCACGCCCATCTACACAGGAACAAACAGCGCCCCGCCTCTTTCGAGGCGGGGCGCTTTGCGTTGGGAAAGGTTTTTTGACGGGCGCAATCATGGGCTGGCCTTGGACACACGCCTGGGGAACTGCCGGCCAAGGCTGCACAGGAGGAGCGCCAGCGCGGCGATCAGCTGAACCCATAGCAGCCCCCAGTGCAAGGAACTGCCGCACACCAGGGCCGGGGCCATGCCCTGCCGGTGGCAGAAGAGCAGCAGAGTTCCCAGCAGCCGCAGGGAGATCCCCAGGTTGACCACGCTGAGTACCATCACCACCCGAACCAGGGGCAACCGGAACAGCAGGCCCAGCCCACCCAGAAGCAGGAGCAGCGCAGCCAAGAGCCGCAGCCACAGCAGACCCAGGTCCAGACCGCTGCCGCAAACCGCTACCGGGCTGAAATTGTACTCGTCACAGAAGACGAAAAGATTCCAAGCCAGCCGAAGCAGGATGCCCAGCGTGAGAACACCCAGGGCGAAAATCCCCGCGCCTCGCCAAATCGAGGGGTTCCGATCCATGGAGAAGCCCTCCTTTCAGAGGATGTCTCATCTTACGCTGCCAAGAAAATCGTACCATGGGAACCAGGGCCTGTCCATTCCCCCTTTCCCCAAAGATCGCCACGCTTTTTTTGCGGGGCTGCATAAAGGTTCCACCGGTCCTGCCTTTTGGCGCGGGACCGGTTTGGGGAAAAACCATAAAACAACCCCCCGCCAGAGTAGATGGCGGGGGGTTGTCGTACTGGCATGAGTTAGCCTATCAGAAGTATCAAAGTTCCGATGGGTTAAATTACTTGCCCTCAGCGACCTCGTTGATGGACTTGGACAGGATCTCAACGGCCTTGTCGCAGTCAACACCGCGGACGATCAGAGGAGGCACCATACGGATGACGCTGGAGCCGATGGCGGTGACCAGGAAGTGGTTCTTGATGCAGTGACGCTTAACTTCCACAGCATTGATGCCCTCTTCCAGCTGCACGCCGACGAACAGGCCGCGATGACGGACCTCGACAACGTGAGGCATCTTAGCCAGCTCAGCAGCGAAGTAGTCGCCGACCTTCTTGGCGTTGGCGGGAGCGTCGATTCTCTTCATCTCGCGCAGGACGGCCAGAGAAGCAGCGCAGGTCACGGGGTGGCCAGCATAGGTGGAGCCGTGGGTGCCGGGGCCGAAAGCGGTGGCAACCTTGTCGGTGCAGGCGATGCCGCCGATGGGCATGCCGCCGCCCATAGCCTTAGCCATGGACACGCAGTCAGGCTGCACGCCATAGCTCTGATAGCACATAAAGCTGCCGCAACGGCCCCAACCAGCCTGGACCTCGTCCAGCAGGAACAGGATGCCCTTCTCGTCGCAGAACTTACGGATGCCCTGGATGAACTCGTCGGTAGCGGGGAACACGCCGCCCTCGCCCTGAACAGGCTCGAACATGATGGCGCAGGTCTTGCCCTCGACATAAGCATCCTTGAAGGACTGCAGGTTGTTGTAGTCAGCATACACGAAGCCGGGAACCAGGTCGCCGAAGCCCTTCTGGATGGCGGAGTCGGGCTGGCCGGTAGCGGTCATGGCACCGAAGGTACGGCCGTGGAAGGAGGACTTAGCGGTGATGATGGTCCAAGCGTCGGGACCGATGTTCTCGATGCCCCACTTACGGGCGATCTTGATCATAGCCTCGTTGGCCTCAGCGCCGGAGTTCTGATAGAAGACCTTATCCATACCGGTGGCCTCGCAGATCTCCTTGGACAGGAGGACCTGAGGAACGGTGTAGGGATAGTTGAAGGTCTGCATCAGGGTAGCGCACTGCTCCTGAACGGCAGCGACAACCTTGGGGTTGCAGTTGCCCAGGGAGTTAACGGCGATACCAGCATAGAAGTCCAGGTAGGGCTGGTCGTTCTCGTCATACATATAGACGCCCTCGGCCCAGTCAGCCAGGAAGTCCATACGCTCATAGGTCTCGATCTGATACTTCTGGGCCATTGCCTTCACGTCGGCAACAGTCAGGCCAGTGTCTTTCAGTCTCATGATGAAATTCCTCCCATTCAAAAATTGAGATGTAAAATAGGGATTTCCAAGCCCGCCCACAGGTGGGGCTTGGTATTCTCAACAGCCGGCTACTCAACCCGCCTGTTTTGAATCAGATGCCAGAGAACTTGTTTTTCAACGCATCCCCTGTAACTTGTGACTATAATAACACCAATTTCCCAAAAATGAAATGCACCTTTTGCACAAATTATTCCCGGCTATTTCTGGCGAAAACGCCTCCTCGGGCGCAGGATTTCATGCATTCTTGACCGCGTTTTTTCTCCTTCTTTTCGTTTCCTTGGATTTTTCCTGGTTTTTATTCCTCGGAACGAATTTTTTCGCCCTTTTCCTTCCGTTTTTTTTCGAATTTTTTACGGAAGATCCGCCCTTTTTAACTTCGTCGTTTTGCACAAGCGGCATTTTTCTACTCTTGTCGCTCTTTGTTCTTTTTTTCTCGGCAGTTTTTGGACACCCCCGGGCCTGCGCGTTGCTTTTCCCCCAGGTTCTTGTTACAATGGGGGAGATTGTAAAAAAGGAAGTGAACCACGGATGGATCTGAAACAAATTACCCACGCGGACAACGTCCGCCTCTCCGACGACGGCCGTGCCGTCCGCATCCTGGACCAGAGCCGCCTGCCCAACGAGACGGTCTACCTGGAGCTCTCCTCCCCGGAGGAACTCTACGAGGCCATCGCCTCCCTCCGGGTGCGGGGGGCCCCGGCCATCGGCATCTTTGCCGGGTATGCCCTCTACGTCCTGGCTCTCCAGAGCCGGGAAACCCAAGTGGGCCCCTTCGTGGCCGAGTGCCGGAAGCACCGGGACTATCTCAACGCCTCCCGCCCCACGGCGGTGAACCTCAAGCACATGCTGGACCGGGTGCTGGCGGTGGCCGAGTCCATGCCCTGCGCCGACGTGGCCTCCATCCAGGACGCCATGGGGCAGGCCGCCCGGGCCATCCACCAGGAGGACATCGCCATGTGCACCGCCATCTCCGAGTATGGCCTGTCCCTGGTAAAGGCGGGGGACGGCATCCTCACCCACTGCAACGCCGGCCCCCTGGCCACCTCCCGGTATGGCACCGGGCTGGGCCCCCTCTTCCTGGCCAAGGAGCGGGGCATCCCCCTCCACGCCTGGTGCGACGAGACCCGCCCCCTCCTCCAGGGCGCCCGGCTGACCACCTATGAACTCCAGCGGGCGGGGATCGACTGCACCCTCATCTGCGACAACATGGCCAGCCTGGTGATGAAGGAGGGGAAGATCAACGCCTGCTTTGTGGGCTGCGACCGGGTGGCCCGGAACGGGGACACCGCCAACAAGATCGGCACCTCCGGGGTGGCCATCCTGGCAAAGTACTACGGCATCCCCTTCTACGTCCTGGGCCCCTCCTCCACCATCGACTTCACCTGCCCCGACGGGGCCCACATCCCCATCGAGGAGCGAGCCGGGGGGGAGATCAAGGAGATGTTCTTTGAAAAGCCCTCCGCCCTGCCGGAGGTGAAGTGCTATAACCCCGCCTTCGACGTCACCGACCACAGCCTCATCACCGCCATCGTCACGGAGAAGGGGATCTGCTATCCGCCGTTTGAGGATAGTTTCGCGAAGGTGTTTGGGAAGGGGGCGGGCCTATGATCCCCTACCCCACCGACGCCCAAGCCAAGGCGGACATTCTGGCCGCCGGGCGGAAGATCTACCAGCGGGGACTGGTGGCCGCCAACGACGGCAACCTCTCCGTCCGGGTGGGGGAAAATGCCCTCTGGGTCACCCCCACCGGGGTGTGTAAGGGGGACATGACCGAGGACATGCTGGTAAAGATGACCCTGGACGGCACCGTCCTGGAAGGCACCCGCAAACCCTCCTCGGAGGCCAAGATGCACCTGCGGATCTATCAGGAGAACCCCACCGTCCGGGCCGTGGTCCACGCCCATCCCCCGGTGGCCACCACCTTTGCCGCCGCCGGCATCCCCCTGGACAAGCCGGTGCTCCAGGAGGCGGTGGTCCAACTGGGCACCGTGCCGGTGGCCCCCTTTGCCCTCCCCGGCTCCCAGGGGGTGGCAGACAGCGTGGCCCCCTTCTGCCGGGACTACCGGGCCCTGCTGCTGGAATACCACGGCGCCGTCACCTGGGGCACCAGCATGGAGCAGGCCCACTACCGGTTGGAGTGCCTGGAACAGGTGGCCACCGTCACCCTGCACCTGCACACCTTGGGGTGTCACCGGGTCATCCCCCCTGAGGTGGTAGCGGAACTGGAGGGGCTCCGCCCGGCGTGGGGTATTTTATAAGGTAAGATCCTCCCCTGCCGTTTTTTGGCAGGGGTGGAAAAACGAATTTTTTATGAATTTACGCAAAAGATGATAGACATGGGATACAATCTATAGTAATATTATAGGTGAAAATGACGATTCCTTCGGCACAGATCCCTTTCGTCGGAAGAAGGCCCTCCTTCGGAAAGTTCCTGTCGAATATTTATTTGATCTGCACATCTGCCAAGGTAAAATGTCATTGACATTTCATTGTTTTTGAAATACCATATTTTCGAGCTCAAGAAAGGATTTTAGCCATGGCTGGACGTAAACGTACAAAAACCAGCGGGACTCCCGCAAGCATTCGCGAAGCGCTGAAGAAGGCCACCACCGAAATGTTGGTGCTCTATGTTCTGCGCCGCAAATCCATGTATACCTATGAAATGATGCAGGAGATTGACCGGATGAGCGAAGGGAAAATCACCTTCAACACCCTCTATCAGGCCATCTACCGCCTGCAGAGTTTCCACTATATTGAGGAAGAGGGGAAGGTGGTATCGGAAGACAATCGGATTCGGATCTACTTCGCCATCAACGAGTCCGGGGAGGATTACCTCCAGAAGCTGATCGCGGAATACCGCAGCTTCACCGCCGCCGTAGACCAGATTCTGAGCCAAGACGAAGTCAAGCAAGTGGAGGAGTGTTCCTAAGATGCTGGCAGTGCCGCTGACCGATTACTACGAAGAGGTCCGTCGCTATTTGACTTGTCCGGAGGAGGTCAAGGACGATCTCATCTACGACGTCAACCGAAAAGTGATGGACCTAAACGCAGATCGGCCTGACTTGGACTACAATGGTATCCTTGAATTCCTAGGGGATCCCGAAGACTTGGCCAACTCCTTGATGGAACAGATGTCTGATGAAGTGATCCAAAAGTACGAGAAAAAGAAGAAGCATATCCGCACGGGTATTATTGCTTGTGCGGTTGTTGCGATCATCGGGTTATCTACATTGGCTCTGTACACTACTAACGTATTGTCAGATGCCCACGTTACTGAAGAAAATACCATTATCGTTACTAACAAGAACAGCGTTCCTAGTTCTGAAGATTCCATCACTTCTATCTACGGTTCCAATTGATTCATTTGAAAAGGAGATGTTGACTTCAAAATGAGTTGTGTAAAGAGAATGTGTTTTTGTGTTTTAGCTGCAGCCCTTCTTATCGTCGCTTTTCCTCTTCCTAAAGCTCAGGCCGCTGATAATCAAAACACTATAAGTTACGTCGAGGATTTAGGCAACGGTATTACCGTAGAAACTACAGTAACTGTGTACCCCGGGCTAACTCGGAATTATTCCACTAGCGCAGTTTCTGTTAGCCAATTTAAAAACAACGGTGTCTGGATCGCTACTGTATCGTTAAAAGCTTTCTTTACCTATAATCATATTACAGCCGGTGTTACAGGCACTGAATATGCCAAGAGTCTCGCAAGTGGGTGGAGTTATACCAACCACAAAATTACAACGACCACTGTATCTAGCAGCAATGGTGGTACCGCAACCCTGACTGCAATTCTCAAGGATTTCCCTCTTAATGTACCGGTTAGACTTTCTCTGCATTGTTCCCCCGATGGTACAATTACCAGAGGATAATCTGATCGAAAAAGCCGCAACGACTATTTATTCGTTGCGGCTCTTTTGTTTTCTAATGGCATCTCTCTACCAAAAAAGCAAAAGACCTGAAATCTCACGATTTCAGGTCTTTTGGTGGAGATAAGCGGGATCGAACCGCTGACCTCTTGAATGCCATTCAAGCGCTCTCCCAGCTGAGCTATACCCCCGTATCCGATTGTTTGCCTCTCGCTCGAGGCAAGATTTATAATATCAGACCGAGGGTGTTTTGTCAAGGATTTTTTTGAAGTTTTTTGAAAAACTTTTTTACTCAGCGCGTCATGGTGTCGAAGGCGTTCTCCACGCTGCGGGCCGCCCGGTTAATGCCCCGGCGAATCTGCTTCTCCCGGGTCTTCATTCGGATCCCCAGGCAGGTGCCCGCCGCCATTCCCACGGCCAGGCCCAGGCAGAAGTGGCTTCTGGTGCACATGGACATGTCTCCTTTCCGTGAATTTGTCTGAGGCAGACGCTCTTAGTCTGCCCCTCTTTGACGGAAAATTCGTTGCTAAAATCTGTGAGTTCCATTATAATAAGGTGTTACTCTTGATGATTTCGACACGGGAGGCGAAGGCATGACCACACTTTATCTCATCCGACACGCCGAGGCAGAGGGCAACCTCTACCGCCGCATCCACGGCCAATACGACAGCCTCATCACCGACAATGGGTACCGGCAGATCCAGGCGCTGGAGCAGCGCTTCGCCGACACCCCCATAGACGCGGTCTACTCCAGCGACCTGTTCCGCACCATGACCACCGCCCGGGCCATCTATGTGCCCAAGGGCCTGCCCCTCCAAACCCGGGCCGACCTGCGGGAGATGGGCATGGGCGAGTGGGAGGACCGCACCTGGGCCGGCATCGACCGGACCGACCACCAGCAGATGGCCCTCTTCTCCGCCGGCTCCCCGGACTTCCACCCCCCTGGGGGGGAGACTTTCCCCGAGATCCGCCGCCGGGGCACCGCGGCCATTCTGGACATCGCCGCCAAGCATCCCAACCAGACGGTGGCGGTCTTTTCCCACGGCACCCTGATCCGCAACACCCTGGCCGCCTTCCTGGGGTACGGCTACACCTCTGAGGAGATGCACAAAATGGGCCACAGCGACAACACCGCCGTGACCCTGCTGGAGATCACAGACGGCAAGGTGAACATCGTCTACATGAACGACAACTCCCACCTCTCCCCGGCCATCTCCACCCTGGCCCAGCAGCACTGGTGGAAGAAGAACGACCAGAAGGCCGACGTCAACCTCTGGTTTGCCCCCTTCGACCTCACCCAGGAGGCCGACCGCACCTTCTACCAAACCTGCCGGGAGGAGGCCTGGCAAACCCTCTACGGCCGCCTGGACCGGTATGACGGCGCCGGCTTCCTGGAGGAGGCCTATCAGAACTGGCAGGCCGACCCCAAGAGCCTGACCTTGGCCATGGCAGGCCGGCACCGGGCCGGTCTCCTCCAGCTGGACCCCCGGCGGGGGGACCGGGAGAAGAAGGGGTACATCTCCTTCCTCTATCTCACCCCCCAGCAGCGGCACAACGGGGTGGGGGTGCAGCTCATCGGCAAGGCCGTGAGCCTCTACCGTCCCCTGGGCCGGGAGGACCTCCAGCTGTCCTGCTCCGAGGCCAACCAGCCCGCTCTGTCCTTCTATGAGAAGTACGGCTTCCGCCGCACCGGCAGCGCCGCCGGGGCCTACGGCACCCTGTACGAACTGGAAAAGCCCATCGGCTACCACAACCAGGCCGTGCCGGTGTGAGGGCTGCCATGGAACGGGATTTTCTGCCCATCTCCCGGGAGGACCTCCTCCAGCGGGGATGGTACTACTATGACTTTCTCCTCATCACCGGGGACGCCTACGTGGACCACCCCTCCTTCGGCACCGCCATCATCAGCCGGGTGCTGGAGGCAGAGGGCTACCGGGTGGCCATCCTCCCCCAGCCCGACTGGCGGGACCCTGCGGCCTTCACCGCCCTGGGCCGGCCCCGGTACGGGGTCTTCGTCAACGGGGGCAACATCGACTCCATGGTGGCCCACTACACCGCCGCCAAGAAGCGCCGCCACGACGACGCCTACTCCCCCGGGAACCGGGCGGGCCTCCGGCCGGACCGGGCCACCATCGTCTACGCCAACCGGGTGCGGGAGGTCTTTGGGGACATCCCCCTGGTCATCGGCGGGCTGGAGGCCTCCCTCCGCCGGTTCGCCCACTACGACTACTGGGAGGACAAGGTCCGCCGGTCCATCCTCCTAGACGCCCAGGCCGACCTGCTCTCCTACGGCATGGGGGAACGGGCCACCCGGGAGATTGCCGCCGCCCTGGCCGCCGGCACCCCAGTGGAGGAACTCACCGGGATCAAGGGCACCTGCTTCCTGGCCAAGGACCCCGCCGCCTGCCGGTTCCCGGCGGTGACGGTGGCCTCCTTCGAGGAGGTGAGCCGGAGCAAGCGGGCCTATGCCCAGGCCAACCTGGTGGAGTACGACGAGCACGACCCCATCCGGGGCAAGGCGGTGATCCAGCCCCACGGGAACCGGTACCTCATCTGCAATCCCCCCGCCATGCCCCTGAACACCCAGGAGCTAGACGAGGTGGCGGAACTGCCCTACATGCGGGAGCCCCACCCGGTGTACGACAGCATGGGGGGCGTGCCCGCCATCGAGGAGGTGCGGTTCTCCGTCATCCACAACCGGGGGTGCTTCGGGGCCTGTAAGTTCTGCTCCCTGGCCTTTCACCAGGGGCGGATGGTCACCTCCCGCAGCCATGAGAGCCTCCTCCGGGAGGTCACTGCCCTCACCCAGCACCCGGGGTTCAAGGGGTACATCCACGACGTGGGGGGGCCCACCGCCAACTTCCGGCGCCCCTCCTGCAAAAAGCAGCTGAAACACGGCCTGTGCAAGCACCGGGACTGCCTGGCCCCCACCCCCTGCCCCAACCTGGACGCCGACCACAGCGACTACCTGGCCCTGCTGCGAAAGCTCCGGGCCATCCCGGGGGTGAAGAAGGTGTTCATCCGCTCGGGCATCCGGTTTGACTACCTGCTCAAGGACCCCAAGGGGGAGTTCTTCGCCGACCTGGTGAAGTACCACATCAGCGGCCAGCTGAAGGTGGCCCCGGAGCACTGCGTGGGCCATGTGCTGGACGCCATGGGCAAGCCCCACATCGGGGCCTATGAGAAGTTCCGGGACAAGTACCAGCGGCTGAACCAAAAGTACGGCAAGAAGCAGTTCCTGGTGCCCTACCTCATGTCCTCCCACCCCGGGTCTACGTTGCAGGACGCCGTCGCCATGGCCCAGTGGATCAACCAGACCGGCCGGCAGCCGGAGCAGGTTCAGGACTTCTATCCCACCCCGGGGACCCTGTCCACCTGCATGTACTACACCGGCCTGGACCCCCGCACCTTGGAGCCGGTGTACATCCCCAAGTCCGCCCACGAGAAGGCCATGCAGCGGGCCCTGCTCCAGTGGAAGCGGCCGGACAAGCGCCCCCTGGTGGAGGAGGCCCTCCACCGAACCGGCCGCACCGACCTCATCGGCTACGGCCCCCAGTGCCTGCTCCGGCCGGAGA
>JABLTO010173182.1_pt1 | contig 16870 bp, 10 predicted proteins | sample 7160091 | NCBI WGS metagenome assembly JABLTO01 (sample SAMN14651225, study PRJNA627086) | human gut metagenome | isolation source: feces | host: Homo sapiens
GCACCCTAAGGGAGCTCTATTAAAGTTACCCTTTTTTACCACCGATATGAAAAAGAAATTTCTTTCCAATTTATGGTTGACTTTTCATAGCTGGTCTCCTTCGCTTACCAAGAGTCACATATTAATAATGCAACTCTTGGCAGTCTTTTCAAAAATAGGCATTCACTAAACTTAACTTTTTAACACTACGCACCTTTGAACAGTTCAATACTTATTTTTCCCATTACTACATATAAACTCGGTTATAATAGATACGTCCATTATACATATATTGAATTTCCTGATAAGCGAAATGGCCTCTTTTTACCAATCTTTTTTTCAAAACTTTATAGCCACTTTGCTTTGATGAACGGCTGCTTCTGCTGCCTGATGATTTATATGCCTGGCGACAAGCTGATGTTGTCAGTGAATATCCCATATCAAAAATTGAATTTGTTCCAAGCATGATTAATTTATCCTTTAATGCCTTATCATCACCATACTTTGCAACATCCGGCGCAACTAATACCAGAGCTACAGATCCCCAAGTTTCTTTTGTAAACCCCGTTTTTAAAACTTCTCCCATCATCGAAATTCCTCTGTTAACTACACGTTCAATCACTTTCCTGTACTTATATAATCGGCTTGCTTCTTTTACTTTATATGCCGGAACTATTGCATTTAATGCGCCTACTGCTGCATCAATCAGTGCATCTTTCCATCCATAATCCTGCCCTGTTGCTTTCGCCGCAACAAAGGAAATACCCACATTAGCTGCTGCACCAACAAGCCCCATTACGACAAACTGAGGTAAGTCCCCCTCCTCATCTTTCTTATTGACAGGATCATTATCGCAGTAAGCATACAGATTCTTATCTGTCAGGGACATCGGTGAATCGATCATCACCGTTACATCATCCGCGCTGATAAAACGGCAGATCTCAGGATCATAATAACGGCTCTTCAGGTAGTACATGCCTGTCTCTTCATCATAATAGTAGCCCTTATAGCGGTATGGATTGTCCTTACCAAGGCTTCCTGCCATGCTGCCGGTGATGCCAAGAAGTTTGCCCCAGCTGTTATAACGGTAGTTTACCACGGCTTTTCCTTCACTGTCAACGAGACCGGTGATGACTCTCAGATTATCTCTGATAAAGTAGTAATCCTTGCCTTTATAAGTCATGGCTGTCAGCTGTCCGCCCCCATCATACAGATAATGCTGCCATGTACCATTTTTCTTTTCGGCCAGTATCCTGCTGCCTGCTGTCAAATATTCTGTCTTCATTCCGTTCACGGTCTTTGATGTACGGATACCGGATGCATCATAAGTATAAGCTGCTTCCAGCCCATCACCCGTCACTTTTGCCAGCTGGCTTCCCATCTGCCATGTATAAGTCCGCTTTCCGTCTGCCAGCAGATTGCCTACGGCATCATAGGTATACACCTGTCCGTCCACTGTCAGCATCTGGTCCGTCCATGCACCGCCCCTGCCGAAGGTCTTCTTCTCATAATGAAGCCCTGTCAGGTCTTTGGCATCTGTCAGCGCATACGCCCTGATCTCTGCCATGACACCGCCGGTGTCATAGCTGTAAAAGAAGGTCTTTCCCTGTACCGGATCATCTTCACGGATTAACTGTCCCTTGGCATCATAATGGTAACGGCGTGTCTTTCCGCCTTTTGTCTCAGATGTAACATAACCGCGGGCATCATAGCCATAAGTGATGGTCTCACTGCCGTTTTTGATACTTGTCACACGGCCTGTTGCCCCGCCGTCAGGTGCTGCCCCATAAGTGAATTCCGTCACATGTTTGCCGCCGTTTCTCTTGATGGATGACAGACGGCCCAGTTCATCAAATGCTTTCTCTACTTTCGCACTGCCACAGGTGACAGAGGTCTCCCGGCTGTCCTTATCGTAAGCCCTTATGACATCCCTGCTTCCGCCAGGTATGGTGTGGTGTTCCTTCACCAGGCAGTCATTGGCATCATAGGTATAGCTGTAGGCCGTGCCGTCATCAAAGACCGCTTCACACAGTCGTCCCGTCAGGTCATAGCCATAAGTACAGGATCTGCCTGATGCCTGTTTATCCACATAGCGGTATATAAGGCCCTGTCTGTTATAGGCTTGTGTATACAGCGGGTAAGATGTGCCGTCCTTCTTTGCCGTCACGCCGGTGAGCCTGTCCATGCTGTCATAACTGTAGCTGATCTCCCATCCGTTGCCCCATAGGCTCTTTGTAAGGAGGCCGTTCCTCTCCCCGTAGCTGTGGCTGATGATCTTTGTCCCTGCTATGGCCACTTCCGTGCCATTGCCGAAACCATCATAGGCAAACGTATAGTCACAGCCATGGTGGCGGATCTTAGTCAGCCGATCCTTCTCATAGGTATAGCTTTCGTGGATGTCCGCCTCGGAAAAACCGGAGCTGGCCCTGCCTGACACCCGAATGATCCTGCCCATCGTGTCATAGGCATAGGATACGGACTGTCCGGACGCATCCGTCGTCTTCTTTAACTGGCCCCTGTTCACATCCCACTCATAAGCAATCTTCATCCCTTCCGGTGCTGTCTGGGTGGCCATATACTGCCCGCCTGAGATATAGGTGGCCTGGGATGTCATGGCTTTCTTCGCATCGGTTTCTGCAGCAGGGTTTACTGTACGTGCCGTCAGCGGATTACCATAAGTATCATACACAAAGGTATAGCACATGTTGGCATCTGATTTGGCCTTTGTGACGTTATGTCTGCTGTCATAGTCATACTTGAAGGCATTCCCCTTCGCATCGATGAGCTTTTTCATGTTGTTGCTGCTGTCATACTCGAAACTGCTGGTTTTCTTCGCCTTGTCCGTGGCCCTGACGATGTTGCCCTCATCATCATAGACGAAGGTATTGCCGTATCTCTCCTTGAAGAAGGACAGGCCTGTGAAGTACGCCCTGTTGGCGTTCCTGTTGTACAGGTACATCACCTGGATCTTCGTATACTTCTGCTTCGCCACCGCGGCGCCGTTTAAGTACTGCCAGCTGTCTGTGTCCGCACCGAATTCCAGGTACTGGTAGTTGTTCCCGTTCTTCCCTGCCGCCGCTGCTTCCCCGTCATAGAAGTTGATGCACAGGCCGAAATGGCGGTCCTTCCTGTCTTTGTCCGTATCCGGCACTGTCCGAGGCACGCTCTGTCCGCGCCCCCAGGCACTGGCCATGTAGCAGTCCCCCGCATTCCCGGAGATATCCAGCTCATACACAAGGCGCTTGTTCTCCGACGGGCCGCCCACCGCCATGAACACGTTCCTTCCAAGGCCGCTCTTTGCCGGCGGGTACATCCCTGAATCCACTGACAGCGTCACCACCCTGTCAAGGTCACCGGCATTCCCTGCCTTCACAAACCCGTCAAGCCCGCTTGAGAGGTCCACATTGGTCATCAGGTTGAAGCGGCTCGCCGCTTCCCCTTCTTCCAGCTGGAACCCATCCAGCCACATGGTACCCTTCATGTCCACGGCTCTCACCACGATCCTTGTCTTCACCGGTGCGCTGCCAGATGGGATCTTAAACACCAGCTGCATCCGCTTCCATCCACGGTTGCCCCTTATATTCTCTGTATGGCGGGCGATCTCCGTCTGGTCCTCCTTCTGTGCCTGCAGCCAGAAGGATGGTTTCTCCCCGAGCCCCGTCACCGCTGCCCTGCCGTAAACCGAGAAAACATAGGTCCTTCCCGCCGGCAGCATCACCGTCTGCACCACCGTGCCGTAGGCGGAGGCATTGCTGCTGGTGAACCGGATACACTTTTTGTTGACAAAGACGATATCATCATCTGTTTCCTCATCCACCTTCACCGTACTGCTGCTGCCATAGCCGTTCCAGCCCTTCAGGCCGTCAAAGGTCCCCTTCAGCCTCTGCACCGGGGTGAACTGCAGGTCCGAAGCCGCACTCAGCCGGCTCACCTTCCGGCTGGCAAACTCCCAGGCGGCACCATAGCCGTTGTCATCACGCACGCTCACCGTATGCCCGCTGTTGTCAAAAAGGTAATACTGGGAACGCCCCTTCTCATCTGTGAACTTCGTCCGATTATAGCCGTAATCCAGTCCAAGGCGCATCCCCTCTTCGCCCCCGGCCTTCTCAAGCACCGCCGATACACGCCATGCCCCGTAGGCCTCCGGGCGCACCCAGTTCACATACAGGTGGTAACCGTACGGATCCGTGATGCTCTTGAGCATATGGTTCCCGTCATAAGTATAGGTGCTCTGTGCCCCGTCAGCATCCGTGATCCCTGTCAGGTGCCCGCTGCTGTCATAGGCAAACCTCTTCTCCTGGCCTGACGGTGTCTTCACCGTCACCAGATGGCCGCTGCTGTCATAGACCAGGGTCACTGCACGGGATGTGGGGTCCGTGACCTTTGTCACCTTCCCTCCGGACCATGTGATGCGCTGTGTATTGTTATTGGCATCCACGATCTTTGTCAGAAGCCCTGTCCCCTCTGCAAAGCACAGCTTTGTCCCGGACTTGTCCGTGATGGTATATCTCGCCTCACTGTCCCCGTCGGCAAAGGTGAGCTTCTGGCCGAGCCCCAGCTCGTCCTTCCATTCCCCCTTGTCATCCTTCGCAAAGTAATGGACGGTCCCGTCACCTTCCGTATGGGCATAGTACACGGTGTCCCCGATCTCACGGCGGGCGATGGTCTGGTGGCAGTCCAGCCTGAAGCCCCTGCCGTATCCCAGGTCCTTCCCGCCCGCCTCACTGCTGTTGTAGACATGGGACAGGCCCACCGGCAGGCGGCTACCGCTCAGGCTGAAGGTCTCATGCTCCAGGATCAGGTTGCCTGTATAGTCGTTGATATGGATGGTGCCTGCACGGCCCGCGGACTGGCTGTGGTAAGTCCAGAAGCTCTCCAGGCCCGAATAGTTCACATACTGGATCAGGATATGCGGGCGGAGGCTGGCAAAATCCTCATGGATGTCTGCTGATGCATACTCCGTATAATGCCCCGTCTCCGTATGGTCCTTCACCATCAGCCCATAGTTCTTCCCGTTCATGTACCAGTCCTTCACCAGGTTTGTGATGTCAAAGCCCTGTTGGTCTGCCTCATCTGTCTGGTAGACGGCATAGTCGATGACCTGTCCATCATACCCCGGTCTGTTGTCCCATGTCAGTGTCTTGTGGTCCCAGCTGCCTGTCACCTTGTGCACATCGATATATCTGGCGGCACTGCCGCTGCCGGCATATTTTGTCAGCCAGAACCATGCGGATGTGATCATCTGGTCCGCACGGTTGATATAGGGCAGCTCGAACTTCATGTAGCTTCTCAGGGTAGAGCCGTCCACACGGCCTGTCTTCAGCAAGTGGCTGTTATAAAAGTTATCCCCGTGGTAATAGGAGGAGACATGGCAGTCCCTGATCTTGTCCCTGTCCACAGGGGTGGAGACCACCGGGTCGATCGTCACCGGATAGGCTCTGTCTTCCGCTCCAAGCCATTCGCCGTCTGCTTCCAGCCTTACATAAGCTTCCTTGTTCTTCTTCCCGCCGTCATCGGTGAGGGTCAGTGTCAGGCCACGACTTATACTGCCCGCCGCATCCTCCATATATGGTGCAGACAGTCTGTAGGCTTCCATGCCTTCAGCATCTTCAAATACAACATCTGCGCCATCCTGTCTGGCTCTCAGTTCTCCGGGGGCATATCGCCAGGTAAAAGACTTCACTGCTTCTGCATGCTTCAGCACCAGATCCTCCTTCAGCCTGTCCGGGCCGATGGTATATCGGATATCCACACCCTCAAAGGCTTCAGGGTAGAGAACGCGGCTCTCCAGGTTCGGCACCGCATACGCGGCTGTCGGGTCGGCATTCCCGGCATGATCCTTCACAGCGTTATCTGCTGATCCTATATCATCCGCGCCGCCATTCCCGACGGCTTGCGCTTCTGGCAGATCTGCTGATTTCTGTTCACTATCCACAGCATCTGCTGATTTCAGGATCTGCCCTTTCACGGAACGGGCATCCACGAAGCCCCATGTGAGCTTTGTCTCCCCCTCGCCCAGGCGGACCATGTTTTTCTTCTTCACCTTGTTGGACAGGCGGACATGGAAGCTGCCTGCGATATTCGCCACATCGCCGCTGCCGGTATCCTCACCCGCACTTTCACCGTCAGCCGCCGGGCCGGCGTCTTCTGCCGGATCAACGGCATGGATCTTCACACCTGTTTCCGCATCCTCACTGTCTGCAGACTGCATGGCTATGCTCTCTTCACCTTCTTCACTTTCGATCTCATCCTCATCGGATGGCGGCTCATCCTCCGCCGCCTCCAGGCGGTTGTCGATCTCCTCCCAGCGGCCGTCCTTCATGTAATGCACCGGTGTGCCGTAGATTGCCGCCGTAAAGCTATGGTCCGCATGTTCAAACACCTTCATACAGGCCGTTCTCTTTGTCACATCTTCTCTCATCTCTGTACTGTTTATTAACTCTTTACTCATTGTTCATTCTCCTTGTCTTTTGTCTTTATTTATTACAGTTGATCGTGTCATGCAAAGCTCCGGATATTTGCGCTGCCATCACGGTATTCCCAGTTCATGCGCCGGCTGTATTCCCGAATTTTCAGAAATTCACTCAGCATCCAGTGTTCTCTTATTCTAAGATACCCATTTCAAGGTTGTTCTCTAATAAACAGAATTCATCTCTTTATTTTCTCTGTTTCCGTGATGTTGAGGTTATTATATTCCTCCTTTCTCGGAATGTCAATAGCTATTTTCTATTTTTTTAAGATTGCGTTGACGGAATGATTGAAAAATGGTATAATTATCTCAGAAAAACAAGACCTGCAAACATCTGAGTATCCAAGATGATTTTGCCGATTATCATCTTTATGCGGATAGTTATGTTTTGCAAGAATATTAACGGTTACAAAAGGAGATTTTTTCAATGAAAAGCACTGTTGGTGAAACCTTAAGGAAATGCAGAATTGCAGCCGGGAAGTCCGTACGGGAAATGTCAGAGTTATTAACCTCCAACGGCTTCAAAGCCTCCGAGAAGACAATTTACAGCTGGGAGAACGGCAACAGCCAGCCCAATCCTGATGCACTTTTAGTCATGTGTCAGGCTTACGGGGTGAAGGATGTCCTGGGTACCTTTGGCTATGCCCCTGAGAAACCGACCACCATCGCCGCCCATTTTGACGGAGATGAATTTACACCTGAACAGCTTGAGAAGATTAAGTCTTTCGCTGCTTTTATCAAGTTTGAAGACCAAAGGAAGTGATATATCTGAATACTTATGAACAATTATTGCAGGATGCAGATGACGCACATGTCACAGTTCATGAAGCAATTGATCTGAACGGCGACACAGCATCATCCAAGCGGCTGGATGGTCTTTACATAGATAACCATATCGCATTGGATTCACAGTTGAAGACCACCGCTGAGAAGACGGCCATTCTTGCAGAAGAAATAGGGCATCACTTTACCAGCGTCGGAGACATCACTGATTTGAAGGATGCAGGCAGCAGACAGCAGGAGCTGGACGCCCGTCTGTGGGGATATAACCGCCTCATCGGACTTCGCGGAATTATCCGTGCTTTCGAGCATCACTGCCAGAATCGCTATGAGATGGCCGAATATCTGGATGTGCCTGAAGATTACCTGGAAGAAGCCCTGTCCTGTTATAGAAGTAAGTACGGTGTCTATACGCTTGTTGACAACTATACGATTTACTTTATTCCGAATATATCAGTTATGAAGCATTTTTAGAAAGAATTTAAATAATGAAAATTCACGAGATTACCCCCAAAGACTACACCGACCTGCACCGTCTCTACTGTCAGCTGGAGGATGACTGGACCTCGGACATCCAGGATATGATCCGCGTCCTTGAAGAAGTGAAGGATGACCCCCACTATCATCTGGTGGGCATTTTTGATGATGAAGACAAGCTGGCGGGCACCATTACCCTCAGCAAATGTCTTGATCTGACAGCCAAAGCCCGTTTTTATTATTCCCTGGAGAATCTGGTGATTGATGAGAATTACCGACATCAGGGATACGGGCAGGCGCTGATGCAGTATGTAGAAGACTATGTGCGCCGGCACAACGGACGCTATGTCAATCTGACATCCGCCGTCCATCGCACCGACGCACATGAATTTTATTATCGTATCGGTTTTCCGAGAAATTATACCATAGGTTTTAAGAAAAACGTGGTGGACGATTAATCATCGTTCCGCCACGTTTTGCGTTTATTATTTATTATTGTAACAAGTATTTCGGCTGCTCTTTAGAAGCTTCGGCCGCCGCCTCCATGGGTACCTCCGCCGCTGCTCGTATGGATGCCGCCTCCACCTGAACCGCCATGGCCGCCTCCGCCGCCCTTCGGTTTCTCGATATGACGTCTTGTCACTGTCCGGTTCATGAAACGATCCTCTTTGGCGTCCAAATGAGAAGCGGAAGCATCGAAATAAGTCCTGCTATTGGTTGTCACATGACCGCCGCGTCTGAATACCATGGCAAATGTTGCAACTGCACCGATAGCCATGGCGATCAACAGACGGATCAGCACACCGAATGCATCCATACGGGCACTTTTGCTTGTTGACCGCCCCATATAATCACGGACACCTTTCAGGAAGGCTTCACAAGTACCTTTATAATCACCATCCGTGATGTGATTATAGCAGTTATCCAGTACTTTGCTGATTCTGTAGTCATCATAATAATTCATGGCCCGGCCCTGGGTGGCCATATAAATCTGCCGGTTATCCATATCTATCAGAAACAGAATGCCCGGATACTCATCTCCTGACATAGACTGTCCGATTTTCTCCGCATAGGCATCGGCATAAGCCTGTGAACTCATTCCGCCGGCATCATTCGTTGTCACGATAGCAATGTCTGCACTATATTTCGAAGAATATTTCTCCAGTTGCGCCATCAGCGACGCTTCTTCATCCTCCGACAAAAGATTTGCCTCATCATAAATACCACTGGCCGCCTTTTTCGCATCAGCCCCTTTATCTCCATCCTGATTCGCTGCCAATGCAGTCTCTCCGGACGTTTCCGCTGCTTCTGCCTGAAAAGCTGTCATTCCTGATACCATTCCCAGTCCCATGACCATCAACAGCACCATCAGAAAATTCAATACCTTTTTCATTACAACAGCCCTCCAATCACCATCAGTACAGCAAAGGCCGCTGCCGATATGCCCGCAAACCAGCCTGCCACTTTGCCCCTGCTCACAGGCGGCTCACCGATAACCTTGCCTGTCTGGCCATTCATGGCAAATATATAGTCTTTGTCCCTGTAGCGATAGGAAATAAACCAGATCGGCAGATATACATAATCGCTGCTGATATTCTCATAATCCATCTGCTGATGATCAATATGTACACTTGTGTAACCGGAGATCGTTGACCGAGCGTATTCCGCTGCATAGCCGGCTACCTGCTGCTTGACTTCCGACAGCAGATCCTCTGATCGGTAATCCCCCTGATCCGCTTCAAATCCCGCCAGATACGGAATCTGGAAAGTTCTCAGTGTATCGAATCGGTAAGGCTCCAGCTTTGCCATCAGCGTATCGTCCATTTTCTCTGATGCGTCATGGGGTACTTTTGTATATTCCAGACGCATTTTTCTCCTGACATCAAAGAAGTCCGTCTCCGTGTATTCTGTTTCACCACGCACATAAATATTCACCCGTGTCGCCGTTCCCCGTACATCCACATTCGTATCTACATCATACAGCCAGTAAGGAATGTACAGTGGCTGAAGCCGCTGGATATTCTTTGCTGCCATAAATCCCTTAGGCGAGAAGCGTCCATTATGGCACCATTTTCTGAAGGCTGCCTCCGCTTTCTCCCTGTCCAGTTCAAAAGGCAGCACATAGGCCGGCCGCCACTCTCCGCTCAGACGATCCGCCATCACCAACGGTGCCCCACAGTATTCACAGTGCGTGGCGCAGGTTTTGGCTCCCGCTGACAAAAGACCGCCGCAGTTCACACAGTATCTTGGCTTATCTGCCGGTTCTCCGGCTGCATTTTTGTAACTTTCCCCATCAGGCTGAATATCTTCACTGTGATCGCAATGATTACAATGAAGTTTTCCAAGCTTGATATCATATGACATATCTGCCCCACAGTTCGGGCAGCTGAAATTCACAATCATTGTTATTCTCCCTGTATAAAGATTTACTTTTTCCGAACCATACATCTCTTTCGGAAAAATGAAATACCATAACATAAAATATGGTCGTAATCGTCCTCATATTCTCTGGCATACATTCGTTCATCCATCTGTTTGAGTGCAAGCTGACATTCTCTTTCCAAATTTTCCAGTTTTCTTGTATATTTCGCTTCAAAAATGGCAACACGACCATTTACCGCATCATACACAACGACATCGCTGCGGCCCTCCCCATGCTCTTTGTTAGACTCCACCATGTAACCTGCTCCCGCAAAAATTCCTGCAAGAAAAGCGTGGTAATAATCCTCTTTATAATCATGATAACTGATAGTCTGCCGCAAAAGACGGTTCATTTCTTCCGTAATCCGCTCACTGTCACCGCTCCATACCGCATCAAACAAGGCTTTTCTGTTCCAGCTTCTTGCTCTGTCATCAAACCACTGTACAACCGTTGTCTGGAAAATTTCCCGAATTTCTTCATTTGGAATCACCAGAGCAGAAGAGCCCTCCGGTAATCTTGTCTGCAGATCATTTTCCCTTATTTTTGTCAGATACCCGGTAAGATAAAGAATGCTCCACAAATTGTCTTCCGATGAATGCAGATAATCATACGTCAAACTCTCATCAACACGCTGAACAATATACCCGCCTGAAAGTAATGCCTCTAATTTACCCGTAATCGCATTCCCCGCATAATCAATAAATGAACGAATAATAGCATTATCACTTGTATTCTTCCAGTAACTGGCAGGTTTTGCCTGTGGATGATGCTGAAGATCCAGAATATAGTTCATCACATCCCACGGACAGTAGACATCAAAATCCCCAAAGTGATAGCCGTCATACCACTTCTTGATATTGTCAGCATACATGACAGCCTCTGCATCTTCCAGAATTTTGTCAACTTCTTTCTGCACAAATCCAAAATACTCATTCAATCTTGAATCTGTAATGGTATCTGATACAAAATTGTTCGTTCCCGTAAATATACTCTCTTTCGCAATTTTCAGACATCCGGTGATGACCGCAAATCGCAGCGACTGATTATCCTTTAAAGACTGCATCATGCTCTTCATCATATCCAGCATTTCATTGTAATAACCGTTCTGATTGGCCTTGGCAACAGGTACATCATACTCATCCATCAAAAGAATAACCTGTTTGCCATAATATGCCCGCAGCAATCGTGTCAGAAGCATCAGACTATCTTTAATTTCTTTCACGGAAGCATCACCGCGAATGATGCGGAGAGCAATCTGTTTGTCGAATTCATTAATCTGATCACTGTCCAACAGATATAAATGCTGTTTATATAATTCAGAAATCACCAATGTAAGCATATCATAGGCACTTTTAAAATCAAGGCCCTCCACTCGTTTAAACGACACAAAGACTGTCGGCCACCGATTCATCCATTCTTGACATAATTCTATGCATCTTGAAATATAAAGCCCCGCAAACAGCTCACCCCCGTCTTTGCGGATATCAAAAAAATTCTCCAGCATACTCATACCAAGGGTCTTGCCAAAACGCCGCGGCCGCGTGATCAATGTCACCTTTGTTGCCGGTGTCTTCAAAAATTCCGCAATCAGTCCTGTCTTATCCACATAATAATAATCGTTCTTCCTGATTTCTGCAAAATCCGAAATCCCCACAGGAATATTCAAATTCTTCATTCAAGCTCACCTCCAGCCTCTACAGTATTCTTACCGTCCAAACATTACCTTAATCATACCATTTTCTCTCTCCACCCGCAATCAATCCTGAAGCAAAAAAGAGACTTTCAACGGAAACAATTTTGTTCCATTGAAAGTCCTTTATTCGCACTTGAAGCTGCACGCTTTTTTATTTTTTGAGCAGTGCCGTCATATCTTCAACAAGTTTTTCGACGTCCCGCTTGTTGACCAGTTTTCTGGCCTCACCATTGATTTCTGCCAGATGGAAGCTGCTGTCATAGGCTGTAAATGATATGGTTGTCTCGGTATCATCTTCCCATTTGACAGTGACACTGATGGCCGCATCCCCGGTTGGTTTTGCCGCTGTATCAAGGATCTTCTCCGCAGACATACCGGAAAGATCACTGTAAACGGAAGATAAGTCTGTCAGGGCGATTTCCGTATCTCCCTCATACCACTTTCCTTCTGTCTCAGCCTCTGTTTCAGATTCCGCAGCTTCTTCCTTCGCCAGATGCCAGCTGTCGCTGCCAATGGTGACATCAATGCTTTTTGCATTGCTCAGAGTACCGGACAAAATCTCATTGTCGATAAAATCTGAAGCTTTCTTTCCGATCAGTTCTTTGATTGTATCTGCACTGATAACATGTACTTCCTTTGAACCGTCCATAGCTGCATAGTAATCCCCATCGTCATTCTGACTGCCGATATGAAGGACTACCTGTTTCGCAACCTTCACCGTTTCTGCTTCCGTCTCGGTTTCGGTTTCCCCGGTATCTGCCGTTTCTGAAGTATTTTCTGCTGCACTTTCTGCCGATGCAGCCTTTGTATCATCTGTACTGTTTGCAGATTCGCTGTCATCAGAATCTCCGCTGCCGACAGTCTCTGTTGTGGTGTAATCCACCGTCACATCAGCAGTTGGCTGGTCCAGACCATATTTAGATAAATCCTTGCAGTTATACTCTACATGACTCTTGAAGGTAATGCCTGTGACGGCACTGATAAACTGCGATACGGATGAAGAAGCACAATTCTCCTGCTCTTTGCCATTTTCCAGTACTGTCTGTCCTCCTTCACTGTCGTTCTTGATCTCCAGTGTATGGCCATTCGAATTCACACTGATATCTGTAATGCTGTCTGATGTGATGGTCGGAAAGCTTTCCATGTCAGCCAGCTGATAGATATCTGAATTAAATGAATCCGCAAAGTCTGAGGAAACCAGATAGACCGCATCGTCCCCACTGATCTTTAAGTAGGCTCCGCCTGCTGCATCATTCGTATCCCCTACAATAAATTCAGCTTCTTTGCCGTCACTGGCTGTATAACGAACAGTCAGTACCGGTGAATCCAGACCGTATTCTGATAACGCCTCCGGCTTTTCCAGTTTTCGTGTGGCCGAGACTGCTCCCAGCGTATTGGTCATGGTCGTCAGACTGTCCTGATTGACCGGGAATTTTTTATCCTCAGCATCATACCAGGTGCCGTCTTCCTTTATAAAGGACAGGCTTTTGCCATCCTTTTCATAAGAAATAGCCGTGATCTGGCCACTGTCCACACTGCTGATCACAAGGGAGTCATCAGAGTCATCAGACTCTGAATTGGCTTCCTTCTGATTCATTTTTACAACGAGTAAATAAAGAACAGCTGCCGCCGCCAGGCAGATCATAGCAAGGATAAGCGCTTTTTTCCTGTTCTTCATGCTTTATTTCCTCCTCCTTCTGAACCATACCACACCGCCGCCGATCACAAGAGCCGCCGGAATCAGGATAACAACTGCACCCCAGAATCCTGCATCTGCAGCTGTCACTGTCAGGTAGGTTGTAGACAGGCTCTTGGCCGGTATGGAAATACTTTCTTCTTTATCGATCATCCAGCTCATGACGTTGCTGATGAGTTCATAATTGCCGCCTGATACAGCCTGGTTCATATTTTCATCCAAAAGCGCTGAAGATGAGAAGTAAACCAGTTTTGTCTCCACATCATTATAATCTTCAGTTACCGCAGCACCAACTGTGAACGGACCTTCCTCATCACCGGAAGCCTTTTCTGTTGTTGTCAGGTTCTTCAGATCTGTCTTTATATAAGACTTGCTGCTTGTCTGTAAAATCGGCTGTGCCGAAACAGTGCTTCGTACATCATCAGAAATATTGATATTCTGTGCATACGGCATCAGCACCAGATCCTTGGATGTCATGCTGCCCACCGCATCTGCACTCTGAATCCTCGGAATCAGATAAGATGGATAACCCGGATAATAATACTGGCTGTTGCCTTCAAAAATCAGTCCCGCGCTTGTGGACAGGCCATAATTATTCAGAAGCTCTGCCAGATTCGGCATATCCGTCTCTGTATAGTCTGTAAAGATCAGCACATGGCCGCCCTTTTCCATATAATCCAGTATACGGTCTTTTTCATCTGCCGTAATATCCTTCTGCGGACCATCGATCATCAGACAGTTCGCATCATCCGGAACTGCCTCACTTGTCACAAGGTTCAGTTCCTCAATATCAATATTCTCCTTTTCAATCTGGCTGGTCAAAGTATCTGAAAGGGATGACTCATCATGACCGGTCAGTGTATACAGCTTCGGCAGTGAATCCGATGTCACGTAATCAATGGCACTGGTCAGCTGACCTTCCGCATCAAAACCTGTTGTCTGGCTGCTGTAAGTGGAATAATCAAATTCCGACTGATAAATATCACTGTAATTGATGACTTTATATTTGTCCCCACACACAACGATTAGGCTGTTGTCTGACAATGAACTGTCTGTATATTGTTTCGTAAAGGACGGATTGACCACCGGATCCTTTGTATGCACTTTGATATGACTGGACAGAGACTCATAACGCCCCAGCACTTTCTGGATCTGCTCATCCTCCTGTCCGCTCTGGGCTACAAGATACACATCTACATCCGAATCCAGACCTTTGACAAATTCCTTTGTCTGATCTGTGATTGTATAAAGCTGATTATCTGTCAGGTCAAACTGGGTATATTTAACCGGGATCTGTCCCACAACCAGATTGACGACCACCACAATGGCCAGCATAACTGCTGTCATCAGCGCATCGCCGCCCCAGCGTTTTCTCTGGATAGCCTGAATCGTCAGGAAGATACAGAATCCGATGATGGATAGATAATAGACAATGCCTGTCACATCAAAAACGCCTGAGCCAAAGTTGGAGAAAAAGGATGTCATATTAAAGGCACCCAGTGCTTTTGCCACTGAACCTGCCATCCAGTCTGATTTTACAAAGAAAATGATAATATTGACTGCTTCCGCAGCAATACCTGCTGCCAGCGCAATCTTTAGATTGGCGGTCAGATTATAAACCAGCCATGCCGCAAAAAGGATGACAAAAATCCAGATAACAAAGGATGCCACCGCCGTTGACGGCAATGATTTTGTGATCGTACCCGTAATATAAAATACAAGCAGCACAAAGAAGGTCAGCAGCGCCGCAATGACCTGACTCTCTGTTACAGAAGAGATGAACAGACCAATGGCAATGCAGGCTGCCCCGTACAGGAAATAGCCGAGAATAGCGGTATAGGCCATCGGCAGGGAAACCGTGCCAAACCGGCTGAGGATCAACGGATAAAAACAAGTCACCAGAAGCGCCAGTCCGAATACTGTCACCATGGCCAGATACTTGCCAACCACGATCTTCCACAGGGAAACCGGTGCTGTCAAAAGCAGCTGATCTGTCTTTCTGCTTTTCTCTTCCGCCAGAATACGCATGGTCAAAACAGGTGTCATCAACAGGAATAAAACAATAACGCAGGACAATGTATAGCCAAAATATGGATAACCGGAAGCAAGGTTAATAACCGCATAGTAGATGCCGATGACCACCAGCATAAAGGCCATGCAGATATAGCCCGTCATTGATGTAAAATACGAACGTAATTCTTTTTTATAAATCGCTGCCATGCTCTGCTCCCTCCTCTCCGTTATCTGTATTGCTGCCGTTTTCTGCAGTTGCTTCTGTTTCTGTCTTTTCGTCATCTGCAGCAGCAATATATTCTCCTGCTTTGGCTCGAATATCCTCTGCCGCTGCTGCATTCTGATCTGCTGCATCTGTTGTACTGTCCGCAGTCAGTTCCATGAAGACATCCTCCAGTGATTTCTTGATCTGGTTCATGGCATAGGTTGGGCACTGGACAGCCGCCAATCTGTAGAAGATCATATCCCGGATTTCTGTCTTCGGATCACTTTGAATCATCACATCCACACAATCCTTCTCATCAGATTCTTTGTATTCGATGTTCTCCACACCTTCCACTGAATCCAGTGCCCCTTTGATCGTCTCTTCATCACCCTTGACCGTCAGATGCAGGGTAACTTTATCTTCCATAAGCTTGCCGAGATTGTCCGTTGTATCACTGGCTACCAGTTTGCCGTGGGACAAAATCAGCACATCATCACAGACCGCACTGATCTCCGACAAAATATGGGAACTCAGAATGACGGTATGTTTTTTGCCAAGGCTTCTGATCAATCCACGCATCTCGATGATCTGAGCCGGATCCAGTCCGACCGTCGGTTCATCCAGAATAATGACTTCCGGATAACCAAGCAGCGCCTGTGCCAGTCCGACACGTTGTTTATAACCTTTGGACAGGTTGCGGATCAGACGATCCTTCATGTCCTCAAGTCTGGCATCTGCAATCACCTTTTCAACTTCTTCTTTCCTTTTATTCTTTGCAATTCCCTTTAATTCAGCCGCAAAACGCAGATATTCAAGGGGTGTCATATCCGTATACAGCGGCGGGATCTCAGGCAGATAACCGATACACTTCTTGGCCTCCTCAGGATTTTCCAGCATATCATGTCCATTGATCATAATACTGCCCTCTGTTGGTCCAATATAACCGGTGATCATATTCATCGTCGTGGATTTGCCGGCGCCGTTAGGCCCAAGGAAACCATAGATATGGCCTTCTTCCACTGTAAAGCTCAGATGATCCACAGCCACATGATCGCCATATTTCTTCACAAGATTTTTGACTTCTATCAAAGCCTCTCTCCTCCTTCTCACTATTTGAACAGACAATTACGAAACCC
>JABLTO010020537.1_pt1 | contig 16856 bp, 12 predicted proteins | sample 7160091 | NCBI WGS metagenome assembly JABLTO01 (sample SAMN14651225, study PRJNA627086) | human gut metagenome | isolation source: feces | host: Homo sapiens
AATAATAAATATCTCATTTGAAATATTTATTATTAACTATTATTAAATTATTGAAGAAAACAGTGGAAAAAGTCGATTAGAAAACATTGACACATAATAAAATAATTGTATAAACTAGAGTAAAGAAAACGTTTTAAAAAGAAAGTAGACATAATTTAAGGCAGATTTTCGAAGAAAAATAACATAATTTTAAATTGATTAAGAATACATAAAATGGAACGGTATCCAGAACTAAGTTTTAGTTATAACCATAATAAAAAACGCACCCAATAAAATTATTCAATTTATCATTAATCAAATTGTAATCGTATCTAAAATATAAGGATTTATTTAAAATAGATAGTAAATAAGGGGTGTAAAGTAAAAGATGAGGTTAAGAAAAGCTATAAAAAGTTTTAATAATATTATATGTGCAATTTTTTTAGGAATATTATTTATTGTCTTTATTGGAAACGTATCCAGCAAAGTTGATGCATTATATAATTTGGTAAAATTTAAAAGCTATGTGATAGTATCTAATAGCATGCAACCAGTTATAGACCCAGGTGACGTAATATTTATTAAGAAAATTAACATTAATGCTTTAAAGGTAGGGGATGTAATAACTTTTGAAAAAGATAGTTTTATTGCAACTCATAGGATTATTGAAATTCAAGAAGATAAGGTAATTACTCAAGGTGATAATAATAATATATCAGATGAACCTATAGATAAATCAAGTATTATTGGAGAGTATATTTTGAGTATTCCAAAGGTAGGATATTTATATTCATTTGCAGGTTCACCAATAGGAATAATTGCTTTAATAGGAGTAATAGCTATTTTTATTATTTATGAATTTTGTTTTGTTAAGAATAAGAAGAATGACAATGATAATGATATTAAGATGTAATGTAAGTAAGGTTTCAAAGGGGTTTAATTAGTTGAATTTACAATTTGCTTTAAGGTAAGTTGATTCATATATAAACAAATTACTAATTAATAAAAATTTAAATTTAGGGGGAGAAAATTATGAACAGAAAGAGAATCGGAGCCTTATTAATAGGTGCGACATTACTAGTAGGAGCGTTAGGGTCATTTGCTTATTTTACTTCTAAGACAGGTATAGCGGGAAATGCAGGAGAAGGGGAGTTACAAAAGTTAAACATTACTAATGGTAAGGTAGTAATAACTGCTAAGGTGGCTGATGGAGAAGATATTGATTATGACTGGACATATGATGTTGCGAGATTAAGTACAACTGAAGATGGAACAACATCAGAAACAATAACCGCTTTTGAAGACAGGCATAGATCACCTGATATAAATGTGACGGATGATGATAAGGGTGATGTAAATGACTTAAGTAGAGCTGTTATAGGAGCTGCGCTTCCAGCAACAGTTCAATTTACTAGACCTGGAGATGCTGTAGTTTTAGGAACAGCAAAAGTTGGTGGGGAAGAAGCTGATGGATTAATAATTCAAAATGACAGTAATTTAACTATTAAAGTAAGATTAATTATTAAAGACACAGACGCAGATGAAGATGGAATTCAAAACACTCAAATAGAAGCAATGAAAGCTGCAGGCTGGAAAATGTATATAAATAATGAAAATGTAGATTTATCAGCTTTAACAGATGGTATTAATTTAGGTGTAGTTGGACCAGAGGGAACAATGCCTAAGGTTGATATAAGATTTGAATTACCAATAGATGCAGGAAATGAATATCAAAATGCTATAGCTGCAGGAACTGGAAATTCTGCCTTAGATTTAAATCAATTAATTGAAATCCAAGCTACTCAAGAAAATAATACAAGCTGGGAGCAAATGGACTAAGCAAATAATATTGCACGGAATAACACACCAGAAGCAACTGAATAAATTATTATTACTTATTAAGGTTTAATTAAAATATAAATTATAATATAGGACTATGAGTTTTCTTATAGTTCTATATTAGTATAAAAGAAAGAAGGGAATATGTGTATAAAAGTAGCTAAGTATATAACTTGTTTCATTACAGTATTTTTACTATTTTCTGCAGTAAATATTCAGCAAGTAAAGGCAGAAAAGCAAGATAGTGAAATATATAACTTAGATAAAGATGGATATTGGAAACCAAAAGATAATATAGCACATGATTTCTATATCGAAAATATATGGGGAGAAACATGCTATTTAGAATCAATAGCATTTCAAAGAATATCTATAAAGGATGTAGGTAGTGATAAGAGTTACAATATAGATGAAGCAATTTCTTCAGGGATAATAGATGATACGTATAATATAACGATTAATGAAGGGGAAAATCTATTATATTCAGGAGATATTTCAGATTTAGTAAGTAAAGAGCACATACCTTTAAAAGAACCTATATTTTTAGAACTAGATACAAAAATTAAATTTACAATTTCAATATATTTTGATCCTTTAGCAGGAAATGAATATCAAAATAAAAAATATGAATATTTATTATATCCAGAGGCTTTTAAAGTTGAAGAAGTATTTAAACCAGAGATTAACTTACCACAAACCGGTTCAGTTATAAGTAGTTTTACTATAGGTATAGTGGGAATTTGCCTTATTATTTTAGGATTATTAATTTCATTAAGGAATAAAAGAAAAGAGGTGAGATAATTTGAATCATAGAAGTATTAAGCAAGTAATATTAATTTTAATATTTTCAATATTAATAGGAATTATCTCATCAGCAAGTGTTGCATATTTTAAAAATTCAATTAAGAATCAACCAATAACTGATTTATTAATTGAATATGAAATACAACAAGAATAATTAATTGCGAGGTGATAATTAATGAAACTAAAAAAAGTAGCACTAGCTTTATTTATAGTATTAATTGCTGTAACAAGTAGTATAAGTTATGGATATTTTACTGGAATTATAACTGTTCAGGGGAATAGTGGAGGTATGATTCAAAAGCTGGCTATTACTAATGGTAACAGTGAGGTTACAATAGATACTACCAATAGTAAATGGAGTTATGGAAGTTTAATCACTGAAAATCCAATAGTAGAAACAAGGTTATATATTCAAAAGCCAGATGGCTGGAGTGACAGTATAAATGTGTATATATATGATGAAAATAATAATAAAATTTTAGAATGGCCAGGTATAATTATGGAAAATGAGGGGGGAGGATTATATAGTTATACATTAAATTTACCAGAGGAATGGGGAAATATAACAAGAGTAATATTTAATGATAATAAAAATCAAGTACCAGCTAGTGGAAGTAATGGATTTGAAATAAAAGAGGGCGAAAAAAAGATATATAAAGATGAACAATGGTCAGACTATGAAATTAAAATTGAGCAACAAACAGGTGATGTTTCAATTATAGACAATACGGCAGTAGTAAAAAATCCAGATAATAATGTTAAGGTTAATTATGATGATGTTATAGTAAAAAATAAATCTAATCTTACGTCAAGAATTAAGTTGAGTTTAGATCTTTATGCTATAAAAGAAGGTGGATCACAAGAAGATAGTACAATTCCACCTATAGTTGATGATAATATAAACACAACAATACCAGAAGGCGCAAAAGATTTTGAAGTTTTAGTTGGAGATATTGATAATTTAAATTTAGGATATAAAAATGGTGAGAATCCGTTATCAGGAAATGTAATGAGTTTACACAGTTTAGATGTTTTTCCTAAAAAGGATGATCCACTAGGTACTGATAGGAAAATGGTTACTACAGGATTTTATAATTTTTTTAATAGTATAAAGGATAATGAAGATAATTATAAAATCATTTATTATAAGAAAAAACTAATTCAGTATTCTAGAAAATGGCCACTTGAATGGCAAGACTTGATTAGAGAAATAAATTCATCTTTTTATGGAATAGTATATAAAAATGATTTTGGAGTCTGGACACAACCAAGTATTTTTTATGATTATTTAAATGAAGATTTAATACCAAATATAATTAATAATGTGAATATCGGTAATAAGGTTGGACGTCTTAATTATACTTACAATGGTAATGAGTTACATGGTGATAGAGGAGAAATATTTTATGATGGGTATGTAGAGCGTTCTATTACAAAAACAAATGCTGATGGTAAAGATTTCATTTTAGGGGAGGATTATGACTCAAAATATATTGAATTGCAACCAGTAGAGCCAATTACTTTTAACTATTCAGATAAAATTGGAGATAATGAAAAAGTATATTCAGCTGTATTTCAGGTTATGATTGATGACTTACAAGCAGCAGCTTCTAAAGAGGTATGGGATCAAAAGTATGATGATGAAGATTGGCTTATATCATTTTCACCTAAATCAAAAGCTAATTATAAAGTTACATTAAAGGTAGTAGGTACTGACGAAGAAATTGAAGTAGAAGAATTTTCACATGTAATAAATAATTTAAGTCAACATGGACCAAGAGCTAATTTAGTAACTTTAAATTTACCTAATAAGTATTATGAATTAATTGAAAAAGGTAGGAAAAGTGGATTAGAACTAAAAATTGATGATACTAATTTTGGTACTTCGGGAGATGCTTATTCTATAGATTTTGCTAAGTTATTGGTGAATCAAAAGGTGGAGCATAAGGCTGAAATTTATGGTACGGTTATAGATACTGATGGTAAGCCTATAAAAAATGCAGTGGTTACAAATAGTAATACTGGAGAGCAAGTATTAACTGATGAAAATGGTAACTATAGTTTTAATTATGTTTCATTAGGACAAACTATAATTAAGGTTGAGCATAGGAGTTATGAAACTCAAATAAAGAATTTATATAGTATTTATGAAGGAAGTAAAAATGAAGTTAATTTTACTTTAAGTAGAACTTATAATGAGGAGGCAATAGCACCTAACACTAAGTTAACTGGAAATGTATTGATAGAAAGATATAATAGCTTAGATGAAAAGATTGGTGAAAATATATTGACTGAATTGAAAGTAGTTGAAGCTGGTGAAGAAAATAAGGTTACTATAGCAACAGAGGACTTGTTAGTTGAGCCGGGGTTTTATTATAAAGTTAGGTATGATTTGAATTTATTTAATATGAGTAGTATTGATGAAAATTCTAAGCAGTTTAATATAAGGTTTAAAAGTAATATATCTGCTGAAATAACTCAAGAAAATAATAAATAGAAATATATTGTATTAAATTGCCAAGAAATGAAAAATATCATAAAGATTATAGTGGTTAATAAAAATATTTGCAAAAGAAATAAAAAATATTGATATAGGTTTAATAGTTGGACAAGTTATTTAAGAAAGAGAAATTTAGAGTTTCAGGCAAGTTTAACTAACTAAATTAAAAGTTGGGGGCTGTCGCATTAGTGGATAAAAAAATCTGCTAGCGACAGCCCCTTCTTTTCATTTTATAGAAAATTATATTTGTAAAGAATCTGGGGACAACTTTTAAAATTATCAGAAATACATAGTTTTCAAATCAGAGGTAAGATATTAGTTTATGATTATTAAAATATTGATATAAATGTATAATGTTTAAGTCCATATAAAAATATTTTAATTTCAATATAGCGAATAATTGTAATATAAACTATATTTTGGTACTATATAATTGGTAAATTTAAAGTTTTCAAAGCAATAAATATACAATAATGCTAACATTAAACTTAAATATTAAAGAATGGGGTTGGTGTAATGTTGAAAAATGATTTTAAGATTGCTGTAATAGGATTAGGGTATGTTGGAATGCCTTTAGCAATTGCATTTTCAAAAAAAGTGGATGTTATTGGCTTTGATGTCAATAAGGAAAAGATAAATAAATACATTAATGGTATAGATGTAACTAATGAGGTTGGAAATGACTCATTAAGGGCATCTAAAGTAGAATTTACATATGATGAAGAAAAATTAAAAGAAGCAAAATTTCATATAGTTGCTGTACCTACGCCAATAAATGGAGATAAAACTCCTGACTTAAGGCCTGTAATTGGTGCAAGTGAAATAGTTGGGAGAAATTTAAAAAGGGGTTCAATAGTTGTATTTGAATCAACAGTATATCCAGGGGTAACGGAAGAGATTTGTGCACCTATATTAGAGCGTGAATCAGGATTAAAATGTGGAGAAGACTTTAAGATAGGATATTCTCCAGAAAGAATAAATCCAGGTGATAAGGTTAATACATTAGAAAAAATAGTTAAAATAGTTTCGGGAATGGATGAAGAAAGCTTAGATATAATAGCTAAGACTTATGAAATGATTATTGAAGCTGGAGTATATAGGGCTGAAAGTATTAAGGTTGCTGAAGCTGCAAAAGTTATAGAAAATTCACAAAGAGATGTTAATATTGCTTTTGTAAATGAGTTATCAATGATATTTAATAAAATGGGCATAAATACTAAGGCTGTTTTAGATGCAGCAGCAACTAAGTGGAACTTTATTAGGTTTAATCCAGGCCTTGTTGGAGGACACTGCATAGGGGTAGATCCATATTATTTAACTTATAAGGGAGAGCAGTTAGGGTATAGTTCTCAAATAATAGCTTCTGGAAGAAGAATAAATGATGGGATGGGAAAATTTATTGCTGATGAAACTATAAAGCAAATGATTAAATCAAATAAAAGAATAAATGGAGCTAGAATTGGAATATTAGGAATAACTTTTAAGGAAAACTGCACTGATGTTAGAAATACAAAAGTAGTAGATATAATTAATGAATTAAGGGAGTATTCAACTAATTGTATAGTTGTTGATTATATGGCAAACAAGGAAGAAGTAAGTGAAAAGTACAATATAGAACTAGTTGATTTTAATGAATTAAAAGATTTAGATTGTTTAATCTTAGCTGTTGCACATGATGATTATAAAAGATTAGATTTAAACAAGATTAAGGAATTATATTCTGATGAAAACAAAGTATTAATTGATATTAAATCTTTAATAAATAAAGCAGAGGCAGAAGAGCAAGGATTTGTTTATTGGAGTTTATAAAATAAGTAGTATTTAGGGGGACAGCCATGAGGCATAATAAACTAAAGATACTAGGAATAGTAGCTATAATTATTATAGTATCAATAGTAGGTTTTAAAATTTTTGAAAATAGAAATATAAATAAAGCTGAGAAAAAAGATTATATAATATATGATGCTGATAAAGCTATTAAAAAAGCATTAGAGAAATTAGCTAATACTGATAAAAAGGCCAATATAATAGGTGATGTTAGTACATCAAAAAAAGTTATAGCACTTAATTTTGTTGGATTATCTACACCAGAAACAAATGATAAAGTTTTAGATATATTAAATAAGTATAAAACAAAAAGTACATTCTTTATTCCAGGAATATTAGCTGCAGAAAATAATGATATATTTGAAAGGCTAAAGAATGAAGACCATAAGGTTGGAAGCAATGGATTGTTAGGTGAAAATAAAATGGAGTCATATACTAGTGAAGATTTAGTTGATTCCTTTATTCGTGCTAATAAGATAATACAAAAGTGGATTAATAAAAATGAGTCTATTTTATTATATTGTAACTCAACTAACTATACAGATGATGTATTGAAGGCGGCTTATGTTAGTGGAAATGAAACAGTTGTTAAAAGTAAGTATATATTAAATTATAGAAGTTTTAATTCATATGAGCAAACATTAGCTTATATAAGTAAAATGCCAAGAGGATCTATGATTACAGTTAAATTAGATGGAGAGTTAGATGATACTGAATATACTCAGGATGAAAAGCCAGCAGAAGATATGCAAGGAACTATTGTAGAAAATCCATTAAATGAACTTGATGAAGAAGAAAGACTTATTATGGTTGTTGAATGGATTGTAAAAGCAATAAATGAATTAAATTATAATGTGGTAAGTTGTGATGAACTTTCAAAGTATGGTGAACTTGATAATAGTGAGAATATTATCATTAATAATACTGTTAATGAATCTTATTATTATAATAACAAAAAAAATCAATCAACTTCTAACAATGGACAAACATCTTCTAATGATGATTTTGATTATGTAACTCCAATAAGCTTAGATGAATATTACATAAATAAAGCTAATGAACTTAGAATTAAAAATAATGGAAATAAGGCAGTGGAAGATGGAGATATATATACTATACAACCGGCTGTTGGGTATAGTTTTTATGGAATAAGTAATACTACTGTTTTACAAGATGTTTTAAATAAATTAAATGCACAAAATATAAAAGCTACGTTCTTTATAAGTGAAAATGATATAAATAAAAATGAAAATCAAATAAAGGAAATAGTTAATAATGGGCATGAACTTCAAATTATGTTAGTTGAAAGTACGGGTAAAGATTATTTATCTGTCGCAAAGAGCATTTTAAAGATTAAAAGTTATATAAAGAGTAAATTTAATCAAGATGCAAGTCTAGTTAGGTATCCATATGAAGTTAAGTATTCTGATGAAGCATTAGAGGCAATAAGTGCAACTAGCTGTAAAGTTATTGGTGATAATTTATCTGTAGCAACATCACGTGTTGGAAAAGATGGAACTATTGATGATGTTATAAATAATATATTTAATTTAGGAAACCAATCATTACATAAGGGATATATAGTTTACTTTAGAATGGATTATTATAATGATAATACTATAATTGGGAACCTTGTAGAAATAATAAAATCTGACAAAGTTGATACTATTGGCTATATAGATAATGGTGTTAAGAATAATGGATATGGATTTGAAACATTAGGTAAATTAGCTACAAGTGAATATATATTTAATTATCCCCTTACTGATTCTGAAATACTACCAGATGTATTAAATAGGATTAAAAAAGGCACATTGGAAAATGTTGAAGACCCTATAGGATATATTTCTAAAAGGTATATAGGTAGCCCTTATGCTAAAGATACTGGGTCATTACCAGGATTTACAGAGGAAGAAATTGAGCTTTTAGATTATAGTGGTAGGTTTACTGATGATAAGACTATTTTCTTAAGCTTTGATGACTGGGGTTCAGATGTGTCAATTAATAAATTACTTTATGTTTTAGATAAGTATGATGTAAAAGCAACATTTTTTGTTCGTACCAATTATATTAGTGATAATCCAAGCTTATTACGTACAATTGCATTAGATGGTCATGATATAGCAAGTCATTCAAATAATCATCTTTTGTTAAGTAATACTACTGAAAATCAAGGGGTATTTACAGAACTTAGTGATGAAGAAGCAAAGGTTTTACAAGATGATGTAATACTTTCTTATGACAAACTACAAAGGATTATAGGTGATATTTATATTGATGGAAGGCCTGCATTACAAGCATATTTTAGACCACCAACACTGGCAGTAAGTAAAAAAGGATTAATGAGTGTATTTGATTCTGGATTTAATTATGTAATTTCAGGAGATTTTACAACACAGGACTATGAGGCTAAAAGTGCTGAAGAATTAATTGATAAATTAAAAAATGGTATTGCAACTGGAGAAGATGAGGCAATTAAAATTAAACCAGGAACTGTTTTAGTTATGCATATGTCTGACCAAGCACAGTATACAGCAGAAGCATTAGATACGATAATACCATATTATTTATCACAAGGTTATAAGTTTGGAAGAATTAGTGATTATTTAAAGTAAGATTTTATCGCTTTGGAGGGAGATAGCATGTTTAAAAATATGAAATTGAGGATGGATAAAGAGCAAGGTGATATTTTACTTAAATTAAGTAGTGATAGAAGATTATTATCTCATGTCCCAGATCCTAAAAAAACTCGTTCAGGTAAGGAGAGAAGAGGTAGTGTTTTAGGTGAGTGTGATAAAGAGGATAAGGTTAGATATAGTGTAGAATATAAAGTTACTGTAATAAGTTATTCAAATAATCTTAAAAAAACTACTTTTAAATGTAAGGGAGTTAATGTTTCAACTACAGGTATGCTCCTAAAAATTAGCGATAAAAAATATCGTGATATACTTGAAAAATCTAGCAAGATAGTTTTAAAGTTTAAGATAATTCCAGGGACTATGCCAGAAGGCTATGAGATGAAGGTTAAAATCAAGTCTAGTTATATAAGAACAGCAGTTAATGGTGATGATATTTATATTGGAGTTAAGTTCGATAAGAGTCTTAGAGAGATTAAGGATAGATATAAAGGAAAGTATACAATTCTTATATCAAGTTTATTATTAGCTTTTGTTACTTTGTTTATTATCTTTATGAGAATTGAAAGTGTACTTTATTTTAAGTTTAATAGATGGATGTATTTATATAGTATTATAACTGCTTCGTTTTTATTAAGTAGATATATTTGGGGAGCCATGTATAGACCTATAAAGGTTGATCCTGAATATACTCCAGGAGTAACTATTTTAATTCCTTGTTTTAATGAAGAACAGTGGATTCAACAAACTATTCTTAGTTGTATTAATCAAGATTATCCAATTGATAAGTTACAAGTAATAGTAATTGATGATTGTTCAAATGACAAGTCAGTAGAAAAAATAAAGGAAATAGTAGAAAGATTAATAAATGAAGATGAAAGATATAAGGTTAAGGAACGATTAACATATATTGTTCAAGAGCAAAATGCTGGGAAGAGAGAGGCATTAGCTGTTGGAGCAAAGGAAGCTAACCATGAACTTTTAGTTTTTGTTGATTCTGATAGTTTCTTAGCTCCTGATGCAATTAGAAATTTAGTTCAACCTTTTAAAGATCCTAAAATGGGCGGAGTTGCAGGAAGAACAGATGTTGCAAATACTTATACTAATGTATTAACAAAGATGCAATCAGTTAGATATTATATTGCCTTTCGTATTATGAAGGCAGCAGAAGCTCGTTTTGATGCTGTAACATGTTTATCAGGTCCATTAGCATGCTATAGAAGAGATATAGTTATACAAAAAACTGATGAGTGGTTAAATCAAAGCTTTTTAGGTCAAAAAGCAACATTTGGTGATGATAGAGCTATGACAAACTTTGTTTTAATGAAGCATAGAACAGGCTATCAAGATACTGCTGTTTGTTCAACTGTTGTTCCTAATAAATATAAGGTGTTTTTAAAGCAACAAATGAGATGGAAGAGGTCTTGGCTTAGAGAATCTTTAATTGCAGGAAGGTTTATGTGGAGAAAAGAACCTTTTGCAGCAGTAACTTTTTATATGGGATTATTAGTACCAATTTTAGCTCCAATAATAGTTGTTTATAATTTAATAATTGTACCATTTTCATATAATATTTTCCCTACAACTTTTATTATTGGACTTTTAATGATGGCAATGCTTATGAGTATAACTCAGTTAAGATTAAGAAAAAGTACAACTTGGTTATTTGGATTAGTATTTTGCTTATTCTATGAGGCTATATTATTATGGCAAATGCCTGTTGCATGGGTGACGTTCTGGAAGTCTACATGGGGGACAAGAATGACGCCAAGTGATATAGAAGAGAAAAGAAGAAAAGAAGAAGCAAAGAACAGAAAAGGTAAAGGAAGAAATAAGAAAAAGACTATTAGTGATGATTCTTATATGGGAGAATCTATATAAGTAAAAACTATAAATTTTATATAAATGGTGAATAATATGAATTATAAATTTAACTCAAAAAAGGATTATATAAAGGTAATAAGAGGTACAATTGAAGGAGTTATTTTACTGGGACTTTTAGTTTTAGTTATAAAAACCTTATTTTCCACAACAAGTTATGTAGAGTATGATGCTACTACAGAAAAGAAGGATGAAAATGGATTTGTAGCTTTATCTTATTTTGGGGCAAATAGGACAGGCTCGAATACTGTTATATCTACTGAGCGTTTAGAGGAACATTTAAAAACATTATATGAAAATGGATATGTTACAATTACTCAGCAAGATATAATTGATTATTATAAGAATGGAAAAGATCTGCCTAACAAGGCATTGTTTTTAATGTTTGAAGATGGATATAGAGGAACAGCTATATTTGCACAAAAAATAATGGAAAAATATAATTTTAAGGCAACTATTCTTACTTATCCAGAGAAGTTTGATAATAAGGATCCTAAGTTCTTAGTACCAAAGGACTTATTAGAGTTAGAAGAAAGTACATATTGGGAACTTGGAACCAATGGATATAGACTTTCTTATATTAATGTTTTTGATAAAAATGATGAATATGTTGGAGAATTAGACTCTTTAGAATATACTGAAATGATGGATAAGCTAGGGCGTAACTATAATCATTATCTTATGGATTATATAAGAGATGAAAAGGGCATACCTAAGGAAACTTATACTCAAATGAAGACACGTATAACCACTGATTATGAATTATTAAAGGAAAGATATTTAGATGGGATAGGATATGTACCTAAATTACATGTTTTAATGCATGCAAACACAGGAATGTTTGGAAATAATAATAATGTTAGTAAAGTTAACGAAAAAAATATTAGGGAATTATTTGATATAAATTATAATCGCGAAGGTTATTCTTATAATAATGAAGAAAATAATATATATGACTTAACTAGAATGCAACCACAGCCATATTGGTATCCTAATCATTTATTAATGAGAATTAAGGATGATACTAATGAAGATATTAAGTTTGAGTATGGCGATGAGGATAGAGGAAAGTATTGGGAGGATCTTAAGGGAGCAACAGAATATAGAGGCGATGTTATAGCATTAACATCACTTTCAAAGGATTCTGGGTTAATTAAGCTTAAAGATAGTGGAAATTATAAGAATGTTAATTTAAATACTATATTAACAGGGAATATGATTGGATCACAAGCTGTATATTTAAGAGCTGATGAGGATATGCAAAATTATATTAAGGTTCAGATAATTAATAATATTTTATATGTATATCAATGTGTTAATGGTAGTGAAGTTACTTTATATGAAAAAGAATTACCAATAAGTGATGAATATGCAGATAAGGATATTCAAATAAATACTCCAGCAACTAGAAATCTACAAATTAAGTTAAGTGGTAATGCTGTAGAAGTTGTAGTAGATGAAGTAAGTGTCAATTGTAATACAGAAGTTATTGATTCTGGATATATTTATTTAGAGTCAGCATGGGGGGATTATGGATATAGTCAGCGTAATCTTGTTGATGATGTTTATGATGGGGTATTTGAAAAGCTATATGTAATTGACTCTGATACTGATGAAATATTATATGATAATAGATATAAAGGCTTTGAAAAGGTTACAAATGTTGCAAAAAATATTTGGCTTAATATCGTAAATTGGTTTATTGAAACATTGTAAAAGTAGTTATTAAAATACTAAGGTAGGATTTTATATGAAGAAATTAACAAGGTTATTGCTTGGTGGAATTTGCCTTTTATCGGTATTGTATTTCATTGGATGTAATAGTGCTGAAAATAAAGCAGAAGTGGATAGTGAATTAAAAGGGACTACAGAAATAAATGGTGAATTAGAAGGTGTTACTGAAAAAGTTAATGTATGGTTATCCTATTGGGATACCTTAGATTTTGAGGAAGAAATAGAATATTGGAAGGATAGGATTTCTAATATAATTTATTTTGCAGCATATTTTGATGAAAATAATAAACTGTTTGTTCCAGATAATATTACTGAAACTAAAGAAGTTATTGATGAGTTATATGAAGAAAAGTCTTGGGGAAATTACATTAGTTTTGTAAATGACAAGGTTTATTCTAATGGGAAGTCAACATTAAAGGATACTGAATTATTATATGAGCTTTTTGAAAGTGAAGAATCTATAGATAATCATGTAAATGAAATTATAAATATAGCTATTGAAGGCGGATATGATGGAATAGAAATAGATTATGAAAAAATAAGAAAAGATTTAAAGCTGTGGGATAAGTTCATTTATTTCTTAGAAAAGTTAGGCAAGGAAGCTGAGGAATATAATTTGCCTATAAGGGTATTATTAGAACCATCTACTCCAGTTGATGAAATTAGTTTACCAAAGGGACCTGAATATATAATGATGTGTTATAACTTATATGGCTATGGAACAGAGCCAGGACCTAAGGCTAATAGAGAATTTTTACTTGAGCTTGTTGATAAGATGAAAAAAGTTTCTGATAATAGGGGATATGCTTTAGCTACAGGTGGTTTTGACTTTGCTAATAATGGAGAAGTTAATGCAATAACAAAGCAAGAAGCTGAAGGGTTATTAGAAAACAATAGTGGAGTAGCTGTAATTAGGGATGAAGATAGTAAGTGCAATGTATTTGAATATACTGATGAAAGTAATGTAAAGCATGAAGTATGGTATGCTGATAATGTTACTTTAAAGTATTGGGAAGATATATTAAGTGAGTTAGAAGAAAGTAATATTTCTATTTGGAAATTAGGAGAAACAAGATAGAGCCTTAATAAAATGGAAGTCAGTAAATCAATTAAAATTAATGTTTTGCTTCTAAGCATAACTCTAGCCAAGTTACCAGATAATTTATTATATGATGATATAAATTCAAGGGAGAGTAGATAGATTGTTTTTTTACACCAATCTAGCTACTCTCCCATCTACTTTTTTTAATATTACTTTATATTAATGGAATACTCTATTTTTATTTGTAGTAATATATTTAGTACAAAATTTGAACTGTTTATAACGAATAATTACTATATTTAATATACTTCATATCTATTTCGACCAGCCTTTTTAGCTCTATAAAGTGCCATATCAGCTTTATTTATTAAAGAATATATATTTTGACCTAAGAATTTAGTATTATATATCCCCATACTTATTGTTAATAAATTACTTATTTCAGAGTATTTATGCTCTATATTCTTATTTTTAATATTATTTTGTATTTTTTGAGCAATTGCTTCAGTATCATTAGGAGATAAATCAGTGAAAATTAATACCATTTCTTCTCCACCATATCTAATTATAATATCATTTTTTCTGATACTATTTTTTAATGTAGTTGCAACTTCCTTTATTATTTTATCCCCTTCAATATGTCCATAATTATCGTTATACTTTTTAAAGTAATCAATATCAATAATAATAATAGAAATTGTTTTTGTTAGTAAGTTCTTTTTGTTTTTATTTAAATAATAATCTAAATACTTTCTATTATTTAAACCTGTCATAGAATCAGTAAAGTTTGAGCTTTTTAAAATTTTTACAGATCTATGTTTACTTAATGCTATTATAGTTAATATAATTAAACTAAAAAGCATAATTAATAAATTTAATTTGTATCCTTGGGATTTTGATTTTAATAAATTACTTTCATATAGATTAGCTGTATAATCAATATGGTCTTTTTTAAAAATCTGAACACTATTATCTTTTTCTTTAATATATAAATCAGTATATTTAGCATAATTATTAAAATCTTCTTTATCCTTATATATTTCACTAATTTGATAATAAATATTTTCTTCTAATCCTAATCCCTTATTAATAGATTCTTGTAATACGTTTTCGTATAATGGTAATGCTTGCTCGTATAATTTTTGTTCTTTATACCATTGAGCATAAGCTAAATTAATGAATACATCTTTATTTAGTGAAAATTCAACTTCATCATTAGCTAATAAATTTTGGGCTTCTATAAGCTGTGTTTCTGCGTCTTCAAAGTTATGTTGATATGTATTAGCTAAGGCAAGTATATTATTCATAAGTATTTGAATATCATCTTTAGCATAATCATCAATATAAGGTAATAGGTCATGTAATTCACTAACACACTGACTAGCCATTTCATATTGTTTTAACTCGATATAAGCCTGACTCTTGTTAATTATAGTAAGGCTTTTACTTAATGAATCCTCATTTTTATCTGCTAAGTTAATATTTAAGGATTGATCATAATAATTTATTGCATTTTCATATTCACTTAAAATGAAGTTAATATCTCCAATACTTGTTAATAACTTAGCTTTATAATAATCTCCATTAGGGATAGAAGGCTTTGAAGAAATAATATGGATAGCATCTAAGTAATTATACATGGCATCTGAATATTTATATACTAATGTATATAATTGACCTATATTAGCTGTTAATTTAACTATACTTTCATTGGTTAATCCTTTAGTATCATTTAAATAAGAGTCTAAAAGCAAAATGCCTTCTTGTATTTGGTCTGTATTATCTAGTAATACACTGATTGTACGCCATATTAAATTTGTATCATTTTTGTAATCATTTTTTTCAGAGATATATTTTAAAGTAATTTTACAATTTTCTATTAAAGAATCATATTGATTTTCTATTTGTAGTGATTCATTTAATAGGATATAAGTATAAATTTTTATAAAAGGTAAGTCTGAATATATAATATTTTCTGAAGCTAAATTAAAATTTTCAATAGCTTGAACATAATCATTATTTACATAATTTAAATATCCTTTTATAAAATAATACTCACTATCAGGTTTTTTCTCTAATAAATATTGCTCAATTTTTTCAATATCATTTGTAATGGTAGTTTGATTTTGAATTGAATCTTCAATATATGTAATTATGCTTTCAGTATTAAGAGTATTATTTTCTTCAGATAATTTATTATTGAATTTTACTATAGGAAATAAAATAATCACAATAGAAGCAAGTATTATGCTACTTATTATAATTGTTTTTTTATATTCGCTTTCCAAATTAATGCTCCCTTCAAATTACTAAGAATATAAAATTAAGAATATTTTGTAAAAACAAAATTGAATAAAATAGCATATAAGCTTATTTTTATATAAATTTATATACTATATACAAATTTTTATTAGCTATACTTTTAATTGATTCTTGTATTTTAGTGATAACAAATATTACTTATTGTATTTTGAAGTTCTTTCATTTAATAATATATAAGTTAAATTTAAGAAAATTTATTTTAATAGTATAATTATAAAAAGTATAAAAAAATATGTCAATTTTTTGTTTGTGTATTTATCTTAGAAATTTAATAAATATTTAATACAAAAAA
>JABLTO010042808.1_pt1 | contig 16832 bp, 7 predicted proteins | sample 7160091 | NCBI WGS metagenome assembly JABLTO01 (sample SAMN14651225, study PRJNA627086) | human gut metagenome | isolation source: feces | host: Homo sapiens
GGTCAAAATCCATTCCAAATCACCTTCGGTGATGGGATTTTGCCCTGTATGTCTCGGGATTTTGCCATATTCATGGCAAAACACCTCGCGGGATACTACCTGTGAACAGTTACATTTACTACTTTCTTCGACGAATTTTGTTCACCGTTATAGCAAATCCATTATGTCCATTTGCTTTTAGTCCATCGTTTGTCATGCTTTATATAGTGTTATTTTACGGAGACAAAGTATTCCACTGCATTCTCAGGGAAGAATTCCGTAAACTCACCGTACAGCTGTGCTGCAAGTGTTTTATTATGCACAAGTACCAAGGTTGGTTTGTATTCGGAGTGTAATTCAAAATGATCCATTTCATTCTCCTTTCATATCCCCTCTCGCCTGCAAAACATCCAGTAATTTTGCATATACTTCTTCATTTTCTTTTATAACCAGTGCGATACTATTTTTTGCCTGATTCAGCTGATGAAAAAGTTCTCTTATATACTTCCTCTCACAATTCCCTGAATATCTATATCTGTACCTGAGATATCCTTTTTCATCATAATAATACTTCTCGTCTGTCAGAACAGCCAGACGCTCTGTGTCATGCAGTGGCTTATACTGATATCCCTGCCTTATGTAATCTCTCAGGAGATTTTCAGCTTCCACATTATTATTTGCATATGCAATCTGTATATGCGGATAATGTCTCTGCACTTTCTGTTCCGGCAGATGCATCATATGCTGGATAAAAGATGACAGTTCCGCATTTGTCCGGATACGGTTTGTCAGATGGAACTTTCTGATATCTTCCATACTTTCCAGCAATGTTACTGCATTTCGTTCTACCTCGTCCGGTGATATTGTATCTTCACTGTCACTTGAAAAAATTACCGGCTGCTGTACTGCCGCATTCAAAATTATCTTTACTTTTTCTTCGGAAAGAAAATGTGTCTCATCTACCAGGATCGCCCGGTACTTTTCCAGCTGGCTTTCATTTTCCAGCTGAGTGTCAGACAGAAAATCAATTCTCTGAAGACGATCATGCAGCTGTCTCCATTTCTGCCCGGCATCACCGCAGTGTATCATGCATACTCTGTGCCGTAACGAAAGTCTCATTGCAATATCATAAAGAAGCAAAGTCTTTCCTGTTCCCGGAAGGCCTGTAAACCAGTAATGTCCTGTGGTTTTTTCATGTATTGCCTTCAGTATCTGCCGCTCAATATCTCTCTGCTGTGAAGTAAGAAAATACTCTTTCTGTAAAAAACGTTCCGGTTCTGTCAATGGAGAAAACAAAAATAATTCCGCCTGAAAAAGCTTTTCGATCTCCCCTGTATAATCGCAGCTTTTTTTCTGCAGAGCTTTTGCCAGTGTTTTCCAGTCCCCCTCCGCAATATGATCATGGCTGGTAAGTCTTACCAGTCTGTCCTGACTGCTGATGTAGGTATATGACTGGACCGGTCTTCCCAGCACAGAAAGATAATACCGGTTCTGCAAAAGCTGTTTACAGATAGCTTCATCAGATACAGTTCCACTTTTCAGTTCAATATTAACGATCTGGTCATCTTTGATCTGGAGAAGATCAAATTCTTTTCCCAGCTTCGGTATCTGAAACGAATAAAAAAAACGCAGAGCATATACTTCCTGCATATGTTCTTCCAGATGCCGTACCAGAGATTTCATGCTCTCCAGTTCCCATTCACGTACTTTCAGAAAGTAAGCTCTTCCCGATAACTGACGTTCCAGCCTGGACAACTGGTCTGTATTCTGATTTCTGGTGATAGTATATATAGATATTGCTTTCATTCTTTCCTCAAACCGGCTTTCTTATATAATACAGATAAAAAAACATTTTATGCACTCTATTTTAACAGAATTCCATTGAAAGAAACAGGTATATTTTCAGACCATATTTCTTTATTTTATGTTATACTTGTTATGTATTTAGTGATTATTGAAAATCAATCAATTTTTTACAGGAGGAAATGATGAAAAGCCACAGATTAGGTAAAACAAACCTTCAGGTCAGTGAAATAGGGTTCGGCGGTGAATGGCTGGAACGCCATTCTGAAGAAGAAAGCATCAAACTGATCCGTTATGCCTCTTCAAAAGGTATCAATATTCTGGACTGCTGGATGGCTGACCCGAAATCCAGAGATATCATTGGAAAAGGAATCAAAGAAAACCGCAGTCAATGGTTTATCCAGGGGCATCTCGGCTCAACCTGGAAAGATGAACAGTATTTCAGGACAAGAGACATGGCATATGTGCGTCCTGCATTTGAAGATCTTCTGAAGAGACTTCAGACTGATTATATTGATCTTGGAATGATCCATTACGTGGACTCTGAAGACGAATGGGAACAGATCCAGCATTCTGATTATCTGGATTACGTGATGGAACTGAAAGAAAAAGGTATTATCCGGCATATCGGTATGAGTTCCCATAACCCGAAAGTTGCTGCAAAAGCAGCTGAAACCGGCTATGTGGAAATGATTCTTTTCAGCATCAATCCTGCATTTGATATGCTTCCGGCAAGCGATAATATTGATACTATGTTTGCTGAAGAGTTTGACGCCAGCTTGAAAGGAATTGACGCAGACCGCGCACGTCTGTATAAAATCTGTGAACAGAATGATGTGGGAATCACTGTCATGAAGGGATTTGCCGGCGGCAGACTTTTTGATGAAAAACGTTCTCCTTTTGGTGTGCGCCTGACACCAGTACAGTGCATCCATTATGCGCTGACAAGACCAGCAGTCTGTTCCATTATGTGTGGTTACGACACAAAAGAACAGGTTGACCAGGCTGTTGCATACGAAACTGCTTCTGATGAAGAAAAAGACTATGCTTCTGTCATTGCAAATGCACCATTTCATTCTTATCACGGTGAATGTACTTACTGCGGACACTGCAAACCATGTGTATCCAATCTTGATATTGCAATGATCAATAAGTTTTATGACCTTGCAACCATGCAGCCGGAAGTCCCTGCAACGATTCAGTCTCACTACGAACTGCTTGAGCACAAAGCTTCTGAATGTATTGGCTGTCATTCATGTGAAGAAAGATGTCCTTTCGGTGTTCCGATTGCAGAGCGCATGGAAAAAACAGCAAAATTATTTGGCCTTTAAACTTACAAAAGGACGCCCCGATTGTTCTCTGGCGTCCTTTCTTATTCTTATTTCCTGATTTTAATTTTTTTCACCGTACTCCATCCGGAGTAATATTTCTTTCCGGATACTTTTTTGTATGTACGAATTCTTACGTAATAAGTCTTCTTCTTTTTCAGCTTGCTGATTTTCTTTGAAGTGGTGTTTTTACCGGAAATCGTAACTGTCTTCTTTCCTTTTGTAAATTTCTTATTGGTTGCATACTGGATCTGATATCCGGTAACGGAAGACTTTTTCTTCCATTTAATCTGCATCTTCTTTCCGGACAGGTTCTTAAGGGAAGTAATGCTGGTTTTCGGTGATGTTGTTTTTGCTGCTGTCAGAGAAGCCTGATATGTGGTTCTGTCAAAAGTTCTGATCGTGGAATCACAGTGAACCCCATACTGCTTATTATAGGCTGACACCCAGGCTCTTCCCTTATAGCCTTTTTTTATGTCAATATAATATTTGCCTGTGTAAGAACCTGCGCCTGTGGACTCATATTGCAGGGAATGATATCCACTGTAGGAAGTATTATTGCAGCACAACTGGTAATAATCGGCATTCGCCACACCTTTCCATGTAACTGTGAAATACAGCCTGTATCCGTCAAAATTATTCTCGATCTTAGTAAGCTTAAAAGCTGTGATCTTCGGTGTCCGAAGGTCAACGACCTGTATCGAAATCTGCATTTCCGTTGGCCTGTACCGTCCGTTTCCCTTTGTATATGCATAAATAATGGCTTTTCCGCCTTTTTTCAGGGTTACTTTGCCATCACCTGAAACTGACGCTGCCGCCGGATTTGAAGACCGGTAATATATTGGTGCTTTACTGATGTTATACACTTTCAGAGAAATCATCTTTCCCACAACCTCTGTATAACTGCTCTTGCTTGTCCAGCAGGCATCTGTTTGCATCGGTCCTACACGCTGCTCTGTTTCTTTGCAGACACGGCAGGTTCTTTTCTGTATAGTGGAATCATTGCTTATATAACCCCAGCTGTTAGAATCATGAGACCATCTTGCAGTAATCGTACCATCATTATTCATTGTAATGCATTCAAGATCTCTTTTCAGTCTGCGCTTCATAGAGCTTCTGGCTGTCACAGTCCTGCTTCCAATATCTGTAAAGGCAATTGGCTGAATACGGTTCACATAATCTGGAAGTACAAATGTGGTTGCAGAATCATCCTTGCCGACCCTGCACAGATAAATACCGGCATTGTTTTTTACTGCATATACATTTCCCTCTTTGCTGAAAGAAAGATATTTCGGAGATTTATGTTGGTTCATACTATAATCACTGGTTATGATATTATTCGTGCTGTCTATGATATACCAGGTTCCATTCAGTCTTGCCATACACCATTCATGGGTTTCATTTACTGCCTCAACAGTGCCGATTCCTTCCATATACAGCATATAGGCTGTCAGTCTGGTATAGGCCATACAGTTCCCTGTAGGATTTTCCTGATAAAAGAAGCTATAAACACTGTCTATGGTATTTCCTGCCATGGCTCCCAGTCTGTAGGTAATGTGGTTATGAACCCATTTGGAAATTGTCTCAACTTTTTCATAATCTGTTTTGCAGTCCTTTACCAGATCATCTGTAAAAGCCTTCATCTCTACATATTCGGGCTTGGAAGGATCACTCTCATGTACCACATTTTGGGTCTGGTATACCGGCTCGCCAAAATTTTCTGTGTCTGTAGGAAGCTGATCTACCAGTTTCTGCCAGGTAACTTCATTTTTCTGAGAAGTACCGTCTTTCAGATTCACAAAAGTTCTTCCATAATCCATCGCATATTCATAAACTGTGGAAGAATCATAACCCCAGATTTCGACATATTTTGCAATCGTATCCACATCATCATAAATATAACAGTCCGGATTATATATAACGACCTTTTTCAGACTGGAAATTCCGCCTGTAAACGAATAAATCACATTGATGTCAATAGCAGAAACTCCTGCCGGGATCACCAGGGTTTCCAGCTTCTTACCAGCCAGAAAAGCACCTCGTTCCAGCTCTGTAACACTGTCTGGGATCCTGTACTCTCTTCCCTCCCTTGCTGGTGCATAATATACCAGTTTCTTTTTATCGCTGGTAAAGATTATGTTATCTTCACAGCAAAACTGACCGCCTTTTGGCAGCTTCACTGTGGCAATATTCTGACAGTACCCGGTAATATAGCTCAATTCCGTCAGTGTATTCGGCAATTCAATTTCTTTCAGATTTTTGCATGAAAGAACTATTTTGTCAGCAATTCTTGTACAGGAATCACCAAAATCCACTCTTTCAAGATTATCACAACTGCTTACAGCACCATACTGATTAATATTCACTGCATGATTCAGATCCAGACTTTTCAGATATGGATTTTCAGAAATCGCTGACTGATATACCTTTACAGTATCTTCTGGCACTGTATAATTCTCGTCCTTTTTGCCTCTTGGATACCGGAAAAGAGTTTTTTCTGTATCCTTATAAAAAAGTACTCCGTCTTTTGATGCAAATGTTTTGTTATTTGGTTCAACTATGAATTTTTCCAGGACAGAAAGATAAGTGAATACCTGTCTGTAAGGGTCAATTTTTTCCAAAGAAGCCGGTAATGTAAGGCTGACTATTGTTTTATTGTCATCATAATATCCCACCAAAAAACCTGGAATACTATGATACTCTCCCGCAAAAACATATTCTCCCAGTTCCGTAACCGGATGTCTGTTCATTTCAGCCGGAATCACCAGTTCAGTATCCGTTCCCATATATTTTGCAATTACGGCATTTCCATTTTCCCTCAAAAAATACTTCCAGTTCCCGTCTTTAGAAATATAGTAGTCCGCTATTTCCGGATCTTTAATATCTTCATCATCTGATTCCCCAGAAAAATCAGGTGCTTCTTCCTCTTCTGAGGGCATCTCTTCGTCCTCGATCTCAATTTCCGGCTCTACGTCTGATACTTCATCTTCTTCCGGCTCATTTTCCATCTGGATTTCATCTTCATCCTGGAAATCTGATGTATCCATCTGGATCTCGTCTTCTGTTTCTGCTGAATCTGTTGTTTCAGTCAAAATCTCTTCTGAGCCAAAATCCGCTTCAATTCCTGGCTCTGCGGCCAGGACTGCTGTGCCGGTCTGTACGATCATAAAACCGGCAAGCAAAATTGCCAATAATCTCTTTTTCATATGTATTTACGTTATCCTTTCCCTGTTACTTCGCGGATTTTCTGTTTTACTTCACCGTAACTGTTACCACTTTCTTTTTGCTTCCTGAACGGATTGTAATCTTTGCCCTGCCCTTTTTCCGGGCTGTGATCTGGCCTTTTTTGTTTACAGAAACAATCTTTTTGTTGGAGGAAGAAAATGTAATTTTCTGCAATGAAGTAATCGGTGTGATCACTGGTCTCAGTAACTGTTTTTTCCCTTTTTTCAGAACTATACGCGTCTGTGATACAGAAATCTTTGTTGTTTTTACTGCTTTTTTCTGTACTTTGACTTTGATCTGTTTCTTAAGTCCGCTTGCAAGAGTTATGGTAAGCGTTGCTTTTCCCGTTTTCTTTCCTGCTTTCAGTTTACCGTTAACTGTAACTGTCAGGATCTTCGGATTGGAAGATTTCCAGGATACAATTCTGTCTCCTGCTGCCAGACCTGTCACTTTCAGCTTCGTTGTTGTCTGTTTTACTTTCAGCGGAAAACTGTTCGTATTTGTCTGAATGGTTGGTTTTAACTTACTGCCACTGGTTCTGTTTTCGGAAATTTTGCATCTCTGGCAGGTTCTTGTCTGTTTTGCTGCCTGAAATACAGTTGCAGCTGAAACTGTTTTCCAGGAAGTCCAGGAATGTCCTGCTCCGGCTTCTCTGTAAGTATCTGTGTACATCACCCCATCAAGTACTGCGGAGGCTTTGTATATAAAACCTGTACAATATGTTCCGGTTCTGGTAACGTCTGCATCTGTAACAGACTCTGCGCCACAATTGTTTACAGTGCAGTCCCAGATAACCGTGCAGCTCATCTTTCCGTCTGCTGTTTTTTCCCACTGATAAGAAGCTGTATATCTGTGTTCATGATCTGCCGGATCCTCAGAATCATCTTTTTCATTTACGGTAAAGTATACCCTGATTCTTCCGCTGTAATTGCCCCTTCCTTTGATCAGAACAGAATATTCTCCGGCTTCATTCACGTTCAGGTCACCACTTACCCGGTAATCTACATCTTCTGTGAGATATTTTCCTCTGTAGCCAACTTCTATTTCCGGAGACTGCCAGGTTCCGTTTTCTGTGAGAGGCGAAATTTCCACATTCGCATCAGACAGATTATTTTCCGCAGATGGGCCGTAAACATAGATTTCCGGATCTGTTCTGGTTGGCGCTGAAGGGCCTGATGCAAACACCATAAGCGGATATTTAAACAAAATGGTTCCCTCTTCGTCTGCTGTTTTCTGTTCCATATAAAATACGTTCTTTGAATTCAGAAGGTCGTCTTCATCTTTTCTGCAGACGTAGACCATCAGATATCTTTCACCAGGAACCAGATTTGTCTCCAGAAGGTCATTCCAGTATTTGACTGCTACTCTTGCCTGCGCTCCGTAAGTTTCCTTTTCCATAACTGTCACTGTTGCTTCCGGATCATCGGAGATGTCACTGAAATCTGCTGCCGGATCTGGTTCTTCCTGCTGCTCTGTGGCTTCTGTATTGGCTTCTGTGATGTCCTCTATATCTGCTTCTGTCTCAGGGATTACCTCTTCACTGTCGGAAATATCCTCGCCAGAAACAGCTTCTTCATTATCTTCATCTGTAAGGATTGACTCTGAAATATCTTCCGGTTCGGAAGTTGCTGGAGTTCCTTCTTCTGTTGGAAGTTCTGACTCTTTGCCACTTTCTTCCGTCAACTCTACTTCTGAATCACTCCACTCACCCATACCTGCCAGGTCAGCAGTTTCCCTACTGATAATATTCGCCGGACAATTTTCAAATGCATTTTCTCCAATATAAGGATTAGAGGATACAACGATTTCTTCCAAACTGCTGCAGTCCTTGAATGCATAACTTCCAATATAACCCACTTTTCCGAAAATTCTGATATTTTTTAGATTTGTGCAGCCGGAAAAAGCATATGATCTGATTGTTCTTATCTTCTCGGGTAATACAATTTGTTCCAGACTAATACAGTCTCTGAAAGCCTCTCCATCAATTTCTGTGATAAAATCTGACAGAGTAATTTCTCTCAGTTTACTGCAATATCTGAAAACAGCATTTTCCATTTTTACCACTGAATCCGGAATTACTATATTTTTCAAATTCTCACACTTATAAAAGACATATGATCTGATGGTCTTTAGTGAATCTGATAATCTTACGTTTTTCAGATTAGTGCAGCCTGAAAAACATTCCTGCCCGATTTCTGTCACAGAATCTGGTATATAGATATTTTCAAGACTGCTGCAACCTAAAAATGTTCTCATTCCCAAATTCGTTACAGAATTTGATATATTTACACTTTTTAATTTACTGCACCCGGCAAATGCATTATCCATCTCTGTTACAGAATCTGGTACATAAATGTTTTCAAGACTGCTGCAACCTGAAAAAGCCAATCTCATCTTTGTTACGGAATTTGGTATCCTTACGTTTTTCAAACTGCTGCAACTTCTAAACGCACCATTAATCTCTTCCACAGAACCTGGTATCCATATGCTTTCCAGACTACTACAGCCAAGAAAAGCAGCCTCTATTCTGGTCAAAGAATTCGGAACCTGAACACTTTTAAGATTACTGCAATAATAAAACAGATCAGACTTCAAAACTGTCATAGAATCTGACAGTACAACATTTTCCAGACTGCTGCAGCCCCAAAACGCCCTGTAACCAATATCTGTTACTGAATCCGGTATTCTTATACTTTTTAAACTGTTGCAATATCTGAACACATCTGTTCCAATTTTGATTACACTTTCCGGTATATCAACATCTTCCAGACTATAGCAGCCGATAAATGCATAATCACTTATATTGGTTACTGCTTCAGAAATTTTTATATTTTCCAGATTTTCGCAATCCTCAAAAGCCCTGACTCCAATATCCGTTACAGTATCTGCCATTTCCACATTTTTCAAACTGTTACAGTCAAAAAAAGCTCTGCAGCCAAGATTCGTGATTCCTTCCTCTATTACGACATCTGTTATTGTAAGATTCAAAAGCTGCCATGGAAAACTCTTAGCAATAAAAGAACTTCCATCCGGCATTTTGCCCTTTCCGAATATTCTCATTCTGCCGCCATTCAATGTCCAGAAAAAGTTTGTTTCATTTAACGATATAGTCAGTGTTTCTTCCGTATCATTTATTTCCACACTGCCATAACCAAATGCAGCCTCTGTATATGCCTCCACGCACTGCTTTCCTTTTGGTGCATTAATTGTAACAACACCATTCGTATTTGTTACAGAATCCTCCTTCAGATCAAGTCCAGTTACAGTAGCATTTTTCACTGGATTTCCATTTTCATCTATAACATTGACGGTGAGTAAATGTGTTGCTTCTAATTTAAGCTCAATTGTCTGGGTTCCTTTTTTTACACTGAATGATTTTCTCACATAATAGCCGTCTTTCCGTGCGCAGACTGAAATCTGGCCTGGTTCAACTCTGAATTTCGTTTTCCCATTACTGTCAGTTGTAAAAGTATCTGTCAGATTTGATACACTTATTGATGCTCCCTGCACTGCTTTTCCATTTTCATCAACAACTGTCAGATTGACTGTTGCCTTTCCATCGTCCAGCACCACCGTCACATCCTGTGTGCCTTCGACCACTTCCACAGCTGCATCTCCGGAAGCTTTGTCTTTTTTTACATGAATGGTAAGTGGGCCCACTTCTGCCCTGAAGTTTGCACGTCCACTGCTGTCTGTTCGCAGAAATGCAGACAGATTTCCTCCACTTATAGTTGCACCGGAAACCACATTTCTGTCTCCATCCAATGCGATCAGGTTAATAGTTCCGTATTTGATCTCTTCTACAGTTATAGTTAATGTATTGGTTTCTTTTGTTACTGTGATTTCGCCGGAGCCTTTGTAGCTGCTATTTCTTGCCTCGATAGTATGAGTTCCCAGTGGAAGCCGGATCTCAGCTTTTCCGCCTGTATCTGTTTTTCCCTCCACAGTGAGAGATTTTCCTGTTTCCGGATCTTTTTCATAGAAAGTCATATCTGCCACCGGATTTCCTGATCCGTCCTGTACTTTGACAGTCACTGGATAAGTCCGTGTATTCATGGTCAGATTTACTTCATTTGTATATTCAGATCTCGCCTTTATCTCTGCCTCTTTTTTACAGGACAGCTCATCTGTTTTTGCATGGAATACATAGTCTCCCTTCTGCAGATAAACCACGGCAGTTCCATCTGTCCCCGCTGCCACGGAAGTAATCTCCGGTGAATCTTTATCTGTAAGGAACTTCACTGCTGCCGGTCCATTGTCCCCGACTTTCATAGGTGTGATCCATGCCTGTGGCACGGCTGTCCCGGATTTATCATCTACACTGATTTTCGTCTTATAATACACATGCGGGCAGCTGCCATAGCCGGATTCATTATAGGTAGCAGAACGATAATAATCGAACAGTTTTGCTTCGAGAGATGCAAGCACTGCCTCCATGCTGACTGTACCTTTTACAAGATCCAATTTTGCTTTTACCGTCACCTTGCATTTCACGGATCCTGCAATGCAGTCATCGCATTTGTGTATCTTTGTATTGTCCAGATCTCCGCTCTGCGTCCTCTTTACTTCAATTCCTGCCGAAGTTTCCAGGGAAGTTTTGCAGAGGTTCTCATTTACAATACATACATAAGGTGTGGCTTCAATTCCGACAAATATCGTCTTGCTGATCTCAGCCTTAGCTGTTGTGGTTGGCGCTTCCCCTGCATCACGGCATCCATTTTTCGTATCATAAGACACGCCGACAGTTTCTTTCCATTCGAGGGTCCATTTTACTGCTCCTGTACCTCTTACTACAAAAGCCGGAGTAAAACCTGCGCTGACACATGGAAGTATTGGTATCTCCACTCTGGCTAACGGAAGTTTTTCTTCCAGTTTTCCCGAAATTTCACCGGAAACACTGATCGAGCAGTCTATTTTGAATAAGAGCTCCTGATAATTTGCGGAAAGATAATATTTCAGGGTAGATTTAAGCTGAAGGTTCAGTTCACCTTTGATGTCAACGCCTGCTTTGTCATCTTCTGTTTTATGTATTTTTTTCTTTATCTGAAAAGCCAGGGAGTGGCTTAAACTGCCTTCCCCTTCTGCGCCTGCTGCCGGAAGTTCACCCTGAGTATCAATATCACAGCCCAGGAATTCAACACCTTCGTCCATGGTACTTTCATCTATATCAAGTGGTACATTCTGGTCTGTTACCTCAATTTTCAGATAGTCAAAATAATCAGTAAGGTCTTCTTCTTTTGTTTCTTTCCAGATCGTAACAGTGCTTCCATTTACTGATATTTTTGACACAGTAAGAAGAAGGACATTTCCGTCTGAATCTGTATAGGATAATTTATCTCCACTGTTCAGTGAGGTAAAAGAAGAATCCGCATTCGTAACTGTATACGTACCATCTCCGTTATCCGTGATCTGATTTTTGCCGGCATTTTCTTCGATCACACTGATCTCATCACTGTATACGGCAAAGTTTGTCTCTGTGTCACTGTCCAGATTCAGCACACGGTCTTCCGGAAAATCTTCTGTCGTAGAGGCCTTCAGATCCATGATCTCTTTTGTGTATTCGCTGGTAGTAAAAGGATCGCAGAGAGGCTCATGGCTGTCTCTGTCCAGAAGATAGGCTTTTCCGGTAAAAGTATCGGGCACACTGCTTATTCCAGCCCCGCAGGCAATTTTGACCGTTGTACTGTGTTCTGCAGGTGTGACTTTCTGTCTTCCGGAAGCATAAAGATCACTTTGATTTCCGGCAAAAATGCTGACCATAACTTCTGCATCTTCGTCTGTAACAAAGCTGACCTCAGCTGTCATATTCTCTTTGTCAATGGTAAGTCCTGATATGTGACAGGCAGAATCTGAATTCTGTTCCGCAGCCTGTTTCGAGATGGCATCTGCGATCATCTGACCTGCGGAATCTTTTCCCTCTGCCTCAATCTGACTGCTTTCTGCCGAGATCTGAGGTTCTGATGTATAATCTGTTTCACTTGCAAAAACAGGATTTACAAACAGTCCCAGCGTCATAGAAATTGATAGAATAATAGATAAAAACTTTTTCATACTGCTTCCCTCCCATAGCTGATATCGCACAGTCCCTCACACAAAAACGTAAGTGGCCATTCTGCTTTCAGTTACAGTTTCATCATACCGAATTTTCCTGTATAAATCAATTCCTGTAAGAAAAAAATCCTCCCGGTCATGGTCCAGATCTGAACCATTTTCCGGAAGGATTTTCCTCAATTATTTTATTTTCGTTCAAACACCGTCTTTCCTCCAAGTACGGTCATATCTACTTTTGTAGTTTTGATCTCATCAGGATCAATCTCATAGATATCTTTTTCCAGAACCACGAAATCCGCATTTTTGCCTGTCTCAATAGTTCCGTTTTCATTCTCTGTATAAGATGCATAAGCTGCATATTTTGTAAACAGTTTCACTGCCTCATCCACACTGAGCTTTTCTGACGGGATCCAGCCTTCTTCCGGCTGACCGCTGATGTTTTTGCGTGTCACTGCAAAATAAATATTTTCCATTGCATCAAAGCTGTCCACAGGGGCGTCAGAACCACCTGAAGCATGTATTCCCAGATCAAGCATGGTTTTCCATGCATAGATTCCTTCCATGCGGTGTGCCCCAATCGCAGGTTCCACTGTATTCATATCCAGATCCACAAAAACCGGCTGGATGTAGGCAAGAATATCTTCCTCTGCCATCTCTTTCAGAATCTGTGGATTTGTGATCTGACAGTGGACGATACCATGGCGGCCTTTAGGATTGTCTTTTCTGTATGGTGAATTCTTAATGGCTTCTATTACCATATCCATCGCCCGGTCACCGATACAGTGAACTGCTGCCTGCATCTGGTTCTGGTCAAACAGTTTAAACAATTCATTCAATTCTTCCTGGCTGAATGTAATAATGCCTGTATTTCCTGGAGAATCTTCATATGGTTCATTCATTGCCGCTGTCCTGGCCCCAAGAGAGCCATCCTGGATCAGTTTCACAGGCCCTATCGTAAAATGATCACCTTTCTGGCCTGTTCTGTATCCTTCTTCGATAAAAGCTTTTGCATCTTCCGCACGCTCAAAAAGGCACTGCTCATAATGACGTAAATTCAGCTCTCCACGCTCATCCAACGCTTTATATGCATTCATAATACGCTTCCAGTTTTTGCCGGAGAGTGCTCCCAGATCATCTGACTGAATTCCTGTGAAACCGCATTTATTCAGTTTCTTCACACTGTATTTTATATAATTCTCTACTTCTGCCTGTGTCGGTGCATCAAGTACAGAATAATAAAATTGTACCGCATTCTCTTTAATAAGACCTGTTTCCAGATTTACATCTTTTGCAATCTCATCAAACTCTTTGATTTTCTGCAGCTTTTCGAGTCCAGGTGTATTACATACTGCAACATGGCCGCACACTCTTACCATAATAATTGGAATCTCTGAAGAAATTCCATCCAGGTCTTTTTTGCAGGGATAACGGGGAACCTCAAAATGTTCTTCGTTCCAGCCTCTGCAGTACAGCCAGCTTAATTTTCCTTTGTTGTCCCGGATCTTTTTTCTTGCAGCCTCCAGCATATCTTCCACGCTTCTACAGTCAAAAAGCTTTACAGAGTTTTCCACATATGCGTAGTTAAGCATATGCATATGTGAATCTACAAAGCCAGGAAGAAGCAGTCTTCCCTGAAGGTCTGTTCTGTCTTTACATGAAATTGCCTCTGCGTCTCTGTTACTTCCCACAAAAGCAATCCTGCCATCTTTGATTCCTACTGCTTCTGCTACTGTATCCTGATCATCCAATGTACGGATACATCCGTTAAAAAAAATCCTGTCCACTTTTATTCTCCTTCTCTGAGAATCCCTGTTGTTATTTCTCTGTTATCGCCTGTTTTTTTATTATTTCTGTTCTTTTGCTTTTTTGTCTTCATAGAAAAGCTCAAAATCTTTATCTACTTTACCGATTCCCATATAACGGGCTTTGTAGTCCTTCAGAAGTTTGAAGAACGTACCACTTAACAGAAACAGTGTAGCTACATTTACGAAAGTAGGGAACACTGTGGTAAAATCAGCAATCACCCAAAGCTGTGCAGGTGTACCATTTCCATAGAGGGTCAGAACCGTTACCAGCATTCCCCATAATGGTGTACCAAGTACAAAAACTTTCTCCGCAATCTTCAGAATCTTCTCATTTCCCTTCAGCCAGTGTTTCAGAATAACACTGTAATATGTAAACCACCCTGTAGAGGTAGTAAGACCGAATAAAAAGATACTGATGGCGATCAGTGCTCTGGCTACGGAACCCATACCAGATTCAAATGCAGTAAGTGTCAGCTCTGATCCCTGAAGTCCGGAATTCCAGTAACCGGTAACAATAACGACCAGTCCTGTCATGGAACATACAACAATCGTATCTGCAAATACTTCAAAAGCTCCCATAAGTCCCTGTTTTACCGGATGGTCTGTCTTTGCAGATGCATGGATCATAGGTGAAGTTCCCCATCCTGCTTCATTGCTGTATACAGAACGTGCAAAACCAAGACGCATGGCAGTTGCCACACCAGCTCCCAGAAATCCACCAACTGCTGCCTGTGCTGTAAATGCACCTTTGAAGATCATATAAAAAGCTTCCGGAAGTTTATCTGCATTCATGATCAGAATGATCACTGACCCCAGAATATACAGAAGACACATGATCGGTGTCAGATAAGATGAGATCACTCCTACTTTCTTTACGCCGCCGATAATGATCAGGTAGATTGCCAGTACATACAGAACAGATGGAATAATGTACGGTAATTTAAAAGTACTTCCTACTGCCTCAGAAACAGTAAAGTTCTGAAGAGTGATAAACCAGGTCATAAAAATACATCCACCAAACAGTACTGCAAAAACCTTCCAGAATGGAAGTTTCTTTTCATCTCCCAGCCCTTTCTGCATGTAATAGGTAGGTCCACCCAGAAATTCCCCATTGGGCTGTTTTTCTCTGTAATACACTGCCAGTGTTACTTCTGTCATTTTGATGATCATAGCCAGAAGTGCAGCAATCCACAGCCAGAACAGTGCTCCTGGTCCACCAGTTGCAATGGCTGTTGCCACACCGGACATATTGGATACACCAACAGTTCCTCCAATGGCAATGGAAATTGCCTGGAAAGGTGTCAGATTCTTACCGTCGTCTCCACCTCCCTGACGTCTTTCTTTATTGAACATATTTTTCACAATATATCCAAAGTGTCGGAATTGAAAAAAACCTGATCTTATTGTTAGATAAATCCCTGTTACCAGTATAGTGATCAGCAAAGGCAATCCCCACATCCAGTTTGTTAATTTTTCAAAAACTGCAAACATTTTCTCTCTCCTTCTTTTTTATTGCGTATTAACACACAGTCTCATCAGTATAGCATAATTTTACGTCTGTATCCACTGTTTTTTCCAAAACATGCATAAAAATGCAAAAAAGACCACAAACCCACATGGATCTGTGATCTTATTTTGTATTTTTATTCCACTTCTTCCGGCTCCATGCTCACTACATGTCCCTCAATCTTATCCAGATCATATTTCTCGCTGTATTCTTTATAATAAGAACGGTATTCTTCACTGTCTGTAGGATAGATTTTGGAGTTATGGATATGAATATCCGAATTGTTTTCGCCACTCTTCATAAGAGCTACCATGGCACTGGCACAATGGGCTGCGATACGTCCAAAACTGTTAAGGATATCATTAAATACAGTACCTTCTTCCAGACCACAGTGTCCCTCGCTGAGACGTTCTACATGATGAAGCTTCAGTTCGTCACACATATCTGTGATCACAACGCCCAGCGGTGACACTCTCTGTGCAGCTTCTTTGTCATCGTTCATAAACGCATTGCAGGTGATGTTGATCTCCTCACGAACTGCTTCCATAACAATATTCAGTTCATCCCAGGCTGCCGGTGAAAAATCTGTATGATTGTCATGCATCTCATTGGACATATGTGCAATATAGGAGGCATGATCTCCAATCCTCTCAAAGTCATTGATGGTGTGGAGATACAGAGAAACCTGTCTTGTCTGAGCTGTATTCATCTCACGTTTGGTCAGCTGAACCAGATATTCGCCAAGACGGCTCTCGTATTTATCAATCAGATTTTCTTTACGCTGTACTTTATCAAACTTGTCCTGCTGATAATTATTCAGAAGGTTCATAGCTCTGTTGACATTCTTACGGAGTTTCTTCGCCATTCCGTTCATTGCACGATGACACTGTCCAATGGCCAATGCGGGATAATTGATAAGACGCTCTTCCAGAAGATCGAAATCAGCCTCATCCTCCAGTTCTTCTGCACTGTCTTTAACCAGGTAACATACCAGTTTTTCAAGCTTCGGAATAAACGGAAACAGGACAACAACCGTAGCTACTCGGAAAATTGTGTTCAATGCCGCAATATACACCGGTGTCATGACCATATCCATAAATCCGAAATGTACAATAGCATTGACGCTGTAAAAAA
>JABLTO010064955.1_pt1 | contig 16831 bp, 13 predicted proteins | sample 7160091 | NCBI WGS metagenome assembly JABLTO01 (sample SAMN14651225, study PRJNA627086) | human gut metagenome | isolation source: feces | host: Homo sapiens
AAAATAATCTGTTAGAAGCATCCCATTCTGCGACGCGGAGCGTTCCGTATATCAGCCGCCGGCATCGGCGTCCCCGTATTTACAATAAAGTATACTATTTCGCTATCAGCTTTTCTGCCATAGACTTCATATCCAGGCAGCTTGTTTTCTGTACGCGGTCTTTCCAGATATCCGGGAACGCAGATGCGCCTGAGTATGCGCCGCATATGTTGCCGCAGATAGCGCCGTTTGTGTCAGCGTCATCGCCGGCGTTTATAGCCGCAAGCACGCCGTCACGGCCGTTGCCCTTTACTGCGTAGAATGCGCCGAGGGCCAGAGGCACTGACTCATAAGCAAACATGCTCGCGCCAAGCACGCCTACGATCTCGTCAAGTATAGCTCTTATGCCTGCGTCGCCCGCTTCGTCAACGATCCTTTCAACTACGCGGATCCTCTTTGCAACAGACGGAGCCGTTATCTCTGCTCCGCGAGCCTCACCGTAAAGCGCGCCCTCATATGCAGCATTAAGCACCTCATTCACGCTGTATCCGCCGTGCACGCCTGCAGAAACAGCAGCAGCCACAGCGCACGCAGCAGCCACAGCAGGTCTGCTTCCGTGGCTCGGAAGAGATGACGCAGCTGCAGCCTCAAGGCATTTAGCCATATCATAGTGATACTTTACACCGATAGGCGCAACACGCATAGCGCTGCCGTTCGTATTGCCCGCGCCTGAAGTCTCCTTAGGGTCGCGTCCTTCTATAAGGGCTGTCAGATAACGCCTCGTAGACGGCCCGATAACAGTACTTTCAAGCATCTTCTGCTCTATCGCCCACTGCTTCATAGCATTATTGAAGGCAGCCTCCGAAAAACCGCCGTTTTCAAGGAGAACGTTGCATATGATAACGCTCTCCATAGTATCATCAGTTATCTCTGCAGCCTGCAGGTTGCCGTGATAGCTCTGCACATCCTTTTCAGGCTCAAGAAAATCATTTATATAACCGTACGCCTTTTCTATCTGCGCTCTTGTCATAAAAGACGCAGGCATACCCATAGCGTCTCCGATAGCGCCTCCTATAAGCGCCCCGTATGCTCTGTCCAGCATATCTTCCTCCTTAAATATTTCTTATTCCCAACAAATATTAAGTTAAATCAATTAATAAATATATCACAGCCGACGGCTCACGCCGTCACGATACAGCTGTCTAAACTACAATGACCAGAAACCGTGAGGCCCGTCCGTCTCAACAGTCTTTCCCGCGCACTTTGCCGCAAGCTCTATCGCCGCGTCAAACGGCATATCATACATCATAGAAAACAGCAGCGCGCCCGCAAAGCTGTCTCCCGCACCTGTGGTATCAACTACATTTTCAACCGTAGCCGGCTTATACGTAAAGCTTCCGTCAGGCGAGTAAACAGAACCGCCCTCGCTGCCATTCTTCACTACAGCAGTCTTTCCGCGCGCAACATACTCGCTGAGCGATGTAAAGTTATTGAGGTACTCAAGCTCTACCGTGTTAGGTGTCATAACATCGCTTATGCGTATCATCCTGCCAAGCTGTCCATCGTTTATAGACGATACGAGCGGACTTGGGTCAAACAGTATCTTAGTTCCCTTAAAATGAAGATACTCCAGCGTCTGAAGCACTCTCTCAGAATCATCGTTCAGCAGATAATATCCTGTAACTCCGGCTACAGATGGCACTTCTTTTTTTATACGATCGCTCAGCTCCTGAGAAAAGACACCTTCTGCACCCTTGCTAGTCAGGAATGTACGCTCACCGTCCGGTTCGAGAAATACAAGGCACTTTCCAACCTTGCCCTCTACCTGCTCTATAAATTTTGTTGAAAGACTGTGCCTTTTCATATAGTCCATAAGGTTTACAGACGACGGGTCATCACCCATACCTGATATGACGTGCGACTTACCGCCGAGATTTTCTATCGTCACGGCCATATTTACAGCGCATCCGCCCGCCATCATCTTCTCTGCTGTTATGAATCCATCCTGTCCGCGCTCCGGGAACGCGTCTATAGCGTAATAGCAGTCCATTATAAGACCGCCGAAAAGATAACATTCATTTACCATTTTTATCACTTCACCTGTTTTTACAATAAAGCACTTTCACATTTAATGCACATGCCGGATCTTTCAGGCGCTCGGCGCCTGCCTGTCTCAGCTGTGGATCTGTTTATTATTGTTATCGTTATTTAAGCTTTTTTGTGGTCGAGCTTTATAAGGGCTTCCGGCTCCCATGCCACAGCTACAGCCTCTCCGCGGCTCACGCCTGCTGCGGAATCAGTTCCGCCCATTTCAGCCTTTACGCTTATGCCGCTGCAGTTTACAGTGCATGACATGAGGTTTCCTGAGTATATAACGCTTTCAACCACGCCGTCTATAGCGCCTGCTGCAGATTTTTCACCATTTCTGTATATCTTTACCTTTTCAGGTCTGAGCGCATAATGAACGCCTTCGCCGGCTTCAGCGCCTCTTCCCGGTACAGTGACCGTTCCGTCAGCAGTCTTTATAGTTATCATATCACCGTCTACAGATTCGACATCACCTTCAAAGAACGTAGCCTTTCCAAGGAAGTCTGCAACGAATCTGTTCACAGGCTTTTCATATACTTCGCGCGGAGTTCCGAGCTGCTCTACGTTTCCGCGGCTCATTACTACGATCTTGTCTGAGAGCGTCATAGCTTCTTCCTGATCGTGAGTTACGAAGAAGGTAGTTACCTTGCTCTCCTCAAGTATCCTTCTGAGCTCTGTCTGCATCTCTACTCTCAGCTTTTTATCGAGCGCTGAAAGGCATTCGTCAAGAAGGAGCACCTTCGGGCGTATAACGAGAGCTCTTGCGAGAGCTACTCTCTGCTGCTGGCCGCCTGAAAGCTGCTTAGGCTTTCTTGATGCGAACTCGTCCATATGTACTGTAGCGAGCGCTTCCTGCACGCGGCCCGGTATATCGCTCTTAGGCACACCCTGCTGCTCAAGGCCGTAAGCGACGTTCTGCGCTACTGTCATGTGCGGGAAGAGCGCATAGCTCTGAAATACCATACCGATATTTCTCTTGTTTACCGGTACCTTGCTTACTGACTCTCCGTCAAACAGCACATCACCGTCGTCCGGAGTTTCAAATCCGGCTATCATCCTCAGTATTGTCGTCTTTCCGCATCCTGAAGGTCCGAGGATCGATACGAGCGAGCCGTTTTCTATATCAAGATCTACATGGTCAACTACTGTGTTGCTGCCATATACTTTAGTAATTCCTTTTAATGTAACCTGTGACATTTACTTCTTATTTCCTCCTACCATAGATTTGAGGTTTGAACCCATTATTATGCCGACTATTGCGAGGCATACCAGTGAAACGCCAATGATTATAGTTGATATCGCGTTTATTTCCGGCGTAAATCCGAATTTTATAGATGTCTGGATCTCGATAGGCAGCGTTGAAACTCCGTTCGGCATAAGGAAATAGCTTATCGCGAAGTTATCGAAGCTTATCATGAAGGACAGGAAGCCTCCGGCTACCATAGCAGGCGCTATAGCAGGCAGCGTTATGCGCCTGAACGTAGTCCACGCGCTCGCGCCGAGAGACGCGCTCATTTCTTCCAGAGATTCATCTATGGAACTCATTCTTGCCCTTAAAACTAAAAGAGCGTACGGAAGAGAAATTATCACATGCCCCGCCAGTACAAAGAACATGTTCTTTGAGAATCCGAGCTGGCGTATCATGAGCAGCATGGAAAGTCCGATTATCAGCCATGGGATGCTCATAGGCATCATTACGATGCTGTTAAAAAGGCCGTTCAGCTTTTTTGACAGGTAACGCTGGCCGAGCGTGAACAGCGTCGCAAGTATGATACATATTATGCCTGTCACGAGAGCTAGCAGAAGCGAGTTCTTTGCCGCTGTTATGAGGGCGGTGTCGCCCGCAAGCTCCTGATACCATTTCATTGTGAAATGTATAGGGAGCGAATTATATCTTGATTCATTGAAACTCAGCACCATGAGTACGATTATAGGAACGTACAGGTAAAGCAGTACAAGTATCACGAGAAGCTTGCTGAGTATTCCTGTTTTCTTTTTCATTACTCAGCCTCCCACTTACTGCCTGCTTTGTTGAGCGCGGCCATGCTGACTATAACTAACGCGAGGAGCAGGAACGCTATCGCAGCTCCGAAGTTCCATCCGTATATCTCAAAGAACTGATCTTCGATGACTGTACCTATGACTGTACCGTCTGTACCGCCGAGTATGCGCGGCTCGACGAATGTACCGAGGCACGGAACGAAAACGATCATTATTCCTGATATAACGCCCGGCATCGAAAGCGGGAATATGACTTTTCTGAATGTAGTCAGTTTTGATGCGCCGAGGCTCGTGCTCGCCTCTATGAGCGAATCGTCGAGGCGTTCAAGCGCCATGTATATGGTAACTACCATATATGGGAAAAATGCGTGCGTAAGTCCTATTACAACTGCAGCCTGCGTATAAAGTATGCCGAGGCCGTCAGGGAAAAGTCCGAGGCTGTTGAAAAAGCTGCTGAGTATGCCGCCATCCTGGAGGAATATGAGCCAGCTGTACACTCTTACGAGCTGATTTGTAAAAAACGGGATAATAACAAGTACAAGTATTATATTTTTAAGACCTTTTAATTTTTTTGCCATTATGTAGGCAAGCGGGTAAGCTACTACAAGGCTTACAACTGTTACGAGAAGGGCGTTTACTATCGTCTTTCCCGTGAGCTTGAGGTACATCGCCTTCTGGAAGAAGCGCGCGTAGTTCTCAAGCGTAAATGCGCCTGTCGCATCGCTCTTGAAGCTCGTTACGAACATTATGATCAGCGGTACGAAGGCAAAAAGAAACAGGACCAGCATAGACGGCCATGTCATGATTTGTCTTTTGTTCCTTTTCATCGGTTCACCTTTTAAATATTTGCTATAACATTTTAAAATGCATGACGCCTTTCTGTTGCTTGCGAAATATACGTAACGCTTGAAGCCCTGCCCGTATCTTTGATACGGCGCGCAGGTCTCATACAGAAATTGCGCATTTTACGCAGCTTTAGCTGCAATGCAATTTTTCAGTTCGTGGTGTATGGAACTTCAACTACGCTTATCCGTATATTCTCCGGCATTATCGGGCGTCTTTTTGTAAAAAATAAATTTAAAATAAAATATACTATACAGGAGGTTGCCGCCATTCAGACAACAACCTCCCTGAAAATTCAAATGATTATATATCCTGCTCAATTATCTGACTAAATCATAAACATTTAGATAACAGACGGGTGCAGGAAAAAGACAAGCCTGACTATGAAGCTTTTACCTCAGTCCACAGCTCATTCCAGGCCTGCTTAACTTCATCAGTTCTGTATTTCATGAACTGGAGTCTGTTGAGTGATTCCTCGTCCATGCCGCATGCTGCTGCGTATTCCGGATCGATGGCTTCAGCTGCTGTCTGGTTTGCAGGTGAAGGACCGCCCTTGTTTGCTGCCCAGTCGTACTGAACATCCTTGCTCAGCATGAAGTCGATGAACTTGTATGCGAGATCCTTGTTCTGCGAGTTTGCAGGGATGCCCCAGTTATCTACCCAGCCGATAGCGCCGTCTTCAGGAACAACATAGCCGATAGGCTCGCCCTCGTTCTTCATTGTAGCGCTCTGGCCTGACCACATGAGGCCGACCTCTACCTGACCTGCAGCAAAGAGCTTAGAGAACTCATCGCCTGTCTGCCAGTAAGTCTTGTTGAGCTTCTTCTGCTCGATGAGCTTTTCCTTTATAGCTTCGAGGTCTGAAGGATCGTTAGGGTCCTGACCGAGTACCATAGCTGCTACCATTACAGCATCGTTATAGTCGTCACGGAAAGTGATCTTGCCTGCAAGGCTCTCGTCAAAGAGGACGTTGAGGCTTGAAGGAGCCTCCGGCATGAGCTCAGTATTGTAAGCTATGCCTGTAGAACCCCATACGAACGGAACAGCGTACATCTTGCCGTCCTCGCCGAAGCACTCTTCCTGTGTCTTGAATCTTTCAAAAAGGCTGTCAAAGTTTGTAAGCTTTGATGTGTCTATAGGCTCGAGCAGTCCTTCCTTTATAGCTGCAGGAAGTATAGAGCAGTTAGGCAGACAAACGTCTATCTCACCTGCGCCTGAAGTCTTGAGCCTTGTAAGAAGGTCTTCCTCACTGTCCATGTAAGTGTTTACGATCTCGCAGTTGTTTTCTTCTTCAAACTGCTTTACATAATCTGCGTCGTCTGAAGCGTAATCCTTCCAGTTTACAACGTAGAGCTTCGTCTTTTCTCCGCTGTCTCCTGCAGCTGAACCGGAATCCTTTCCGCCTCCGCACGCAGTCATGGAGAATACCATCGTAAGAGCCACAGCTCCTGCAATGACCTTCTTAAAAATGTTCTTTTTCATTTCATTCTCCTTTTCCATGAAAAAATGGTTTCCCGTATGCTGTTTTTTTCATACTTATTTTATTTTAGCATTTATATCCTGGTTAGTCCATTGATTACTCTGATATTCTCTGCATTATTTTCACCGGCCGGGCCGGTGCAGGCCTTAATTATTTATTCGCTAACACATCATTTTACGCATTTACAATGATATGTCGTATCAATAATATATCTATGAATTAATATATTATTACAATACTATATAATGCAATAATAAACGGATACCACTCGTTGCTGCCGTCACCGGCAGATATGTCTGCGAAATGATATCCGTCTGTAAATTTTTATTATTTATATATTTTCTATATTACTTGTCATCCTTAGTATGCTTTATATCAGGCTCGTCTGATTCATTGAAAACATAATCCTTGCCGGGAAGGATAGCGTTGAGGATGATACCTGCAAGCGAACCTGTAGCGAGACCTGAGAAGCTGATAGTTACAGCGCCTATAGTGAACGCGAGAGCTCCTGCGTCACTGTAGTTTATGCCTATAGCAAGTACGAGGATAAGCGCTGCGATCAGGATGTTTCTTGACTTGCTGAAATCTACCTGATGCTCTATGAGGTTTCTTACGCCGACTGCTGAGATCATACCGTAAAGAACCATTGAGATACCGCCTACTGTAGCTGCAGGCATGCAGCCGATGAGCGCGGCGAACTTAGGCGAGAATGAGAACAGGATAGCGAAGCATGCAGCAAGTCTGATAACTCTTGGGTCAAACACCTTTGTGAGCGAGAGCACGCCTGTGTTTTCACCGTAAGTAGTGTTTGCAGGCGCGCCGAAAAGTGACGCGAGGAGAGTTGCGAGACCGTCGCCGAGGAGCGTTCTGTGAAGTCCCGGGTTTGCTATATAGTTTCTGCCTACTGTTGATGATATAGCTGACATATCACCTATGTGCTCTATGATAGTAGCGAGCGAGATAGGAACGATAGTGATGATCGAAGTTATGAGGAGTGAAACGTCAGTATCACTGAATATCGAAAATACTGTGTTGTTCCAGTGGATAGGAAGACCGATCCATGCTGCTTCTTTTACTGAAGTGAAATCAACGTTGCCTGTAACTGCCGCTACGATGTATGAGCCGAGCACGCCGAGGATGATAGGTATGATCTTTATCATGCCCTTGCCCCAGATGTTTGCAGCTACTACGATAACGATAGCTACGAGAGCGATCCACCAGTGTGTCGCGCAGTTATTGATGGCTGATGATGACAGGTTGAGGCCTATAGCTATGATGATAGGGCCTGTAACGATAGGCGGGAAGAATCTCATAACGCGGCTGATACCGAACGCTCTGAAAAGTCCTGCTATTATGAAGTAGATAACTGAAGCGCATGCTACGCCGAAGCACGCGTAAGGTAAAAGCTCCGGCTCCTGGTTAGGCGCTATAGCGAAGTATCCTGCGATAAATGCGAATGAAGAACCGAGGAATGCAGGTACGCTGCCGCCTGATATAAGATGGAACAGGAGTGTTCCGAGTCCTGCGAAAAGCAGTGTAGTAGATACGTCGAGACCTGTAAGTACAGGTACGAGTATCGTTGCGCCGAACATGGCGAACATGTGCTGAAGTCCGAGTACTGTGAACTTCGGAGCTCCGAGCGTTCTCGCATCGTAGATCGGCTCTGTTCCGACCTTTTTCTTTTCTGTGTTGCTCACGATGTTTCCTTTCTTTTTACAAAACAAATTATATAAATCTCTATATAAAAAACAATAACGTATACATCTTTATAAATGACGCCCGCGCCGGCGTCCTGAGCTGTCGCTTTACTTAGTACCGAAGATCCTGTCGCCCGCATCGCCTAAACCAGGGCAGATGTAAGCGTTTTCATTGAGGCATCTGTCCTGCTGAGCTACGTAGAGCTGTACGTCAGGGTGCGCTTCTGTGAACTTTTTGATGCCTTCCGGGGCTGCGATGATAGCCATGAACTTTATGTTCTTTCCGCCCTTCTGCTTTATGAGGTTTACAGCGTCAACTGCTGAACCGCCTGTTGCGAGCATAGGGTCTACTACTACGATAGTACGTTCTTCGATAGGGTCAGGCAGCTTGCAGTAATATTCATGAGGCTCATGAGTCTCCTCGTCTCTGTACATACCTATGTGGCCTACCTTTGCAGAAGGTACAAGAGCGAGTATGCCGCTGACCATACCGAGACCTGCTCTTAAGATAGGAACTACTGCGAGCTTTCTGCCTGAGATAACAGGAGACTTGCATGTTTCTATAGGAGTCTTTATCTCTACTTCTTCAGTCGGAAGATCTCTGAGCGCTTCATAACCCATGAGCATGGCTATCTCCTCTACGAGGCTTCTGAATTCGTTAGTTCCTGTTGTTTCGTCTCTGAGTCTTGAGATCTTGTGCTTGAGCAGCGGGTGATCGAGAATAATTACGTTGTCTGACATTTTTTAATTCCTCCGTTTTATGTTTGTTGATAAATCAAGTTTTAATTTTTGCTTTCTGCATGAGCATGGCCCCGGGCCATGCCTGTCCGGCGGTGACGCCGGCTCCACTTCGAACTTTTACATAGCATCTGTTTTTTCGCATGAAAAAACGGCTTTCGGCAAAATCGCGCCGGAAACCGCTAACATTACCTTATTGATTTTAGACTAAAAGGTTATGCAAGTCAAATGGTAAAATATTTTTTATGCGTTTATCTGCGATTATTTATCTGTCGCTATAATGGAACCTGCACGTGGGTCTTTGATGTCTGAAAACGAAATTGCTAAACTAAGCGCTATGGACGGCACCACCGCGACTGCCGACAGCCTTGAAAGCGATTTTGGCAGCCAAAATCGTAAGATCGGGACATGATATTTTAAATTTTTTTGAAATATTATTTTATCCTGTCTTGCAGCCGTCACCGGCTGGACTTCCGGCGCTCCGGGGCGCCGAATACTCGCGCGGCGACGCGCGCTGATATCTTCATCCATAGTTTTGTGATTTCTTATTGCTATTTTATTCCAGTTATAGTAATATACGTATATTAATTAATGTTTCTATTTTTTGTTATCTAAGGCGTTTTATGTAAACAAATGAACTTACTCAAAAAATCTGAGATCCTGGTTTTTTATACAGAAAGGCGGTTTGATATGGGATACGCAGATACTGTAACTAAAGAATACATGCGCAATAACGCTGTGTTTGCTGATGCGTTCAATTACCTGATATACGACGGCGCGCAGGTGATCACGCCAGAACAGCTGCACGAGCTCGATACTACTGAGATAGCTATACCTTTCAGTACTGAAAATGTTAAAAACGATAAGCATAACGCTGTTCAGGATTACAGAGACATTTTGAAGTCTGCCGTGGTCATGCAGGACGACAGCATGGCGTACATAATTTTAGGTATTGAAAACCAGACTGACGTGCATTATGCTATGCCTGTAAGGAATATGATCTATGACGCTCTCCAGTACGGGCGTCAGGTGTCGGATATCGCAGCCGGGCACAGGAAAAACAGGAAGCAGAAGAATTCAGAAGCTTCAAAGGCTGTAGAAGTTCAGGACGTTCCTGCAAGGAAACACAGCAATGCTGAATATCTTTCCGGCTTTTTCAAAGACGACCGTATAACTCCGGTCGTAACTCTCGTGATACATTTCGGTGTGGATAAATGGGACGGACCTTTGTCTCTGCATGATATGATGGAGCTGGATGATCCGCGGCTTATGAGATTCGTTCAGGATCATCATGTGCACCTTATAGAACCTGTTGCGATGACGGAGGACGATCTTCTGAAATTTGCTACGAGCCTGCGCGAGGTCATGGGATTCATAAAATATTCTAAAGATAAAAACAAACTCAGGTCTTTTATACACGACGACCAGCGTATGCTTATAGAAGTCAACGCGGCGCACGTTATACAGGCTGTAACAAATACGAAATTTAAAGTAGATGATGATTCGGGGGTGATCAATGTGTGTAAAGCTATTGAGGATATGATGGCTGATGAAAGGTTGGCTGGTATTGCTGAGGGCAAAGCTTTCGGTATCGCCGAAGGCAAAGCTTTCGGTATCGCTGAAGGCAAAGCTTTCGGTATCACTGAAGGCAAAGTCTATGCTCTTGCCGGACTTGTAAGGGACGGTATTATTTCATTAGATGAAGCCGCCAGGCGCGCTGATATGTCGCCTGCTGACTTTGAGGCTGCCGCTAAAAAGAGCACAATATAATGGTATAGTTACCACAAAGATACTATTACGTATTTTCAACGTTTACAGGAGTAAAATTTATGAGTGACAATGCAAATGCGAGCATCGCGCTGAATGATCTTCCGGCGTGCCCTGTAGAAACCCTATAAAAAAACGACCCTTAGGCATATCACTTACCTGAGGGTCGCTTTATTATTCGATCATATTGATGTTTTGCTATTTCGCCGATCTTGCTTTCCTGTCCTTGGCAGGCGGCGCGTCAGCAGAACTGCAAAACGCGGCTATCTGCTGACAGACGTGAGCAGCTGCTCGTCAGTCGTCTGCGTGTCGGCGTTATTTCGTTTGAGGGCGAGCATCGACTGGTCAATGCCTTTTATGAGGACGTTTATTCCTTTATTTACCGTAAAGCTGATGTCAAATCCGTTTTCCGACATCATTACAGCCGCGAGATCGTCGTAGTCGCCGTGCGGGTAAGATATAGCATGGAGTTTACCGCCCATCTCACTTTCGATGATATCGCGCTCGCGGGCACAGTCCTCATTCATCATAGTCATGTAATCTGACTCAGACTCGCCGTCTATCCTGAGAACTGTATCGCGGGCTGTGCCGCTTTCCTCATAATCCGCCCACTGATGCAGATCATAAGTATGGCTCTGTATCTCCATAACGCCTGACTCTATCATCTCGCGGCCCTCTTCAGCAGTGAAATGCGGCGTTATATCGTAGTCAGTATCCTTGTATTTCGTTGAACCGATCGTTGAGCCTACGGCAAATATCACAGCGTGCATATTATACTTTTTAAGTATCGGATACGCGTACTCGTAATTGCTCCTGTAGCCGTCGTCAAACGTTATCATAACAGGCTTTTCAGGAAGCGGCTCGCCCCTTCTGACGTAAGCCTCGACCTGGTCGAGCGTCACAGTGTTGAAGCCTGCATTTTTGAGCGCTGTCATCTGGCGTTCAAACGCTTCAGGAGTTACTTCCGTAGACTGCGACGCGCCTTCTTTTATGTGATGATAAGTTATTATCGGCAGGTCTGCCGTGTAATCAGCCGTGTCGGCTGCCTTCACGCTGCGGAGCTTATTTATGCATTCCTCGACATTTTCAGGCGTCACATACATACCAAAGTCGTCAGGGATATATATTGAATCATCATCAAATATACGCGCCAGCGCCATGCGTCCCACGCAGTTTCTGAAATGCGTAGCATCGTAGAAATATCTCGGCTCAAAGCTGACAGAGCTGTACGAAAAATCCCAGAACGGAGCAACGTCCGCCAGGCGGCGCGTAAAATCAGCTATTTCTTCCATATCAAACTGACTGTAATACTCATGATAAACAGGAGCCTGGACTACCATGAAGTTTATGCCTCGCTCCTCGCACATCTCTTTTATTCGGCTTATACTGTCGAGCGTTCCCTGTACGGCGCGCTCGCTCATTTTATGCTCGCCGGTCGGGTAATCTTTAAATACCGGATACGCATCAAGGTACTCGTCCATATCTCCTATGCCTTCAACATCACGCACCTTTTTGTCATACGCGCCCGTCTTTTCGTTAAAAACGTCAAACGACTGCGTAAGGTAAGTATCCTTCATCATCGCCTTCACCTTATCGAGCGCGTGGCGCGGATCTGCTGTCAGGAAGCGCCAGTTAAATCGTGCCTTGTCAAGCGCGTTTCCGCCCGTTGCGTCGGGCGACATCGAGAACGTCAGGGGGTTTGATTCTGAGTCGTATTCGAGCGTGTTATCTATATAAACATTTACAACGAGATTTTTTACTTCGTAATTATCTGCGAGCCATTTCGACATATTTTCAACGTCGAGCATATCAGCTCCGTACATTATCATATTATAAAAATCTGCTCCGAAATACCTGTTGAGTTCATCTGTAGTGTATGAGCTCGTTGACGAGCACCCGATTATATATGAATCGTATTCGTCGTGGTGCTTTTCTATATACGTAGTCTTGGCAGTTCGCGGGTTGAGCGTCATCTCGTATGACGGCCATTCCATAAAGCTTCCTTTAAATACGCCGAACGGGTCGGCAATAAGGTTGAAGCCCATTACTGCCGCGGCAAGGACAGCGACTGTCGCTGCAAACGTAAAAAACCATTTTTTTGAAGTCATTCGCGCGTCCTCCCCTTAAAACTGCTTGTAGATAAAATCTGATGAGATGTAGTCGCCGCGCATTATACCGAGCAGCAGCAAGATCATAACAGGCAGTACTGCTGACATGACCTGTATTGCTGTGCTCTTTTTTTCCAGCGCTTCGCGGATGTGTCCGCCCTTTTCCTGGTACCATTCAACGGCTATCAGCACAGCCATGCCGAGCACGATGATGCTCATGTCATAAACTCCGAGACCGAGCGTAAATATCTTGCCGTTTAAGAGGTCGGCCGGATGCGTATTTGTGAACGTCTGCTTCATCATCCATACTGCGGTCAGAAAACGCGGAGCTCGCGTTATATATCTGCCGAAAAATACGATGATGCACGTTCTCGCCGTCTGGAACACTCTGTACCACGGTGCTTTGTCGTCTATGCCGAGGCGTGTTTTTATCTTTTCGAACTGCGGCGCGAGCAGCAGCGATGCCGTTATGATAGCGCCGTTCCAGAAGCCGAACGCTACGTAGCGGCAGTTTGCGCCGTGCCATATACCTATTACAAAGTAAATTATAAATGTCGCAAGCGATGTCGGGATTATCTTTCCGAGCTTGCCCTTTATATGTTTTCTGGTAAATTTACCAAGCTTTCCAAATGGCTTTGACAGCGCTAATGGATAAAAAAGGTAATCGCGCATCCACGCGCCGAGCGTGATATGCCATCTTCTCCAGAAATCAGTAAGAGAAGTCGCAAATATCGGCCGCCTGAAGTTTTCCGCCATATCGATGCCGAACATGCGCGCGACACCGCGCGTTATGTCTATACCGCCTGAAAAATCGCCGTAAAGCTGTATGCAGTACATTAAAACGCCGAACGCCTGTATGGAACCGCTGTATGACCACGGGTGGTCAACGACTGTATTTACGATGACCGCTGCGCGGTCGGCTATTACCATTTTCTTAAAGTATCCCCACAGCATGAGCTGTATGCCGAATTTTATGTTCTGCCAGTCGAGCTTCTTTTCCGAGTAAAGCTGCGGCGCGAGCTGGTCAAACCGGCTTATCGGGCCCTGTACCATCTGCGGGAAAAACGAAACGAACAGAAGGAATTTTATGAAATTCCTTTCAGGCTCGTACTTTCCGCGGTAAACGTCTATCACGTAGCCTACTGACTGGAACATAAAGAACGATACTCCGAGCGGCATGAGCAGCGATATCGTCGGTACCTGCGCGCTCTCAGATATCCTTGATGCGAGCGGCTGCAGGAGCTCTGCCGTGAAGTTCCAGTATTTCAGTATATACAGCAGACCAAAATTCGCCAGGCACGCGACCAGGACTATGAGCCTTGAGTTTCGCTTGCAGCGGGCTGCTGTCTGTTTTTTCAGTTCGGGCGCCGTATCTTTCGGAATGCTTTTGCGTATACTGTGAAAATGCGCCAGTCCGATGCCTGACGCATAAACGATCCCTGCTGTATACAGGACGTATACAAATGTTTTCCAGCCTCCGGCGCAGTAAAATATAAGGCTGGCTGCGAGCAGCACGGGCCACTGCATTCGTCCCGGCACTCTGTAATATATCGCCACGGCGAGCGCCGTGAGTACTAAAAATGCGGCTGATGTAAACGCCATGGCTTACTCCATGTGCGACTGGATGAGTTCCCAGATGGCTTCTGCTGAGTTGAAATTCTCCGGAACGATGTCGTCTACGCTTATCTGTACGTCAAATACGTCGATGATCTCTGAAACGATGCCTACGATATCGAGTGATTCGAGGATCTCGTCGTCTACGAGCGCTGTCTCGTTTTCAAAGTCTACTCCCGGACAAGCTTCTGTTAATATCTGCATTAATTCTTCCATTTCTGTAATTTCCTTTCATTTTATAATATTTTTTCTTCATTAATATCTGTAATATCCCGCAGCATAGCGGCTGCCCGGCAGCCCCGCGGGGCACGAGTATCTGGCGCATGTTCTATTATATAGATTTGGCTGTATTTATCAATAAGCAATGCGTGAATTTGTGTTCCCTGATACACAGTAAGGGTGCGGCTGCCTGTACAGAAGCTATACATCCGCTGATACATAACTGCGCGCGTCACCGCGCGGGCAGGCGGCTGCGCCGCGATATGTTTATTTAGTGTATATCATAACTGACGATCTGCGGCCGTCTTCTGTAAAGCCGCAATCTTTGTAGGCGTTCAGGGCAGGGGCGTTGCCGCTGCCCGTCCATACTGTTGTTTTCATGCCGCTGCATTCTTTGAGGAATGCGTTTATCAGAACTGCGGAGAGACCTTTGCCGCGCATTTGCGGGGCAATGGCCAGGTGTTTTATTTCGGCTGATTTTTTTGCGGCCGCGTAGTGAAGGAGGCCGCATGGGCGAGCGGCCGGATGGCGGCTGTCGTTATCAGCAAACAGCATAAGGATATTTCCGGCTGCTGCGTCTAATCGTAATTCGTCATCCTCGGGGAGGCAGCCGGTTATTGGACTGAAGCTGCTGTGGAGCAGCGGCCGGATGGCGGCTGCGTCTTCTGCTGTTGATTTTTTTACATAAAATGTAAATCTGCTATTTTCTTCTTCCCTTCTTTCCACTTTTTCAGGTAAAATTTCTACAGCATTTTCTGCATTTTCATCAGGTGCGCCTGCCGGTCTTGACAAGCGCACGCGGCTCAGTACCTCTTCAAAACCGCAACCTGCAAGATACCCTACTGTTTCCTTTAGCGCCGTGTCGCGTTCGCGGAACGCTGTTTCTGTTACTATCAGCTTGTCCGGTGACGGACGCTCCTGTTCGTTCTTATTATTGCAGCATTCATCTGATCTGTTCCATCCTTCGACGCGTATCGCCTTTTCAAGCTCCACCAAATCTATCGGACTTCCAATATCATTTATATAGTAATTCAGTTTTATATGCGACGGCCTGTTTCTGAGTATTATAAGACCCTGCGGAGTTTCACCCGCCATCAGGCTTCCATGCGATATCTCGCGCTCGTACTCTTCTCTGCTCATGGCAGTATTAGTCCGCACTCCCTTTTTCAGGTTCGCCGTTATCAGCTCCGATATCTGCTCGTATTTTTCTATCAGTTTAAATTTATTGTCCATTTCAATTATTATATTATTCAATCATATTGCGATCATTCACATCATTCCGGCCTCGTTTCATCCGGTCATTTTTTTATTACCGGATCACACGGCATTATTCCGCATTCTCTACGTATATGCGCTTGAGCTGAGGCCTATCGATTTTTCCGTTTGCGTTGTGCGGCATCGCGTCAGGCTTCTTGTAAATATTCGGTATCATGTACTTTGGCAGCATTGCTCGCGCTGACTTTGCAAGCTCCTTATCGTCTATAGCGCCTGTAAACACGCAGACTATCCTATCTGTCGCCGAGTTGAACACGCACGCGATCTCGTCAAGTCCCGCGAGCCCCGAAAGCGTAGTTTCTATCTCGCCGAGCTCTATACGATAGCCCATGTGCTTTATCTGCCCGTCTTTACGCGACACAAAACGCAGGTCGCCGTTCTCGTCCTCTACAGCGATATCGCCCGTACAGTATACGATCTCAGGGTAATTGTGATTTCTCGGATCCTGTATGAATGACGCCTTCGTCTTTTCCCACTCGCCGAAATACCCCATGGCAAGTCCGCTCCCGCGGACACATATCTCGCCCGGCTCGCCCGGCTCGCACTGGCGTCGCTCGTCATTAAGCAGAAAAACTTCCTTGTTTGCACACGCCTTGCCTACAGGTATGACCTCGCTGTCGTCAAACTCGCGCTCGATCGGGTACCACGTACAGTCAACAGTGACCTCTGTAGGCCCATAAAGATTCACGTATCTGACGTCCGGCATCGCTCTGCGCCATCTGTTGAGCTGCTTCGCGTAAAGCGCTTCGCCGCCGAGCATTGCAGTGCGCAGCGTGCTTATGGTTTTTTCTTCCAACACACCTGAGTTTGCTGCCAGATGGAACGCCGATGTAGCCCACACAAGTGCCGTCACCTTCTTTTCTTCAAGAAATTCCATCAACAGCACCGGAAACATAAATAATTTTTTAGGTATTATATATGAAGTTGCCCCGCATTTCAGCGTCGTATACACGTCCTTGACAGACAGATCGAAATAAAACGGCGCCTGGTTTCCCATAATGTCCTTATCGGTAAACTGCCCC
>JABLTO010033129.1_pt1 | contig 16824 bp, 12 predicted proteins | sample 7160091 | NCBI WGS metagenome assembly JABLTO01 (sample SAMN14651225, study PRJNA627086) | human gut metagenome | isolation source: feces | host: Homo sapiens
TACCGGCTGGTGAAAAAGAACAGCAGAATTTGATGGAAAATAAATTTTCTGAAGAATTTCTGGAGAGCCTTGCCATGTGTGACGAGAAACTGCTGGAAAAATATCTGGAAACAGGAGAAGTATTCAGGGGAGAGATTACCGGTCTGATCGCAGATCGAAAGGTTTTTCCATGCTATTTTGGCTCTGCCTTGAAAATGGAAGGAGTAGAGAAGCTGATCCACGGACTGGACAGGTACACCAGATGTCCAGTATATCCTGAGGCTTTTGGTGCGAAGGTTTATAAGATCGCCAGAGACGATCAGGGAAACCGTCTTTCCTATATGAAGATTACAGGCGGGACACTGAAAGTAAAAGAACTTCTTATTACCAGCAAGGGAAATGTGGCAGCAGGAGAGGAAGTATGGGAGGAAAAGGCAGACCAGATCCGGATTTACTCTGGCGCCAGATTTGAATTGGTGAAAGAAGTGCCCGCGGGAACCGTGTGCGCAGTGACAGGTCTTTCCCATACTTTTCCAGGACAGGGACTTGGCGTGACAGAGAATTCCAATATGCCAGTACTGGAGCCGGTACTGAACTATCAGATTATTTTGTCGGAAGGCTGCGATGTGCACCAGATGCTGAAGAAGCTGAGAGAACTGGAAGAGGAAGATCCTCAGCTTCATATTGTGTGGGACGAGCAGCTGGGAGAAATCCACGCTATGCTCATGGGAGACGTGCAGATCGAGATTCTGAAAAGGCTGATCTGGGAGCGGTTCCATGTGGCTGTGGATTTTGGAACGGGAAATATTGTATATAAAGAGACCATTGCGGCACCTGTGGAAGGTGTGGGACATTTTGAGCCTTTGCGCCATTATGCGGAAGTTCACCTTCTTCTGGAACCAGGGGAGCAAGGAAGCGGAATGCAGTTTTTTACCGCCTGCAGTGAGGATGTGCTGGACCGGAACTGGCAGAGACTGATCCTCACCCATCTGGAAGAAAAGGAACACAGAGGAGTGCTGACTGGTGCACCGATCACAGATATGCAGATTACCCTGCTTACCGGACGGGCCCACCAGAAACACACAGAAGGCGGAGATTTCCGTCAGGCTACCTATCGGGCTATCCGTCAGGGACTTAAGAAAGCACAGAATGTTCTGCTGGAGCCTTACTATGAATTTCGGCTGGAAGTGCCGGTGGAGGTTGTTGGCCGTGCAATGAATGATATCCAGAAAATGCAGGGAACTCTTCTTCCTATGGAGACAGAGGAAAATACCGCTATTTTGAAGGGAAAAGCGCCTGTTTCGACTATGCGCGATTACCAGAAAGAAGTAGTTTCTTATACAAGGGGAATGGGAAGGCTGTTCTGCAGTTTAAAAGGATATGAGCCTTGTAAAAATCAAGATGAGATCGTGGAACAGATCGGCTACGATTCTGAGCGGGATCTGGATAATCCTACCGGGTCTGTATTTTGTGCCCATGGAGCCGGATTTGTGGTGCCATGGTATGAAGTGGAAGAGTATATGCACCTGGATACTGGGATTATGGCAGAGTTTGAGGATGATCTCAGCGAGGAAGACTGGGAGGATGCTGCGTCAGGCTCTGGAAATCCTGCAAGTGGAGATGATACTGCTCAAAGTGCCAGAAATTCAGCACGCAGTGGAGCTGGTAGTACAGGAACTGCCAGAAATACATCTGGAAGTGGAAGTCGTGCGGGAAGTGGTTACCAGCCGCCGGAATCTGCCTACCGTGGAAGCTATGAGGATGACAAAGAACTTCAGGCCATTTTTGAGCGTACCTTTGGTCCGGTGAAAAGAGACCGCGTGTCTTCTTATAAAAAAGTGGTAAGTGCCCTATCTTATTCTGGCAGCAGTTCTTCTGCAAAAAAAGACCAGGAAGAATACCTTCTTGTGGATGGTTATAACATTATTTTTGCCTGGCCGGAGCTGAAAGAACTGGCAGATGCGGATGTCCGTGCAGCACAGACGAAGCTGATGGATGTTTTAAGTAATTATCAGGGATATAAGAAATGTACTTTGATTCTTGTATTTGATGCCTACAAGGTGGAGGGACACCAGGAGGAAGTGCTTACTTATCACAATATTCATGTGGTTTATACAAAAGAAGCGGAGACTGCCGATCAATATATTGAAAAAACAGTTCACAAAATCGGCAGACAGCATCAGGTAACGGTTGCTACTTCAGACGGACTGGAACAGATTATCATTATGGGGCAGGGCGCCAGTCGTATTTCCGCAAGAGGTCTGAAAGAAGAAATCGAAGAGACTAGAAAGCAGCTCCGCCAGGAATGGCATCAGCACCGCCAGTCCAGTCATACCTATCTCTTTGATCATGCAGATGCTGAGACTGCGAAGCTGATGGAAGAAGTCCGACTGGGGAAAAAGAAATTATAGGGTTTCTGTTCATGGAGTGAACAATAGCATTATTGGAATTAATGTTTTCCATTGGCAATTTGACAAACTCTTTGCCATCTGTTAAGGTGGTGTGCAAAGTGGTGTTGCAGCTATAAAGGAGATGTATAAAAATGAGAGAGAAGCTCACCAAAAAAGACGTAGAGAAAATTGAACAGGAGATTGAGCACCGTAAGCTAGTTGTCCGCAAAGAAGCAATTGAGGCAGTAAAGGAAGCACGTGCCCAGGGCGATTTAAGTGAGAATTTTGAATACTACGCTGCCAAGCGTCATAAGAACCAGAATGAGAGTCGTATCCGCTATCTGGAGAATATGTTAAAAACAGCAACTATCGTTTCTGATAAATCCAGCAGTGACGAGGTTGGAATGGATGACATTGTAGAAGTTTATTTTGAGGAAGATGACGAGATTGAGAAATATAAGCTTGTTACTTCCATCAGGGGAAATTCCATGGAGAACAGAATCAGTATTGACTCTCCGATTGGCATGGCACTGAAAGGACATAAGATTGGCGACAGAGTGGAAGTAAAGGTAAATGACAATTACAGTTATTTTCTGGAAATCCGCTCCATCGATAAAACCCATTCAGAGGAAGAGGAAATCCGAGGATTTTAAAAGTATCAGAGCCTTTTTCAGACAAGTCAATATGGCAGTTACTTAATATTCGATGTAATAGATTGCTTCAGCCTGTTGTTCCGCGAAGCATATAACAGTGAAGATACTGAATCATTACACGTATTATATAAAAATCCCTCATGAGATATGCAGCGATAATTGTAAAATTATTCTTCATGTTTCCTGGGGGATTTTTTTGAATGTAAAATTTGGAAAATACAGTAAAATCAACTATCAAACAAATATTTTACATTTTCAACAGCCTGGCTTTACATTTTTCCTGTATAAGAAAATCCAAGATTGTAAAGTATTTTACATATATTTAACATTCTTCTCACCCGAAACTTTACATAGCCCACTTATATTGGTTTTGTAAACAAAAGAAATTAAGAACCCAATAAACTTTTAAAAGGATAAAAAAGGAGAAGAAACGTAATGGATTTTTTTAGCATTCTGACATTGGTCGGCGGACTGGCGATGTTCCTTTATGGAATGCAGGTAATGGGAGACGGTCTGGAAAAGCTTTCCGGCGGTAAACTGGAAAAGATTCTGGAAAACCTTTCATCTAACCGTGTGAAAGCAGTTTTGGTTGGTGCAGCAGTTACTGCAATCATTCAGTCTTCATCGGCAACCACAGTTATGGTAGTCGGCTTCGTAAACTCGGGAATCATGCATCTGTCTCAGGCTGTTGGCTTTATTATGGGCGCAAATATCGGTACTACTGTTACCGCATGGATCCTCAGCCTGGCAGGAATTGAAAGCTCCAATTTCTTTGTAAGACTTTTGAACCCAAACTCATTTTCACCGATTCTGGCATTGATCGGAGTTGTTTTTATTGTCTTCCTTCATGATGAAAAGAAGAAAGATATTGGAAACATTCTGGTTGGTTTCGCAGTGCTGATGTTCGGTATGAATACCATGAGCGGTGCCGTAAAACCTCTGGCAGAGGTACCGGAATTTACAAACATCCTTCTGAAGTTCTCCAACCCTGTTTTAGGTGTGCTGGCCGGTGCACTTCTGACTGCTGTTATTCAGTCTTCATCAGCTTCTGTTGGTATTCTCCAGGCGCTTTGTGTAACTGGTGCAGTCCGTTACGGAGCAGCGCTTCCGATTATCATGGGACAGAATATTGGAACCTGTATTACAGCAATGCTTTCTTCAATCGGTGCTACTAAGAATGCAAAACGCGCAGCAATCGTTCATCTGTACTTCAATATTGTAGGAACTGTTACATTTATGGTTGTATTCTATGTGCTGAATGGATTTTTACATTTCTCTTTCATTGAAGAAGTGGCAGGTCCTGCCGGCATCGCAGTGATCCACAGTGCCTTTAACATCATTGCAACACTTGTACTTCTTCCATTTGGAGATATGCTTGTAAAAATGGCATGTGCAACTGTCCGTGATACAAAAGAGGAGAAAGTTATTTCCGCAGAAGATCAGGAGTTTATGATCCTGGAATCCCGTTTTCTCAGCAATCCTGGTATTGCTATTGAGCAGAGCAAAACAGCTGCCAGGAAAATGGCAGAGCAGTCCAAAACCGCTTTGAACCTTTCTTTTGGTTTGCTGGATGATTTCCAGGAGGAGACAGCTTTCCGTGTGGAAAAGATTGAAGCAAAGGTTGACCGCTATGAGGACGAACTGGGAACCTATCTGCTCAAGTTGAATCAGAAAGATCTTTCTCTGGAAGACAGCCACAGCTTGTCCATTATGCTTCACTGTATCGGAGATTTTGAGCGTATTTCCGACCACGCACTTAGCATTATGAAATCTGCAAAGGAAATTTCAGAAAAAAATGCCCGCTTTTCAGACAAGGCAGTGCAGGAACTTCACATTATGGAAAAAGCCGTGTCGGATATTGTGGAAAAAGCGTATAGCGTTTTTGCAAACCAGGACCTGAGAGCTGCCGAAGAAATTGAGCCTCTGGAAGAAGTGATCGATGAGCTAAGCCGTGAGCTGAAAAGACGCCATGTAAATCGTCTTCGTGCCGGAGAATGTACAATAGAGATGGGATTTGTGCTTTCTGACATTACAACCAGCCTGGAGAGAATCGCAGATCATTGTTCCAATATCGGAGTCTGTGTGACTCAAGTGCATGAGGATCTTTATGATACCCACAGTCACCTTGACACTGTAAAAAATGCACCGGGAGAACATTTCCATCACGAACTGGAGGTTGCCCGTGTGAACTATATGCTTCCGTAACCGGGAGAGTAGATGTTGCCAGTTGCTGCTTTGGAAAAATTCCTGTGAGAATCATTTCCGGAGGCAGCGACTGGTAATATAATTTTTGCGGCGCGAAAACATGCAAATGCATGATTTCTGTGCATCGCGAAGCTTGTTACTGGTCAGGTCGTGAACGGTAACCTGTTTTCCTGCTTTTTACCGTGACTTTACAGTTGTGCACTTGTATAAGGGGAAAAAAGTACGTATACTAAGAAATAATGATGATTTACAGGTAATGTAAAAAATAGGTAAGACATGGGAGGAGAATACTAAAAAATGATTTTTTGTGTTGAAGATGATAACAACATCCGTGATCTTTTAGTATATACATTAGAGACGACCGGATTTCATGCAAGGGGTTTAGAAGACTCCCAGGAATTGTGGAAAGCCCTTGCAGAGGAGGAACCAGAGCTGATTCTTCTTGATATTATGCTTCCGGGAGAGGATGGATATTCCATTCTGGAAAAACTGAAAAAATCTTCCGGAACCAGAGATATTCCCATCATTATGGTAACTGCCAAGGAAGCAGAATTTGATAAGGTTCGTGCTCTGGAAGCCGGTGCAGACGATTATATTACCAAGCCCTTTGGAATGATGGAATTTATAGCCAGAGTGAAGGCGGTGCTCAGGCGCAGCAGCCGCCACGGAGATGACAGAGAGCTTAGCTGTGAGGAACTTCGTATTTTTCCAGGCCGTCATCAGGTGTATTGTGATGATCAGCCTGTGGAGCTTACCCGCAAGGAATTTGAACTTCTTCTGTATCTTATGGAAAACAGAGGAATCGTTATGACCCGTGACCAGATTTTGTGCCATATATGGGGCTATGATTTTGACGGGGAGACCAGAACTGTGGATGTACATGTGCGAACCCTTCGGCAGAAGCTTGGGGATGCCGGCAGACTAATCGAGACTGTCCGCGGCGTAGGTTACAGAATGGCAGACAAGGGAGGCAGTCAGGGATGAAAAAGAAAATCCTCAGTCATACCAGTGTGATGATCGTTCTCACGGTTATCCTTACCTTTATAGCCGCCAGCTTTGTGATGTATGATAAGTTTAACAGTACTATGAAAAAGGGCGTCCGAGATGAAGCTGAATATGTAAAAGTGGGGATTGAAGAAGTTGGAGAAGAGTATTTAAACGGAAATGTGGGAAAAACCACAGATACCCGTATTACGCTCACCGATTCAGAGGGAAACGTACTCTATGATAATGAGGCAGAGGCTTCAAAGCTTCCAAACCACAGCAGCCGTCCGGAATTTATCCAGGCTATGGAAGATGGACAGGGAGAAATCGTCCGTTATTCGGAAACCTTGTCACACCAGACCTTTTATTATGCGGTGAAGCTAAATGATGGCAGAATCCTCCGCCTGGCAAAAACAACAGACAGTGTGTTCCATACGTTGCTTAGCAGCTTTATCTGGCTTGGAATTTTGATGCTGTTGATCATTCTGGTAGAGATCGTTCTGGTGCAAAGGCAGACAAAGAGTCTGATCGAGCCGGTGAACAACCTGGATCTGGAGCATCCTCTTTCGAATGTATGCTACGAAGAACTCCGTCCTTTGTTGATGCGGGTGGATCAGCAGAATAAGCAGATTGCAAGCCAGCTGGAGGAGTTGAAGAAGACAGAGGCTGTGAGAAGGGAATTCTCTGCAAATGTTTCCCATGAATTAAAGACACCTCTGATGTCTATTTCCGGTTATGCGGAGCTGATGATGAATGGAATGGTGAGACCGGAGAATATTGCTGATTTTTCAGGACGAATCTATAAGGAGGCCAATCGTCTGGGAAATCTGGTGGCAGATATTATCCAGTTGTCGCGTCTGGATGAACAGCAGGATGCAGTGGTCTCCATGGAAAGTGTGGAGCTTGATGAGCTGGCAAAAGATGTGGTAAACAATCTCCGGGATCATGCGGAAAAGAAAAACATTTCGTTGGATTATTGTGGTATTCCAATCAACATTCAGGGAGTACGGCATGTTTTATATGAAATGCTGTACAATATTGCGGACAATGCTGTTCGTTACACCAATCCGGGAGGACACATTCATATTTATGTAGGCAGAAAAGGGGATCGTCCTTTTTACCGGGTTGAGGATGATGGAATCGGAATTCCAAAATCTGAACAGAAAAGAATATTTGAGAGATTTTACCGGGTGGACAAAAGCCATTCGCGGCAGACCGGAGGAACTGGTCTTGGACTGTCCATTGTAAAGCATGGGGCAACCTTACATCATGCACAGATCAATGTGGACAGCGATCTTGGAAAAGGTACAAAAATGGAGCTGCTTTTTTAGAGCGTGTTGAAAAAAGGCTTTCTGCAAATTGTGACGTACAGCTTGCAGAAAGCCTTTTTGGAACATACTGAGGCAGCTCCTTTTTATATAAGCATAAATAAAAAAATTACAGTTCGCTCAGTGCATCCTCATCTGCCACAATAATTGCATTGGGATGGAACTGAAGGATGGAAGCCGGGCATTGTGGGGTAACAGGTCCTTTGATCGCAGCTGCGAGAGCCTTAGCTTTATTCTTGCCGTTAGCTACAAGAAGAATGGTCTTTGCACTCATAATATTGCCGGTTCCCATAGAAATAGCCTTGCGCGGCACATCCTCCTCGCTTGCAAAAAAACGCTTATTCGCCTGGATGGTAGCCTCTGTAAGATCTACACAGTGTGTGCCAGCCTGGAAATGGTCGTCTGGTTCATTAAATCCGATGTGACCATTAGGTCCTATTCCAAGAAGCTGAAGGTCTGCAGCTCCCATATTCTTAAGCAGTGTATTGTAAGCTTCGCAGCAGGCCTCTGTATCCGGATTGGTTCCGTCCGGAACATAGGTATTCTTAATATCTATATTGACTCTGCTGAACAGGTTCTTGTTCATGAAGTAACGGTAGCTCTGGTCATTGGATCCGTCAAGTCCTACATATTCGTCCAGGTTCACAGATTTTACATGGGAAAAATCCAGTATTCCCTCTTCATACATAGCAGCTAGCTGATCGTAGGTACCTACCGGGGAAGAACCGGTAGCAAGACCAAGGATACAATCCGGTTTGGACAAAATAACACCGGCGATAATAGTAGCTGCAGTACGGCTCAGCTCTTCATAATTCTTGACTTTAATTACTTTCATTTTACCTCTCCTTCTTTGTCAATAAGTGAGAATGATCACTTTAACAAGGTGCAAAAAAATAACGGCATTATCAGAATGCTGTCATATAAAAACCCTGCCCTTGTTCCTGAGACAATATCAGTATACCCTATATTTAGGTGAAATGCTATAAATATTTCTGCTTTTTATTGCTTTTTTTGGTGAAAACTGATTGCAAGTTTCGAAAGCTTTTCCTATAATGAATTTATAATATAGAAATTTACCCTGGGGATAAATAAAATGAAAAAAAACTACACTCTGAAAAGGGAACTTACATTTCTGATGATACTGACCTCTGTATGTACTTTACTGTCTGTATGTGCAGCTGTTTTCTATGTCTTTTTCTCTTTCTTCTTTCAGAAAACACAGGAAGATATTGAATATGTACTTCGATATACCAGTCAGCAGTATGAGGCTCATATGCAGTTTATTGAGGATAGTGTGATCGCCATACGTCATAATACGGTACTGGATGACTTTTTTCAGAAAGAAGAATACGACCTGGAGGAAATAGAACCACAGCTTTCTTACAGCATGGAGCTTTTTTCAGAGCGGAATATGGTGGAACGTCAGCTTCCTTTTGTTACTGGAATTTATCTGTTTAATAATGGGAATGAATGTATTTATGAGCACTATTATGCCACCACACTGGCTGCCGGGAGAGAACAGAAGCGAAAATACGAAAACATGCAGCAGGAATTTAAAAGTACCAGTGACCAGTACGCCTGTTTGTCTGATAAAGATGAATTAAATATTTTTTTTAGAATTTATGATGAAAATATGAGGGAAAAAGGAATCGGAGTCGTGCAGATCAGTCAGAGTGCGGTAGCGAAAGTTCTGGAAACGGTACAGCTGTATCATAATGGAGGATGGGCTGTCCTGGATAAAAACGATCAGCTGCTTGCCTCAGAAGGAGCTCAGGAGCTGGTGAAAAAGCTGCAGACCTCTGAGAATTCATGGAATGGAACAAAAGACCTGGCGGGTACGAAGGTGATTGGTTATGGAAATCTCTGTGGATTTGGAGTACGTACAGTGATCTCAGTAGGGTATGGGAATATTTTTTCTATTTTGAAGCCCACTCTTTTTATCGTTCTTGTGGGCCTTATTGTGGTACTGGGAATTGCATTTCTGGTTGCATATGCTATCAGCTACCGTTTCACCAAACCGGTTACCAGGATGATCCAAAGTATACAGGCTTTTGGAAAACCGGATCTGAATGCCAGAATGGAAGATTCCTCTATTCAGGAATTTCATGACATGGGAATCGTGTTTAATGAGATGGCAGACAGGATCGAATATCTGATTACTCAGGTTTATGAAAAAGAAATTGTGGCAGCCAGGTCTCAGGTAAAATATCTGCAGTCCCAGATAAATCCGCATTTCCAGTTTAATATTCTGGCCATGCTGAGTCTGAAAGCGAAAATGGCTGGAAACGAAGAAGTTTACGATGGACTGAATGCTTTTTCCAGACTGATGCAGGGTAAGATATTCCGGGAAAAAGAGATTAAGATAAAGGTAAAAGAGGAACTAGAAATAGTTCAGTTTTATTTATATCTGCAGAAAAGCCGTTACCAGGATAAACTGTCTTATGAGGTGAAGCTTGAAGATGAAAAAATCGGCGAAGATCTGATTCCCCGTCTTCTTATTGAGCCACTGGTGGAAAATGCAGTTTCACATGGTTTGGAACCAAAGCGTGAAAAAGGAAATCTGCAGGTCCTTTTATATGAAAGGGAAATGCTCTACATCTGGGTAAAAGATGATGGAGTAGGCGTTTGTCGGAATCAGACGAAGGCAGAGGAAAATAAAGAAAAAACTCCTCATACCCATGTGGGCTGGGAAAATACAAAGAAAATGCTCCGGATCCTGTATGGAGATCATTACAAGTTTCAGGTCTGGAGTGAACCGGGAAAGGGAACGGAAATAGAAATTGCAGTTCCAATTGAAAGAGGTGGAAATTATGTGGAAAGTGATAGCAGCCGATGATGAAGGATACATCAGAGAGGCTTTGCAGAAACTGATAAATTGGGAAAAAATGGACTGTTCTTTGGAGAGCGTAGTCAGTGATGGACAGGAACTATTGGAGAAGATCCGGGGAGAAATGCCGGACATTGTGATCACAGATATACAGATGCCTGGTGTTGACGGATTAGAAGTATGTAAATATGTATACGAAACCTGCCCGGAAACCCAGGTGATCATCCTTACCGCATATTCAGATTTTGAGTATGCCAAACGTGCCATTAAATACAGTGTATGTGAGTATGTGCTTAAGATTTCCATTATAGACGAACTTCCACTGGCAGTGGAAAAAGCAATTGGAAAGCTATCCAGACTGAAAAAGGAGATCGAAATCCAGGAGCATACGAAGGCAGAAGAACCGGAATCACTGCTTGATCAGATTGAACAGTATCTGGAAGAAAATTTTCGCAAAAAGATCACGCTGGATGATATTGCAGATACCCTGCATGTGAACCGCAGCTATCTCAGCCGTTATTATAAGAATAAAACAGGTGTGAATCTGTTTGATGAGATTTTAATGAAAAGGGTGGAAAAGGCAAAAGAATATCTGCAGAATACAGAGATGAAGACTTATGAGATTTCAGAAGCGGTAGGAGTGGAAGATGCTGGTTATTTCTCAAAAATGTTTAAAAAGATAACCGGGGTATCACCAAAAGAATTCAGGAAAAGAGAACAACATGAAGAGAAAAATTAGAGGTCTTTTCTTTAGTATCGGAATAGCCGGGAGTCTGATCCTTGGAGGCTGCGGGAAAGAAGAAAAAGAGCCTGTAACTATCACAATGATTCATGCATGGGGTGGAACAGGTGAAGATCATGTAGCTATGAGGGATATTTACGATGGATTTCAGAAGGAGAATCCGGACATTGAGGTGCAGCTGATCTCCATGCCAGGAAGAAAGGAAATGCTGCGTAAGGTGGAGGACATGATCATGGTGGGAGATATGCCGGATGTGATTACCTTCAGCGGTATGGGACAGAATACAACCTATGATTTTATTGTAGAAAATGATATGGCGCTGGATATTATGCCCTATGTGAAAAAAGATGAAGAGTTTGCCTCCAATATTTCCCAGACCAATCTGAACTATTGGACCACAGAAGAAGGGGAGCTGTTTACAGTGTCAGATGTTTTGTCCTTAAGTGGTGGTTATTGGTATAATGAAGATATTCTGCACGCAGCTGGCGTAAAGGAAATTCCCAGGACCTGGGATGCTTTTCGCGGTATGTGCTACAAAATCTGGAAATGGTCGGAACGTGAGAATAATGAAATTGCTTCGCTTCAGACATCTCCGGAGGGCTATCTTTATTTTATGGATCATATGCTTCTGGAAGAAGGTACAGAAAAGGACAGAAACGATATCGGTACAATTTCAGAGGTGTTGAAACGGCTGCAGGAAATTTATGTATATTCCACCTCCGAAAATGCAGAATACAGTTATTTGGATGAGACCAGATTGTTCAATGAAGGAAAGCTTGCCATATATGTGAATGGCGTATGGGGCGCTTCCATGATTTCCGAAAACATTAATGCCAAGTATGCACTGCTTCCAACTACATCCGGGAAGAATCTGTCTTGCGAATCTGCCTGTTTTGGTTATGTGCTTGGAAAAAGTGGAAACGAACAGAAAGAGGAGGCTTCCATCCGGTTCCTGAAATATATGCTAAGCAAGAAGGTGCAGACGCGGATTTTGGAGGAAACAGAGCAGATTCCGGCGAATAAGCAGGTAGTTCTGGATTCTTACGAGAAGGAAATGCCGCGGCTGTTTCAGGCTGCTTCCCTGGTATTAAGCGCAGAGGATAAAATTGAAGTTCCGGATAATCTGTGGACTTATGAACAGAAAGCCTATTTTACAGAAAACATTTTCAGAGAGCTTACCGGTAAAATTTCACCGGAAGCTTTTACCCGGCAGCTGGGTGAAATGAAAATAGATAAATAGGGAAAATAAAGATAAGGAAAATATTGCCGTCAGGTAAATATTTTCCTTATTTTTATTGTGAAAATGTCAATAAATACCTGTAAATTGCAAACGGGATTCATTCAAAAATACCAAAAACAAGGGTAAAATAAGGACAGTTAAAGCAAAGACGTATAATTTATGAAGGAGGATTTTTGTAATGAAGAAAAAAATGGTAAGTGTTTTACTGGCAGCAGCAATGGGGACTACTGCATTGGTTGGATTTGGAACGACTGCTTATGCAGATGATGATGTTCTGGAATTTTACCATGGATATTACCAGGATGAGAGCGAGTGGGCTGCAGCTCAGGTTATGAGGGATATCTATGATGAGTTCGCAAAGGAACATGCTGATGGATCAGTTACATTCAAACCAATCGCTGTAGAAAACAGAGATGACATTGTAAGTGCACAGGTTGCTGGCGGTTCCTTCCCGGATCTGGTAGATGTAGGCGGTGGCGGAGTTCCGCAGGCAGCACTTTCCCAGGATCTGGTATACGATCTGAAACCGTATATCGATGAAAATGGTCTGCAGGATGCAGTTGGTCTTAACTATACACAGCATGATATGGATGGTCATATTTATGCAGTGCATGATCAGATTGAGAGCCGTGGCTTATGGTATAATTCCGATATTTTTGAAAAAGCCGGAATTACAGAGGAGGCGTTTGCAGACTGGGATTCTTTTGGAGAAGCAATGGAAAAAATCCGTGCTCTGGACGAGGATGTGTACGGATACATTGCAGGACAGGGCTCCAGCTATATTGTAAACACAGTTATGGCTTCTACAGATGAAGGAAAGAAAATGCTGGAATCTGAGCTGACAGAGGACACCATCAATTCAGAGGAATTTGCAGCTGCATTTAAGACTGCTGCAAATCTGGATCAGGCAAATGGTTCTGAGCATACTACAGATGATAACGGAAATCTTATGGCAGAATTTAATACAAATGGTAAGGCTGGTGTTCTTTTCAATGGTGTATGGAATGCAAGTGGAATTGATGCGTCTTTAACAGATGCCATTGAGCCTGCTTTATTCCCTGGAAATATTGCAATCGCTTCTGCAGGCGGCGGACTTGCTGTGGCAAATAACATGAGTGATGAGAAAACAGAGCTGGCACTTGAATTTATCAAATATATGACAAGTGCTGAGGTTCAAGAAAAAATCTTCACTGGCGTACAGGCAAATCCATGTAACACAACAGTTGATTTGAACGCACTTGCAGAAGAGAGTGATGATGCAGCTACAAGAAAGCTTGCACAGGCTTGTTCTCAGGTAAATGAAGCTGATACTGTAGTGATTGACATGAACTATACCTGGGGATCTGACGTGGACAAAGCTATCATCAATGCATTGATGGAGTGTGCGGTATCAGGAACAGATATTGATGCAAGATTTGCAGCACTTCAGACAGAGCTGATCGCGTTGGTTGCTTAAAGCACACAGCTGTGATGAACAGAAACTATGAATGAAATAGAAGAGGGAGGGGAGAAATCTCTTCCCTTTTTGGAGGTATGAATTTGGAAAATCAGAATGCTGCGAAAAAAAGAAAGAATAAGCTGGGTACGCGGAGAAAAGGATTTATTATAGCGTTTCTTGCGCCTACCCTGATCGCATTTTGCGTATTTTATCTGTATCCCATTATTACGGTGTTTATCACTTCTTTCTGCAAATGGGATTATACCAATATTACTAGTCCGGAGTTTTTCGGCTGGAGCAATTTGTGGGATAATTATGATTATATTTTTAACAAGTATCCATTTTTCTGGGAAGCACTGAAAAATTCAACCACCTGGGCCATTCTTGGAACAGTGGTACAGATTCCCATTGCTGCTTTGATCGCTCTGGCCCTGTCCAGAAAGGTAAAAGGTATTAAATTTGTACGAAATGTCTATATTATTCCGAATATGATCTCAACTGCCGCTATGGGCATTGTATTTTTACAGTTGTACAACCCTTCTTATGGAATTATCAACCCGATCATTCGTCTTTTCAACAAAGAATTCAGGGATAATATCCTACTTCTGAAAGGACCGGCTTTTGTGGCCATGACCTGTGCCTATATTTTCTTTACAGGAACTACAACTTTAATGATTTTGGGGAATATTATGGCAGTGCCGGAAGAGGTAAGAGAAGCAGCTATGCTGGATGGGGCAAGCGGTCTGAGACAGGACTGGTATATTACAATCCCTATGATCAAAGGAACTTTAAAAACAGTATCCGTTCTTGCTGCAACCTCCGGCTTCCTTCTTTATAACGAGGTTTATTTCCTGACAAAAGGAGCTGCAGGAACCTACAGTATCAGTTACATTATCCGCGAGCTTGCCATTACCAGTCCGAGAACCCAGTTTGGACGAGCCAATGCAGTGGCAATGATCCAGATCCTGGCTGGGATGGTGATCATTCTGGTGATTAATTTTGTATACAGCATTTCTTTCAGGAAAGAGAAAGAATAAGAAGGAAAAGAGGATGAATATGAAAAAAACAAATACCCTGAAAGGTGTAAATAGTATGCCGGCGGGAACCAGGATCGTGACTTACATTTGTCTTGCGTGGGCGCTGATCGTGTCGTTGCTTCCCATTGGCTGGCTGGTTTTATCCAGCCTGAAAAAAGATCCTATGGCGAGACCTGGCTTTCAGCTTCCGGAATCCATTTGTCTGGATGGTTATATTTCCACATTTAAAGATTTACATGTGATGAGATATTTTGGAAACAGTCTTTTTGTCGCAGGTGTTTCCGTGGTGATCAGTGTGGTGATGATTTCCATGTCTGCATATGTGGTAGCGCGAATGGAATTCAAAGGAAAAGCACTGGTAAATGTACTTTTGTATTCCACCATGTTTATCCCAGCCACAGCCCTTACTTATCCGGTATATAATCTGGTAAACCGCCTGCATTTATATGATACAAGATCTGCGCTGATCCTGATTTATTCCTGCAGTGGAATTGCAGTGAGTTTTTTTGTGATCAAAAACTATTACGACAATATCCCAAGAGAGCTGGAAGAGGCGGCGAGAATTGACGGATGTGGGTATGTACAGACCTGGATGAAAGTAATTTTTCCAATTGCACGTCCGGGAATTATGACAGCAGCTGTGCTTGCGTTTTTGAATAATTGGAATGAGTATTACTGGGCCTCTCTTGTGCTGATCACAAGGGAAAAGCTGACAGTACCGGCGCTTTTGTCTACTTTCACAACAGCCTTTAACACCAATTATAACGGACTTTTTTCCGCTATGGTGATTATCATTCTTCCGCCTGTGCTTCTGTACTGTATTTTCAGCAGATTCTTTATTGAGGCACTGTCTGGCGGAGCCGTGAAAGGTTGACAGGTGAAATGAAAGTTTTTTGATAAAAATGCTGAATATACAAAATTTTCTGATATAATGAAGAAGACAGGAGAATAGAAACATGAATGAGGAAATAAGACAGCGCACCAAATGGTTTATGGAAGACAGATTCGGTATGTTTATTCATTGGGGATTATACTCCATTCCAGCATGCGGTGAATGGATGATGTCACAGAAAGAAATGACAATTGAGGAATACAGTAAGTATTTTGATCAGTTTGATCCTGTGGATTATGATCCGAAGAAATGGGTTTGTCTGGCAAAAAAAGCAGGCATGAAGTACGTGGTACTTACAGCAAAGCACCATGACGGATTTTGTCTGTTTGACTCTAAACTGACAGACTACAAGTCAACAAACACAAAAGCAGGCAGAGACCTGGTAAGAGAATTTGTAGATGCATGCCGAGAGGAAGGATTAAAGGTTGGTCTTTATTTTTCCATTATCGACTGGCATCATCCGGATTTTCCTAAATATGGAGACAGGCAGCATCCTATGCGAAACAATCCGGCATATAAAGATGAAAAAATTGATTTTGACAGATATCTTGCGTATATGCATGGCCAGATAAAGGAACTTGTAACAGGGTATGGCAAGCTGGATCTTCTATGGTTCGATTTTTCCTATGACGATATGACCGGAGAAAAATGGAAAGCCACAGAGCTGATCAAAATGGTTCGAAAGTATCAGCCGGATGTGATCATTGACAACCGTCTGGAAGGTGCGGGGGATAACCATGGCAGCATTACAACAGAGAAACCACTGATTTACAGCGGTGATTTTGCAAGTCCGGAGCAGATCATTCCTCCAAAAGGAGTATGTGATGACAAGGGAGAACCCATTCCATGGGAACTTTGTGCCACTATGAATAATCATTGGGGATATTGCAATTTCGACCATCAGTATAAGACCCCTCAGATGCTTGTAAGAAAGCTGGTGGAATGTGCCAGCAAGGGTGGAAATATGATCCTGAACGTGGGACCAGATGCCCGTGGAAATATTCCGGAGGAGAGTGTTCAGATTCTCACAGAAGTTGGAAAATGGATGAAAAAAAATGGGGAGAGCATTTACGGATGCGGAATTTCCAAATTTAAATCTTTGAGATTCA
>JABLTO010080548.1_pt1 | contig 16798 bp, 14 predicted proteins | sample 7160091 | NCBI WGS metagenome assembly JABLTO01 (sample SAMN14651225, study PRJNA627086) | human gut metagenome | isolation source: feces | host: Homo sapiens
ATAGCCTCTGGCAGGATTGCAGAGATGCGCAAAAGAAATATGTCATGCTTTGCATGACGCGCATCTCGCAGCAAGAATGCCGAGGCATTCTTGAATGATTTAAAGAAATGAAACACTAACAGAAAAAAGGCAGATGGTTTTGGGTTTACCCAGATGCCATCTGCCACTTTTGTAAATAAGGGAGGCTAGTTGCCCAATGAGTAAGAAGAAAAAATTTAACTGGAACTATCTTCTGATAGCTCCGGCACTGCTTATAAGTGTCTGTGTTATTCTGGTTCCTGGAATTATGACGGTGGTTTATTCTTTTACAGACTGGAATGGACTGTCACCAAATATTAACTTCATAGGCCTGCAAAATTATCAGGAACTGTTTCATGACAAAATCTTTTTTACAGCGATCAAGAATAACTTTATCTGGGCAATCATGTTCCTTACTATTCCTGTTTTTATTGGTATGCTGTCCGCAATGCTTCTTCTTTCAAGAAAGAAGACAAGAAGTATCTACCAGGTTGCATTCCTGATCCCATATGTACTTGCACCGTCAGTTAACGCAATGCTCTGGCTGAATATCATGTTCAGCCCTGTAGTTGGTGTAGTTGCATTCCTGAGAAATACATTCGGATTGGATATCAGTTCACCTCTGGCAAGTATGAAAACTGCAATATATGCCTGTGCAGGCGTTGATATCTGGCATTACTGGAGTTATCTGACAGTTATTTATCTGGCAGCGCTGAGACAGGTTCCTACGGATCAGGTTGAAGCTGCAAGGGTAGAGGGCTGTAATGGCTGGCAGTTATTTAAATATGTTTATCTGCCGAATATCATGCCAACGGTCAAGCTTATGTTTATGATGATAACCATCGGTTCTTTCCTGTCCTTCGACTATGTCAAACTGCTTACAGGCGGCGGCCCGGCTCATGCAACAGAAGTTCTTGGTACCTATGCATATTCTTTCGCATTTGGATCCATGAAAGTCGGAAAAGCAGCTGCAGTTGGAATGTTTATCAGTATTTTTGGTCTTATTGCATCCATCATATATGCACGCATGACCAGAAAAGAATCTATAGAATAGGAGGAGACACTGATTATGGGAGCTTCATCAAGAAAAAAGAAGATAGCAGTGAATACAGTCATTCATATAATTCTGATACTGCTGGCTGTTATCTGTCTGTTTCCTATATTTTTGGTACTTATCAACAGTTTTAAAGAGAATGCGGAGATCGTAAGAAATCCATTAAGCCTGCCGGATATCATTCATCTGGAAAACTATATCCAGGCATGGACGACAGGTAAATTTGCAAAAGGATTCCTGAACAGTGTGAAACTTACAGGCTGTACAGTTTTTATCGTACTTATCTGTTCAACTCTGGCAGGCTATGTGCTGTCAGGTAAAAGAATCAAAGGAAGCGGAGCAGTGCTGATGTATTTCATGGTAGCAATGACTGTACCGATCCAGCTGTTCCTTTTTCCATTGTACTATGCTTATGCAAAAATGAATCTGATCGGAAATATTCCGGCAACAAGTGTAATTCTGTCTGCAACCTATATGCCATTGGCGATTTTCCTTATGAGGACATTTTTCCTGAATGTTCCGAAAGAACTGGAAGAGGCTGCGAGGATCGACGGTGCAAATACAAGACAGGTTATCTGGTCTGTAATGCGGCCGGTTGTTTCGCCCGGACTTGTTACAGTTGCCGTACTGATCGGCCTTCAGTCATGGAATGAATATCTGATCACATCTACTTTCCTTCAGAGTGAAAAGAACTTTACTGCAACACTTGGATTCCTTTCCATGAACGGAAGTTATGGTTCCAATATGTCAATATTAATGGCTTCAGCCATGATACTGATAGGACCTATCATCATTTTCTTCCTGCTGACACAGAAGCAGTTTGTTGATGGTATGGTAAGCGGAGCTGTCAAAGGTTAAGATCATTGAACGTAATTAAGGAGAAAAAAATGGGATTACAGAAATACAGAAATAATGTATATGCAGGCGTACTTGGAAAAATCCTCGGGGTTTATCTGGGACGTCCTGTAGAGGGGTGGACTTTTGAAAAAATCAGAGATACTTTCGGGACAGTATCTTATTACAAAAATCACAAAACCGGAGCACCACTGATCGTTCCGGATGACGATATTTCAGGAACTTTTGCTTTTTTCAGGGCACTGGAAGACTCCGGATATAAGGTTGACATTAAGGCAGAAGAGATCGGCAATGCATGGCTGAATTATATTGTAGAAAACGAGACAATACTCTGGTGGGGCGGACTTTGCAGGAGTACAGAACATACTGCCTACCTGAGACTGAAAAACGGAATCAAGGCACCGGAGAGCGGATCAACAAAATTAAACGGACAGAGCATGGCAGAACAGATCGGAGCTGAGATTTTTATTGATACCTGGGCGCTGGTGAATCCTGGAAATCCTGACAGGGCTGCAAAGATGGCGAGAGAAGCCGCAAGTGTAAGTCATGATGGAGTTGCAGTAGATGCGGCTGTTTATCTGGCTGTTATGGAAGCAATGGCATTTGAGGAAAAAGATATCAACAGACTTCTGGATGAAGGTCTGAAATATATTGATAACGATGACTTTAAGAAACTGATCGCCGAACTGAGAGAAAGATGTGCAAAAGCAGCAGACTGGTATGAAGTAAGACAGTGGATTGCAGAAGAACACGGTTATGATAAATATCCGGGAAACTGCCCGATGCTCACAAATCATCTTACGTTGCTTATGGCATTTATCATGGGCGGGGACGATTTCCAGAAATCCTGTATGATCGCATGCTCGGCAGGCTGGGATACAGACTGTAACAGCGGAAATGTCGGCTGCCTGAATGGAATAAGACTTGGCCTTGACGGTTTTAATAAGGGTGCTGATCTAAGAAAACCTGTAGCAGACAGACTTTATGTGGTGACAAGTGACGGTGGTTCCTGTATTTCTGACGCAGTGCTTGAAACACGCAAGGTTCTCAGGGCAGCCGCCGCATTAGAAGGTGAGAATATTGATCTGCCGGAAGAAAGATTTGCTTTCGAGTATCCGGGATCAGTGCAGGGAATCATTCCTTATGATGGAGATGTGGAAGAACAGGTTCTTACAAAAATCGAGAATTCTTATGAGACTACAGGGGAATATGGATGCAAAATCTCCTACGAAGGTCTGGCAAGTGGTGTTCATGCTTCTGCAGCGGTGGATACATTTATTGATCTGAAACCGAAAGGAAAAGAAGGAACAAGCTATTTCGATGTTCTGTGCTGTCCGACACTTTACAGTGGACAGGATATTAAACTGGTTGTTGATGCACCGGCAGAAAAAAATCCTGAACTGGAATTATTCTTTGAGTACTTTGATGAAAATGATGAACTGCAGAATTTATACTGCGGCAGAAATCAGCTGAAAAAAGGTCTGAATACAATTGAACTGAGAGTGCCGGATACAGAGGGACATCCAATCTTCAGACTTGGCCTCCGTCTTACAAGTGAAGAAAGACTTGACGGAAATATTATTATCAAAACTCTTGACTGGTCAAATGCACCGGTACTTTACAGAATGGGAAGATCCATGGAGATGACTCCTTCTCTGACACCGTGGACAACAACAACTTCCTGGCTGAAAACTTTTGTTTCTTCCGCAGATCATTTCAATCCTGACTATACAGTTACTTTCTCTATCTGCCATGCAGTGAAGAACGGAGTTGTGACAACAGGAACAGCAGACTGGGCAGATTATTCTGTGAAGAGTATCATTACTTTTTCACAGCAGGATGCAGCCGGTCTTGTTGCAAGGGCAAAAGGACACAGAAGATATTACGGTGCTGTGCTGACAGAAGGCTGTGCACTGATCTACCGTCAGGAAGATGAGAAGCGGATCGAGATCGCAAGAAAGCCTTATGATTATAAGATCGATCATACCTATGATCTTGAATTCCGTGTAAAAGGCGATGATCTTAAGATGCTCATTAATGGAGAAATCGCAGCAGAAGGAAAAGATGCTTCCTATGACAGAGGCCAGACAGGATTCGTAGTTGACGCAGGAGCAATACTGGGAGATGGATTTGAGGTTCGCAGACTGTAGGATATGAACCCGGAGGTAATGACAGATGATAAAACAGTTTGAAGATAAAATTTATGCAGGTGTCCTGGGAAAAATCCTTGGAGTTTATCTGGGACGTCCTGTGGAAGGATGGAGTTATCAGAAGATCCAGGATACTTTTGATGAAGTAAAATATTATGTCCATGATAAAGCAGGGGTTCCGCTTATTGTAGCAGATGATGATATTTCCGGAACTTTTGGCTTTTTCAGGGCAATTGAAGACAATAACTATGACAGAAACCTTTCTGCAAAGGCATTCGGAGATACCTGGTTAAACTATATTATTGAAAACAGAACGATCCTCTGGTGGGGCGGACTTGGACGTTCTACAGAGCATACGGCTTTTCTGAATCTGAAAAACGGGATTGATGCACCGGACAGTGGTTCCATGAAAGTAAATGGAAAAACTCTTTCCGAACAGATCGGCGCACAGATCTTTATTGATGCGATCGCAATGGCATGCCCAAATGATCCGGATCTGGCCGTAGATCTGGTAAGAAAGGCAGCAAGTGTAAGTCATGATGGAATTGCTGTTCAGGCAGCCTGCCATCTGGCAGCACTGGAGGCAATGGCGTTTACAGAAAAAAATGTCGATGTACTTCTTGACAGAGCGGCAAAATATGTAACAGATCCACTTCTTACAGAAATCATTGCTGATGTAAGAGATATATGCAGTAAAGAAAAAGACTGGAGGAAGGTCAGAGCATATCTTGATCCGAAATATGGCTATGGTGTATGGCCGGGATGCTGTCATATGGTTCCAAACCATGCAATGGTTATCGCATCTATCCTGCTCGGGGGAGATGATTTCCAGAAATCTATCAGCATTGCGGCTTCCGCAGCCTGGGATACAGACTGCAACGCCGGCAATGTAGGTGCTTTTAACGGAATCCGTCTTGGAATCGATGGGATCAATGCCGGAGCAGATTTCCGTACACCTGTGGCTGACCTTATGTATGTGGTAACTGCAGACGGCGGTTCTGTTGTTACAGATGCCGTACTTGAGACAAAAAGGATCGTAAATGCAGCAGCACATCTGGCAGGTGAAGAAGTCGAAATATCAGATGAGAGATATACTTTTGAATATCCGGGATCAATACAGGGATTTTCTCCATGTGAATTCGATCATGGCTGCGTCAGCAGGGTTACTGTACATAATAAAAATGAAAGCAGCCGGGAAAATGCACTGGCGATCAGCTGTGACTGTGTTGCAGATGGTGTGACAGCAAATGTCGCCACCCAGACATTTATTGATTTTTCCAAGGTTGCACTGAATTTCTCCACAGTAGCATCACCTACACTTTATTCTTCGCAGATCGTGAAGACAAAGGCGAGTGTGGAAGGGGACAAAGAAGTATTCCTCACACCATACATTCTTTATTATGACCTTGATAATCAAAGCCAGGTTATTTATGGAGAACCGTGGAAGCTTACTCAGGAAGTACGGGAATTTGACTGGAAAGTACCGGATACAGAAGGTATGGCAATCTACAAGCTGGGTTATCAGATTTCTTCTGTAAAGAGATTCAGCGGAAATGTGTTTATCCACAGTATTGACTGGAAGGGTGCGCCGACAGATTTCGCCCAGAGAGGAATGCTGATGACCTCTATCTGGAATACCAATCCGCTGTGGCTGGCAAGTTTTGCAAGTTCAGCAGCACAGTTTGCAGCTGATTTTAACCAGACATATTGTGTATCCCATCAGGAAGATGACGGTCTGGTAACAATCGGAACAAGGGACTGGAAAGATTATAAGGCAGAGTCAACTGTATATTATAACCTTCACAAAGCAGGCGGACTTGTTATCAGAAGTGCAGGACATAAGAGATACTACGGTGCTGTACTTACCGGTTATAATAAGGCTCAGATTTTTGTTCAGAAAGACAGAGAGCGCAGAATTCTTGCAGAAAAAGAGTATAAATACGAAGAAGATAAGCCGTACAGACTGGAGTTTGCTGCACAGGGCGATCAGTTAAGTTTCCTGGTAAACGGTGAAAATATTTTAACCACTAATGATGATACTTACTCATGTGGTGGGGCAGGTTTTACCATTTCCAGAGGAACCATGACCTGTGACAGCTTTATCGTACAGGGAGAATGAGATGAAATATATAATTGCTTCAACAGCAGTAACAGATGAGATTCATTTTGCTGACGGAAAAAGAGTGGAAAAAGTGGCCGGAGGTGCCGGAATCTATGCACTGTGCGGTGTGAAACTCTGGTGCGATGATGTAATGCTTGCCACAGGAGTAGGCGCGGATTTTCAGGGAATTTATGGTAAATGGTATGAAAAAAACCATATATCCATGGAGGGACTGATCATTAAAGATGAAAAAACACCTCACACAGTGATCAATTATTTTGAAGACGGTGAGCGTGAGGAGATCCCGCTTTATGGTGCAGACCACTACAAAAAGATTGAGACAGTACCGGAAGATCTGAAATCATACTTTGAAAGCGCAAAAGGAATTTATATTTTCAAAAACAGTAACCCTGAATACTGGAAAAAAATCATCGAATACAAGAAGAATTCCAGTGCAAAGGTCATGTGGGAGATCGGAAGTGACGCAACTTATCCGGAAAATTACCAGAATGTAAAAGAGATTGCAAAGCACATGGATGTTTTTTCCATTAATCTTACAGAATCCAGAAACATGATGGGAAAAGATGATCTGGAAGAAATCATAAAAGAATATCAGAGTTTTGATATTCCGCTGGTTTTCCTGAGAAGAGGGGCGGCCGGAGCAGTGATGATAACAGCTGAGGAAGTAACTTATGTACCTTCTCAGAAGAATGTAAATGTTGTTGATCCAACAGGTGGCGGAAACAGCTCTTCAGGAGCAGTTCTCTATGGTTTCTGCGAGGGATTTTCGCCGGAAAAATGCGGGATCATGGGAAGTATCTCCGCAGCAATGTGCCTTGGACAGTATGGGGTACCGGAAAAAATAACAGAAGAGATGAGACAGGAGGCGCTGAGCCGTGTTAAGTGACAGAATAAGACAGAAAGAATCCATAAAAGAGATTCATGAAAGATACAGCTATTACAACAATGTTCCGGAAAGAGGTCTTGTGATAAATAAAAGACCGGCGATGACGCAGATCGACCACGAAAAAGTCGGAGATTATGTACTTCTGACTGTCCGTGATCCACTGTGTGCATATGATGAAGACCCTGCAAAGAAGATAGCAGGACGTCTGGAAAATGCTGAACTGATCGGAAATTCAGGAATGTTTACCAGTTACAGTGGAACATATAAGGGGGCGAAGATCACTGTGGTAAGCGGTGGAAGCGGCTCTCCTGAAATGGAACTGATCCTTTATGATTTCATGGAATATACAGATGCGAGCACTTTTCTGAGAGTTGGTGGTTCCGGTGGTATAGGTGATGATGTTCGTCCGGGAGATGTTGTTATCGCAAGCGGTGTTGCAAGAGAAGAAGGAATGACGAAAGCCTATGTTCCGGCAGCTTATCCTGCAGCAAGCCATTATGAAGTTGTTGCGGCTATGGTACAGGCAGCGGAGACTCTGAAAGCACCGTATCATGTAGGAGTAACTTTATCTGTGGACAGCGACTTTGTTGGTGGTGGAAGACCAGGTGTAGGCGGTTACATGCAGCCATGGAATATTGAAATTGCAGGGATTTATAACCGTGCCGGAATCCTGAATGGCGACAGAGAATCAGCGGCTATTGTTACTCTGTCAGCATTGTTTGGAAGACGTGGAGGTTCCATCTGTTCTGTTGCGGATAATCTTTGTACAGGAGAGAAATTTGAAGCAGGCGGCGGCCATAATTATGCGATCGATATTGCGCTGGAAGGCTGCGCTGTACTGAACAAAATGGATCAGAAGAAACGTGAACTGGGAAAAAACAACTGGTTTCCGGAAATATAAAGTTAAGAAACAGAGAGATGAGGAAAACAATAATGAGTAAATATGATAATGCAATGAGCCGTCAGGTTGAAAGTCTTCCGGATCTTATTGAACAGCAGTATGAAGATCTGGAACCAAAAACACGAACAGTGCTTTCTTTCCAGGAGATTTTTAATATTCAGAGAATCGTTCTTACAGGCTGTGGAGATTCCTATGCAGCAGCAATGGCTACAAAACATGCATTTGAGATGCTGACTTCTATTCCGACAGAAGTTGTACCTGCCATTGAGCTGAGTCGTTTTTACTGCGAAAAACATATGGGCATTGACTGCCGCAATCCGCTTGTGATTTCCGTAAGCAACTCCGGAACAGGCGCAAGAGTTTCCGAAGCAGTACAGAGAGCAAGAAAATACGGATGCTATGTACTTGGTGTGACAGGAAATCTGGATTCACCGCTTGCAGAATATTCAGACAAAGTACTGAAACTGGATATTCCGGGATTTGAAAGTGCACCTGGAACAAGGAGTTATCTTGTAAGTGTTATGTCTCTTCTGCTTCTGGCAATCCGCTGGGCTGAGGTACGCGGAAAACTTACACAGGATCAGGCAATGGATTACCGCATGGACATCAGAAATCAGGGAAAACTTCTGAGAGAGCTTCTTCCTGAAATGGAAACAAAATGTGAGAAACTTGCAGAAGAATGGAAAGATTTCCCGTGCTACGATTTTATCGGAGCAGGTTTTGATTATGCTACGGCATGGTTCGGACAGGCCAAAATCCTTGAGGCAACCGGAAAATTTGCAATGCATATCAACTCTGAAGAGTGGTTCCATCTGAATTTCTTTGCAAGAGATGCAAAACATATGGGAACAGTGGTAGTTGCAAATACTACAAATCCGGCTATGAGCAGAAACCGTGAACTGCTGAAATATGCAAATGAACTTCACAGACCGCTTGCTGTTATCACAGACGGAGATGCTGCAAATTTTAATAATGAACCTGCAGAATACATCAAAGTTCCGGCACCGAAATATCCGATCTCGATGCCTCTGACACATTTTGCACCTGTATGCCTGCTGGCAGGTTATATTTCCGTACTGATCGGCGAGAAATATGGAAGAGGATGCGAAGGTGACTGGTCATTCTGCGACGGCGGCTATTGCGTAAAAAACAGTGAGATCATTGTGAAATAGGGAAAAGGAGAGCATTGCATAATGGCAGTTTTAAAAAATATAAAAATCTCAACAACTTATAATGAAGTACATGACATCACGGCAGATGTAAAAAAAGTAGTAGAAGAAAGCGGAATCCAGGAAGGGATCTGCATTGTCCACAATATGCATTCTACTGCCGGGCTTGCAGTTTTTTCTCCGTGGGATCCGGACGGATTTGTTGACCTTGATGAAGAGATCAGAAGACTGGTGCCTACCAGAATTGATTTCAAACATCAGCATGATACACCACAGGATGCAGCAGGTCATATCAAGTGTGCATTACTGGGAGTAACAGAGACATTTATCGTACATAATGGAAAATTACTCCTGGGTGGTTCCCAGGGAATCTATTTCCTTGAATTTGACGGACCGAGAAACCGTGAATTTTACGTAAAAGTAGTTGAAGACAAATAAAAGAGGGAGGATATTTATATGAAGAAAATAATTCTTGACTGTGATCCGGGTATGGATGATTCCATGGCGATCATTATGGCTGCAAAATCTCCGGCAGTTGACCTGCTTGCTGTAACTGCAGTAAACGGAAACTATCCGGTAGATGTAACAAGTACAAATGCAAGAAAGATCATGGAACTTCTTGACATCACAGATATTCCGGTAGCAAGAGGAATGGAAAAACCGATCGTAAGAGAATCACCGAAAGATCCTTTTACACATGGAGTTGACGGACAGGCAGAAAACTTCCTTCCGGATCCGAAGCTTCCGTTAAGTGAGAAACATGCAGTAGATCTGATCATTGATCTTGTAAAAGAAAACCCGGGTGAGATCACTCTGGTTGCAACAGGCCCTATGAGTAATGTTGCCATGGCTATCACAAAAGCTCCGGAGATCAAACCGCTGATCAAAGAAATTGTTGCTATTTCAGGTGCATTTGGATTAAATAAGTACGCATTTTTAAATGCGACAGGTGATACTCCACAGAGTGAATGGAATGTTTATGTAGACCCTGAGGCTGCCAAAATTGTTTATGAATCCGGAATTCCGCTTGTTGCGCTTGGACTCGATGTAGCTACATATTTCGATGTCAATTTCACAGATGATGACATCAGACTTCTGGATGAAAGTGATAAAAAAGAAGCAAAATTCCTCCGTCAGGCGATCCGTTATAATGGAAACAGAGGATTTGATGCATACTGTACAGTAATCGACTGTATGGCAGTTGCGTATGCAATTGATCCGACACTGGTAGAGACAATGAAAGTCAGAGTTGGTGTAGAAACAAAAGACGGACTTACCCTTGGAATGACTGTTGTTGACAGAAGACATCATTTCGTATGGGAACAACTTCCGCTGATCGAGATTGGCTGCAATGCAGACTATGGACGATTCCTGAAATTACTTCTGGGATTGGTTCTGGAATAGGAGAGAAATACAGATGTACAGATATCAGCATGATTTATTCAAAAAAGAAGCAATTTATATAGCAGGTCCGGAATGCTTTTATACTTATGGATATGATGCACTTGCGGCAATGAAGGCACGTGCACATGCACTGGGATTCGGTGTCACACTGCCGAATGATCATCCTCTTGATATGGAAAATCCTGACAAACAGAAAAGAGCGGACAGTATTTTTGCAGACCTTGACAGAGTTATGAAAGAAACAACTGTCATTATTGCAGACCTGGAAGCATATCGTGGAGCAGAGCCGGACAGTGGATCTGTATATGAACTGGGAATGGCATATGCAAAAGGGGCAAGATGTTACGGATATACAAGGGATAAGAGAAGTCTTGCAACAAAGAATCAGCAGTCATATCTGAAAGATGGAAAAGTATATGACGAACGTGGAAATGTGATGCCGTATGCGGAGCTGCCTTTTTCACCCACGATCATTGGTTCAACCAAGATCGTAGAAGGTGATTTTGATGACTGTCTGAAAATGCTCATGACAGATATTGAGGAAGAATATAAATTCAAAGCAGGACGTGCTGTTCTGACAGATCATTCCCGCCATGTGACAGAAAAAGATAAAAAGAGACCGCTGATCTATTTGTCCGGTTTTGAAAGATATGATGCAGATGGAGTGGAAGTTTTTGAAAAAATGAAAGAGATCTGTGCAGAATATGGATATGAAGCAATCTCCCCGCTGGATCACGCACCGGGAGTTATGGATACAGATTCTGATAATCCATATATGAAAGCCATGAATTTATTTGACAGATTCCAGCAGCATGTAAGAAATTGTGATATTATTATAGCAAACCTGAATGACTATCGTGGATATGAGATCAATAATGATGTTGCTTTTGAATGTGGCATGGGATTTGAGCTTGGCAAGAAGCTTTACGGTTACATGGATAACACAGATAAGCTGACTAACCGCATTCCGAGTCTGGGTGCAGACAGAGAGTATCGTGACCAGACAGGAAGTAATGTGGAAGATTTTGATTATCCTGCAAACCTTATGTTTGGAAGCTCAATGAAAATTTTTGAAGGCAAATTTGAAAGTATCATCAAGAAAGTCATTGAGGACATATCCTAAAAGGAGGAAAATTTTATGAGTACACCACATAATAATGCCAGTGCAGGAGAGATTGCCGAAAAAGTACTGCTTCCGGGAGATCCCATGCGGGCAAAGTTTATCGCAGAAAACTTTCTTGAAAATGCTGTATGCTACAATGAAGTACGTGGTATGTATGGATTTACAGGCATTTATCGCGGCGAAAAAGTATCTGTTCAGGGTACAGGAATGGGAATGCCCTCCATGCATATTTATGCCAGTGAACTGATGCAGGTATATGGTGCGAAGAAACTGATCCGTGTCGGAACCTGCGGAAGTTTCAAAGAAGGGATCAATCTGAAAGATGTGATCATTGCAATGGCATCTACAACAGATTCCGGTATGAATAAGGACCGTTTTGGAAATATTTCCTTTGCACCGACAGCAAGCTTCAGACTTCTGAAAGCAGCATACGATAAAGCAGAAGAACTGAAGGTAAAAACTGTGGTAAGTAATGTTTTTACAAGCGATAAATTCTATGATGACCGTGGAAAAGAAAAAAATGCTCTTCTTGCATCTTATGGTGTGGCAGCAGTTGACATGGAAACCTGCGAACTTTATACACTGGCAGCAAAACATGGAGTGGATGCACTGACAATGCTTACAGTCAGCGATAATCTTCTGACAGGAGAGAAATGTACTGCTGAAGAAAGACAGACAACATTTAATGACATGATACGTGTGGCACTGGAGATCTAAACTGGTGCATATAAATGATTTAGGGCAGCTGGAGGAGGATATTATGAAGCGGCGTGTTTTTTTGGTCGTGCTGGACAGCTTTGGCATCGGATATGAACCGGATGCTGCTGATTTTGGGGATATTGGCAGCAATACACTGTCATCTGTCATAAAGTCTGAGTTTTATCATACACCAAATATGAAGAAGCTTGGTTTCTTTAATCTTGACGGTGTTGAAGTTGGGGAAAAAGAGGAGAATGTGGCAGGAGCTTACGGAAGGATGCGTGAGAAATCCAGAGGAAAAGATACAACAGTGGGACATTGGGAAATTGCCGGCCTTGTGTCGGAAAAACCTCTGCCAACCTATCCGGACGGATTTCCGAAAGAAATTCTGGATGAATTCAGTGCACAGACAGGGCGTAAGGTTCTGTGCAACAAACCATATTCTGGTACAGAGGTCATCAAAGATTATGGAAAAGAGCAGGTAGAGACAGGAGCACTGATCGTCTATACTTCGGCAGACAGTGTGTTCCAGATTGCAGCTCATGAAGATGTGGTACCTCTGGAAGAATTATATGACTGCTGCAGGATCGCAAGAAAAATCCTGGTGGGGGAACATGGAGTCGGAAGGGTCATTGCAAGACCTTTTACAGGTGAATATCCAAATTATGTGAGAACAGCAAACCGTCATGACTTTTCACTTGTACCACCGGCAGATACTATGCTTGACGTACTGGAGAGAAATGGATTTGATACCATCAGCATAGGTAAGATATATGATATTTTTGCAGGTAAGGGAATTCAGAAGAGCACTCCGACAAAAGGCAATACAGACGGTATCGGACGCTGGTTTGAACAGCAGAAAGAAGATTTCAACGGAATCTGCTTCCTGAATCTTGTTGATTTTGATATGCTGTATGGTCACAGAAATGATTTGGACGGATACGCAAAAGCAGCGACTGAATTTGATGAAGCATTAGGTGAATTTATGGTACAGATGAGAGATGAAGATATTCTGATCATCACGGCAGACCATGGATGTGACCCTGGATTCAGGGGTACAGACCATACGCGTGAATATACACCTATGCTGATGTATGGCAAAGAGGTCAGAGCCGGTGTCAATCTTGGAACCAGGCCATGCTTTGGAGATATAGGACAGACGATCCTGGATATATTTGGAATCAATGAGAAGCTGCAGGGTGAAAGTTTCTGGGCTGAAGTAAGAAAATAGACAGAACAGATAAAAGCCGGGACAGATGTGTGACCATCTGCTCCGGCTTTAATACGGTCAGGATTCCTGTTCCGGAGAATAGAAACATACCTGTTCAGGATCCTCCTCCCTGATCTGTTTACGTGCATGATTGGCAGCGTCAATAGCCACCGAAGAACTGAGACAGTCAGGCGTAATCTGGTAGATTCCGGTTCTTAGCTTAAGATCTGAACCCGGAAACATGGTTTCTATCATATCAGCAAATTTTCGGTTGATATTATGTATGATCTGAGCGCTCCGAGGTGTTTTCGTAAAATGCATAAACAGAATAAACTGATCAGCAACTACACGGGTAAAATATCCATTCGCATCAGCAGGCATTGTGGTAAGGATATAATTGGAAAACTCTTTCAGAACCTGATCACCGGCAGTATAGCCATATTTCTGGTTAAAATATTTGAAATTACGAAAATCTGTATAGATCATAAAATAGGAATCTGCATAGCCGCCGACAATGATTCTTTCTGTTTCTTCTTTGAATCTGGCGAAGGACAGAAGACCGGTCAGAGGATCATACCCCGGAGCGGAAACAGTTGGATTGACACTGTTAAAAGCATATCGTTTGGACATATGTGCGGAAATGATTTTTGAAAGTTCACCGAGCTGTTTGCGATCTTGTTTGGACCAGAATCTCGTACCTGAACATACTACATAGGAAATGGCCCCGGTATATTTGCCTTCGCAGTACATGGCAGCATAAAGCACAGTTCTGGCACCACCTTGCATAAGAAGTTTCTGAGCCCCTTCGGAATACATGTTCATGTTGTTGTGTTGAAGTACAGTAGTTCCATATTCGTCATAACTGCGGAAAAGCGTCAGGAAATCATCTTCTGTGAAATCGGCCGGTTCATTGAGAACCGGAGGTATATCCTCACGGAGCCACTGGTACTGTCTGCTGGTGTTTTTGTTCTGGATATCAGTCTGGATAATAGTAACTCTGTCCAGCTGGAAACGTATTCCGATGACTTTCAGCAGCATTTCCAGTGCTGCATCAAAACTGTTCTGTTTTTCAAACAGCTCAAAAGCAGTAGCAATGATATCGTTTCGCAGATATCTGCTGTCTATGGAATCTTCTGTCTCGGGAGCCGGAGATTTCAGTTCAAAGCGTCTGAGATTATCGCAGAAAACATAACGGTTTCTGCCATGGATCTTTGCCTGATACAGTGCCCAGTCAGCGTTTTCAAAAAGCTGGTCATAAGAATAGCCGGCAGTGTTTTCCGGAAGATAACAGATACCTACACTGCAGGTGATGAAAAACTCCGGTTTTGAAAATTTGAGTTTACGAATCATATGAATGAAATTCATTGATTTTTTTATCAGATTCTGATGCGAAATCTCCTTCAGAAAAACAACGAATTCATCTCCGCCTGCCCGTACCAGGATATCTTTGGAACGGAAAAAAGTACGCATAAATTCTGAAAACCGGGTCAGGACTTCATCACCAAAAAGATGCCCGTAATTATCGTTGATATTTTTGAAATAGTCCATATCAATAACCATCATTCCGCAGGAAGAATAAGGGTCTTTTTCAGATAGATATTCACTGATAAGAATTTTACCGGTCTGTTGGTTATAGAGTCCGGTAAGTGAGTCTTTCTGCGCCTTTTCCTGAAGAATCTGTTCTTTTTTTCTTACTTTGGTTATATTTCTCATGGAACCAAGCAGAATGGAATCTGTCCCTTTGGGGAGCGTGTCCATGGAAATATTATGATACTCTCCTTCCGGAGTCTTTTTGACACGGATTTCAACAGGACCCGAAATTTTTTCTTCGAGAAGTTCCCGAAGTTTCCAGAAATCATCCGGATGTACAAGAGAAACTCTGGTGGTATTGCGCAGTACGCCGGAGATTATATCTATGTTTTTCAGACTGGCATCGTACACGTTCATTTCGTCTGTTTTCTGAGAATAGGTGAACAGATACATCTGTGTATGCTGCATCAGAAGTTTAAGGCTGTTTATAAGATGTGTATCTGAGGAAAAGATATTTTTCACAGTATCCCTCCTTTGCATAGGTTATACTTTTTTTGTTAAAAAGAGTATTTTTATTTTACCATGTTGGAATCAAAACGTATATAGTTACTGTTCACTTTGTTCACAGGAACCTGTGAACAGTTCACCGTATATACCATGATGAAATGGCAGATTACGTAAATTGACAAGGTATTATATTGAGCGATATAATAATGATGTTGTTGTAACAACTTATGGAGCGGAGAAAATTGTATGAAAAAAGTCCGGCTTCAGTGTGGAGACTGTACAGAATAGACATGAAGCTATAGAAAGAAGGATATATATGGATCTGATAAAAACAGCACTGGAAATGGGATTTTCTGATGCAGCTGTAATGGATACAGATAAACTTGTATTTGTACCTGAGTACAGACAGTTCTGCGTAGATAACCTTTGCGGAAATTATGACCTTAATCCGGCATGCCCGCCGGAAAGCGGTACAGTAGAAGAAATGACAGCACAGGCGCTGAGATATCCGAAAACTCTGGTTCTGCAGACAATACAGCCTCAGTCAGAAGACGCCAGGAAGGCAAAACTGAACCAGAACAAGATGACAGAAAAACTTGCTGAAGAAATGAAAAAGGCAGGCCACTCAGATATACTGATCATGAGTGCCGGCCCTTATAAACATAATTCCTGTATGTCTGCATACTGTGTAGATGCGCAGAAAATGGCAGACGCTGTAGGAATGGACTGCTGGAAAAACGATGATATGAATCGATTTTTTTCACAGATTTTGTTTTTTGACCAAGTTGCTGTGAACGGAGTGAACAGTAACAATGGTTTTACAATAATAAAAGACATAAGGGTAATGAACCGTTAAAACACAGGAGGCTTTTTTATGGAAAGACACGCATTTGCAATGAAGATTAAAGACGGAAAAATGAATGATTACCGTAAGAAACTGGGCGAGATCTGGCCGGAACTGACAGCATTTCTTGACCGCAACGAAGTAAGCAATTTCAGCATCTGGAATGCAGAAAATCTGATTTTCGGATATTATGAAAATAAAGACGGAGCAAAGCTGAGTGCAGATGAAAAAGCGGCAGCAGACGCTATCACAGCAAAGATTCAGGATACTTTTGACTGGATTTCCACACCATACAAAGATATGCGGCTGATGTATCATAACTTTGG
>JABLTO010202231.1_pt1 | contig 16792 bp, 21 predicted proteins | sample 7160091 | NCBI WGS metagenome assembly JABLTO01 (sample SAMN14651225, study PRJNA627086) | human gut metagenome | isolation source: feces | host: Homo sapiens
CCGGATTTAAACGATCTGGGAATTGTAGGGCAGAAAATTCCGGTAGTTGACTTGGAAAAATGCCGCGGATGTAAAAAGTGTCTGCTGGAAAAAGCATGCCCCATCGGTTGTGCGCGAGTGGCGGAGGGCAAAATTTCCATGCCGGAAGATTTGTGCAACCACTGCGGTCGCTGCGTAGGAAAGTGCCCGTTTGGTGCCGTGACGGAATATCAGACCGGCTATAAAATCTATGTAGGCGGGCGCTGGGGAAAGAAAATCGCCTTGGGGCAGCCCCTTTCCCGCATTCTGCAGAGTGAACAGCAGGTGATGGAAGTCGTGGAAAGTGCGATTCTGCTGTTCCGCGAACAGGGCAGGCAGGGAGAGCGCTTTGCTGAAACCGTTGCCCGCCTGGGTTTGCCGGCAGTGGAGGAAGCATTGCTTTCGGGCGCATTATTGGCCAGAAAGGAACAGATTTTAAATGAGGCATAAATGGATTGCCCTGTTGCTGGCATTGGTGTGCCTGCTGGGCGGTTGCAGAGGGGAGGAGCCGGAGGATATCCCAGCTCCTCCTTATTGTACTTTTGTGGATGATGCAGGGCAGGAGATTATCCTGCAGGAGCAGCCGCAGAATGTGGCGGTGCTATTTTCTTCTTATGCGGAAGCCTGGACTTTGGCCGGCGGTACCGTTTCTGTGACGGTGGGAGAAAGCGTGGAGCGAGGCTTTGCCGATGCAACTGCCGTTCTGGTAGATGATGGCGCCGGCAAATCGATCAATCTGGAGGTGCTGATTGCCGAGCAGCCGGATTTGGTAATTGCCTCGGCGGATATTGCCGCACAGGCGGAGGCCTGCCTGACGCTCAACGAACTGGGAATTCCCGCCGCGCAGTTTCATGTCGAGACCTTTTCCGATTATGCCCGCATGATGGGCATTCTGTGCGAAATTACCGAGGAGAGCGGCCGCTATGAGCAGTATGTGGAAGCGGTGGAGCAGGAAATTGCGCAGGCGCTCGACCGGGCGGAGCAGGCCGGTGCCGGTTCGGCACAGAAGCGCATTCTCTTTGTGCGGTGCGGTTCCTCCTATAGCGCCACCAAAGCCAAGACCGCAGAAGATAATTTTGTATGCGTCATGCTGAAGGAATTGGGCGCTTATAACATTGCGGAAAACGCGCCCATTTTGCTGGATGGCCTGAGCATCGAAGAAATTCTGCAGGAGGATCCCGATTATATTTTCTTCTCCACCATGGGGGATGCGGAGGCGGCGCGGGACTATATGGATGCGCAGTTGGCTTCAGCTCCCTGGCAGCAGCTGAGCGCGGTAAAGAACGGGGCATATACCTATTTGCCCAAGGAGCTGTTTCAATATAAACCCAATGCCCGGTGGGGAGAAGCTTATCAATATCTGACGGAGCTGCTTTATGAATGAAGCACGCCGTAAAAAACTGTGGTTTTGCCTGTTGGGAGGAATGCTGGCGGCCGTCAGCCTGGCGGCGCTGCGGTTTGGCAGTGTGAAAATCCCGGAACGGATTTTCTGGAAAGCACTGTTTGGGGAAACGGGAGCGGAGTCGGAAACGCTGATCCTGTGGAAACTTCGCCTGCCGCGTATGTTGGGCGGGATTCTGGCAGGCAGTGGGCTGGCACTTTCCGGCGTGCTGCTGCAATGTATTACGGATAATCAAATGGCCGGGCCAAGTATTGTCGGAGTCAATGCCGGGGCCGGTTTTATGGTCATTCTGACGCTGAGCCTCTTCCCGATGCATCATGCATGGCTGCCGGTTGCCGCCTTTTTTGGGGCTTTGGGCGCAACTACCCTGATTATTGCCCTGGCCGGGAGGATCGGGATGACGCGCAATCACGTCGTGCTGGCCGGCATGTCGATCAATGCGCTGTTTTCGGCGGGCATCTCCTTTTTTTCTTTTTTGGATAGTGACGTCCTGAGCAATTATCATGGCTTTTCTCTGGGCACACTGGCCGGGCTTCATATGGAGCAGTTGTATCTGCCGGGCATCATGATAGCCCTCTGCGCGATCATTGCCGTGATAGCGGCGCCCCAGCTGAACCTCTTTGCCTTTGGCGATGCCCTGGCTTCGGCTATGGGGGTACGTGTGCGCTTGCTGCGCGCTGCGGCTATGGTGCTGGCTTCCGCTTCCGCGGCGGCCGCTGTCAGCTTTGCAGGGCTTTTGGGGTTTGTCGGCCTGATGGCGCCTCATATTGCCCGCAGGCTTTTCGGGGTGGATTTGCGCCGGTTGCTGCCCGGCTCCATGTTGTGCGGCGCGCTCCTGGTGGTATTGGCCGATTTGTTGGGGCGTATTCTGTTTGCACCGAGCGAATTGCCGGCAGGGATTCTGCTGGCGCTATTGGGTTCGCCATTCTTTTTAATGCTGCTGATGCGCAGGAAAGGACGCTATGCTTGAACTTTGCGGAGTATCGGCCGGTTACGGCCGGCAGCATGCAGATCAGCTGCATGAAATTTCGCTGCAGATACCAAAGGGGAGCTTTGCGGCGCTGTTGGGGCCGAACGGGGCCGGGAAATCCACGCTGCTGCAGTGCATCGCGCAGCAGCTTGCTTATCGCGGAAAGATTTTTCTTGGCGGGCAGGAGCTTTCGGCATTGCCGGCAAAGCAGCGGGCGAGGAAAGTCTCCTTTTTGCCGCAAATACTGCCTTCGCCCGCATTTACCGTCAGGGAAGCGGTGCAGATGGCGCGCAATCCGTATCTCAATATGCACGGCCGGCTGACGCGGGAGGATATGGCCCGGGTCGGGCAGGCTATCTGCCGGGCAGGCGTCGAAGCGCTGCAGGAGCAGCGCATGGATTGTATTTCCGGCGGCGAGCGGCAGCGGGTTTACATTGCCATGTGCCTGGCGCAGGATGCGAAAGTGCTGCTGCTGGATGAGCCGACTTCTTTTATGGATGCCACAAATGCGGCATACTTTTTTGAACTGCTGACCGATCTGTGCACAGCGCATGGGAAAACAGTGCTGGCAGCCATGCATCATCTGGAGCAGGCAGTAGCCTTTGCGGATCATATCGCCGTTTTACAGGCAGGCAGGTGCGTTTTTGCGGGCACAAAGGAAAGGTGCCTGCAGCAAAAGGTCATCGAAAGGGTGTTTTCCGTGCGGCGTTATGAAGTGCAGGGTGCGGAGGAAGGTAAAAAAATATTTTTTGATCCCGAAAGGAGAGGCTGGAATGCAAGAGCGGAAGGAAACTGTACAAACAGATGAAAACTGGTGCATTGCGCAGGATGCGGAAGTACTGGCTGTTTCGGCGCAGCTGTTGGAGCAGAACAGGCAGGCCTATGAGGAGCTGGCCAGATGAAGCGGCTGAGCATGGCGCAGGTGTTGACCCTGCATGAACAAATAGCCGCACAATCGGGCGGCGGCAGCGGCGTGCGGGAGACCGCCCTGCTGGAGGCTGCGTTGGAAGCCCCTTTTCAGACTTTCGGCGGAGAGCCGCTTTTTCCCACACTGCCGGCCAAGGCCGCGCGCTTGGGCTACGGGCTGATTTGCAACCATCCCATGCTGGATGGCAACAAGCGGCTGGGGGCGCATGCCATGCTGGTATTTTTGGCACTCAACGGTGTGCACCTGCATTATACGCAGCAGGAATTGACCCAAATCATTCTGGCGACGGCATCCGGAAAAGTCCGGCAGGAACAGCTGCAGGCATGGATTCTCGCGCATATGGCATAAAAGGCTTCCGCTGGTGTATAAATTATGCTATACTTTGAATAAAGTATGAACGCATCCTGCTGCGTCTGCCAAGAAGCACTCCAAGCAGGCTACGATTTGGTCTGCGCATTGCGCAGGGAAAGGGTTTTTGTTATGAAATTGGCAGTAAAACAACAATCGAACGCCCATTATATCGCTGCCGCGGCGGCTGCCCTGGGCATGCTCCTCAATTTCTCCCGATTCGCTCTGGGGCAGAGCATTTGGATGTTGCTGGGCATGGTGGCTTTTGCGATAGTGGTTGTGCTGACCGGCAAAAAGAACTTGCTGGCCTCGCTCATTATCTGGTTATCCTGGCTGGGTGTGCAGACGTTGATCTCGCTTTTCTCCTCTGCTTATGGCATCTGGGCATTGACCAAGTTGCTGGAGCTGGTTGCTGAAGGCTGCGGGATTGCCGCTTGCGTGATGCTGCTGCTCAAAAAGCAACAACATTTTAAGATGGCGATGCTGCTTTGCATGGTAGCCGGAGGAGCGTTGGCATTGGCGGCTTTGGTTAGATTTATCCTTTACCTCAGTTACGGAATCTATTTCCTGTCGACGCTGATCGCGTTCATCCATGATATCGGTTTCCTCCTGGCTTTCGGTGCGCTCTTCGTGCTGATCTTTTCGGCAGAGGTAGTGGGGACGGATGGGCAGGAGCAAACAGCGGCACAGCAGCCGGGCGCTCAGGCACAGGGCTATGCTGCCTATCGTGCACCGCAGAATGCGGCTGAGCAGGCTTATGCCGAATTGTTTGAGGAAAAGAACGTGGGCCTGTGCATCCTGTTTTCCATTATTTCCTTTGGCATCTATGGCTGTATCTGGTATTACTCCATCTGCAAAAAATGTAAGCTGGCCAAACAGGAATTGCCGGATGTAGTCGGAGAATTTCTGCTGCTGCTCTTTGTACCGTTCTATTCCATCTATTGGATTTACAAGAAGGGTAAAGAGGTGGCGGAAGCGGCTCCCAGATGGGGGATTACGGTGGCGGATAACAGCACCATGTACCTGCTGCTCTCTTTGCTGTTGGGCGTTGGCTTCTTGGTAAGCGTCTGCATGCTGCAGAATGACCTTAACGCCATCGGCCGTGCCGCCCGTGCGGTATGCGGCGGTCAGGCTCCTGCACAGCAGCCTGCTCAGACATATGCGCAGCCGCAGCCTGCTCAGACATATGCGCAGCCGCAGTATAGCCAGACATATGCACAGCCGCAGCCTGCTCAGACTTCTGCACAGACAGCGGGAGACGAAATGGAAAAGCTGCGCCAACTGAAAGCTTTGCTGGATGAAGGAATCTTGACACAGCAGGAATATGAAGCGAAGAAGAGCGAAATTCTGAGCAAATTATAAGGTAAACATGGAATGGGGCGGGCTGCTTTTTGAGCGGCGGCCCCATTTTTTATGGATGAAAACGGTATAAACTGTATCCGGTTGGAAAGCCCGGAAAATAAAAAAGCACTGTCTGCAACAGTGCTTTTTTTTCGAAACCCTTAAAGGACGATGTCGCCCGGGCGATACCCTTTGGGCAGCGGTTCCTCCTCCAAAAAGGCAAAACTTTCGTCTTCCAGAATGGGCAGGAAAGCCTCGTAGGGGATGCGGTCAAATTCATTGGCATAATTGCTGGTGCCAAAAAAGCTGCCATCCTTGCTGCGCAGGTTGAGGTCGCGGGCAAATTTGGTGCGGTTGGAGCAGTCGTGCAGCGTCATGCTCCATTGCTCCTCGGCAGCCAGGCGCATCAGCTGCAGCGTCACTTCGCGGCTCCAGATGGGGGAGATATAGCCCTGGCGGGAGATGTAGATGTTTTCGCCTAAAAAGTTGGGCAGATTATTTTCGTTGAGGTGCAGTTCGGCGCAGTTCATAAAATCTGCTCCCGTATCCAGAATGGCCTGTTTCTTTTTGAGGAAAGCTGCTTTGAATTCGGGAGACATAGGCGTTTCAATGCCCACCATGGGCAGATACTGTTTGGCAATGCCCATGGCCTCGATTACTTTATCTGCGCAGTGGGTGGCATCCAGATCGAACCGCAGCTCATCCAGCCCGGCCTCGGCCAGTGCACGCAGATTCTGTTCGGTAGCCAGCGTGCCGTTGGTATACATATGCTGATAAATACCCGCTTCGTGGAATTTGCGGATGACGGGGTAATACTGCTCGATTTCCATAAAGGGCTCCAGATAGACATAGGAGATGCCCGAAGGCTTGGGATAGATGGAGAGCAGCAAATCCAGATCGTGCTCGTAGAACTTGGTGCCGCCGATTTCCCACATGCCTTCGCCAATGGGCGGCATGCAGTCCAGCTGGCCATAGTAATAGCAGAATTTGCAATTGAGGTTGCATTTATTGGTTTTGCGGATAGCGCTGAGGCCGGTGCCCAGCAGGCAGGAACGGCAGCCCTTGGGGAAATGCTGTTCCGGGCCGACAAAATAGGTGCGGCCGGCAAGCGATTGCAGGCCGGGAATCTGCGCCATCAGCTGCGCATTGCGCTGTTCGACCGCTGCCTCGATCTGGGCAAAGGTGGCGTAAACAATCTCCTGCTGATGGGGCAGAATCTCCTCCTCTTCGGGCAGAGCCGCAAAGAAGCGGAACCACATCAGGGCGTCTTTCTTTGAAATTTTCATAAAACTTCCTCCGGGCGGAAGCCTTGTTCCGCATATTTTCATAGATCAGTAAGCCTGCATGGTGCAGACAGTTCATTATATCTCAAATTGCCGGAAAGAACAATCCCCGCACAGGTTGTTTTTGCGGAAAAGACTGCTGCATTTCTATGTTGCCCGCCGCCGCAAAAAATGCTATAATTTTTTATAACTTCTGTGCAGAACATAGTTGAACGGAAAAGATTTGTTTGCCACAGGGCAGATAGGAGCTTATATGAAAGCAATTGTAACGGTAATCGGGAAGGACCAGGTAGGTATCATCGCCGGAGTATGCACGGTGCTGGCCGGCCAGGGCATCAACGTGCTGGATATCAGCCAGACGGTCATGCAGGAATATTTCACCATGATTATGATGGTGGATACTTCCGGCTGCGGCACTTCTTTTGAAGCCTTGGGCGGTATTTTGGAAGCCTGGGGCAAAGAGCGCGGCCTTTCGATCCGCATTCAGCGGGAAGATATTTTTGAAGCGATGCATCGCATCTGAGGTGAATTATGCTGAACACCAATGAAATTCTGCAAACCATCCAGATGTTGGATCAGCAGCACCTGGATATCCGCACGATTACCATGGGCATTTCTTTGCTGGATTGTGCCGATTCGGATATCCATGCCTGCGGAGAAAAGATTTATCAGAAAGTCACCCGCTGCGCCCGTAACCTGGTGCAGGTGGGCTGCGATATTCAGAGCGAATTCGGTATCCCCATCGTCAATAAACGCATTTCTGTGACGCCCATTGCCATTGTGGCGGCGGCCTGCAAGGCGGATGATTATACGCCGCTGGCGCTGGCGCTGGAGCGGGCGGCCGGAGAAGTAGGCGTCAACTTTATCGGCGGTTTCTCTGCGCTGGTGCATAAGGGCTTTACCGAGGCAGATCGCAAACTGATCGCTTCGCTGCCTTCCGCGCTGGCCGAGACGGAGCATATCTGCGCCAGCGTCAATGTGGGCACGACCCGCGCAGGCATCAATATGGATGCGGTCAAGCTCATGGGGACGACGGTCAAGGAAATTGCCCAGCAGACGGCCGAACGGGACAGCATCGGCTGCGCCAAGCTGACCGTCTTTGCCAACGCAGTGGAAGATAACCCCTTTATGGCGGGCGCTTTCCACGGCATGGGGGAACCGGAGTGTGTCATCAACGTGGGCGTTTCCGGGCCGGGCGTGGTATATCATGCGCTGCAGGCTGCCAAGGGCAAACCCTTTGACGAAGTGGCGGAGACGATTAAAAAGACTGCCTTCCGCATAACGCGCATGGGTCAGCTGGTGGCGCAGGAAGCGGCGCGCCGGTTGGGGGTTCCCTTTGGTGTAGTGGACCTTTCGCTGGCACCGACCCCTGCCATTGGAGATAGTGTTGCCCGTATTCTGGAAGAAATGGGGCTGGAGGTATGCGGGACGCATGGCACGACTGCGGCTTTGGCTCTGCTCAACGATGCGGTTAAAAAGGGCGGCGTTATGGCTTCCAGCCATGTGGGTGGCCTTTCGGGCGCCTTTATCCCGGTCAGCGAAGATGAAGGCATGATTGCCGCTGCCGCCGCGGGTGCGCTGTGCATGGATAAGTTGGAGGCCATGACCTGCGTATGCTCCGTAGGGCTGGATATGATTGCCATTCCCGGCGATACGCCGGCAGCCACCATTTCCGCGATCATTGCGGATGAAGCAGCCATCGGCATGGTCAATAACAAGACGACGGCCTGCCGCCTGATCCCGGTGGTTGGCAAAGGCGTGGGAGAAGAAGCGGTGTTTGGCGGTCTGCTGGGCACAGCGCCCATCATTCCGGTGCATCCCTATGGCAGTGAAGCATTTGTGGCGCGGGGAGGCCGCATTCCGGCACCGCTGCACAGCTTGCGCAACTGAAGCGATCCTTGGGTGCGGAAAGCACCCTGCAATATCAGGAAAAAGAAAAGCCCACAGCAGTTTCTGTGGGGAGAAAGGAATTATTTATGGAAAACAATCAGTTCCCCGAACAGCAGGAACAGCAGCCGCAGACTGCCGCACCTGCTCCGCAGGCACTCGTCAACGAACAACCGGCGCAACCTCAGGCCGGCGGTACAGGTGAATTGGAACGGCAGCCCAATTTCGGGCCGCAGCCGCCCATGGGGCCGCAGCCGCTGGATGGCCCTGCCGGCTTTACGCCGCCTGTACAGCCTCAGGCTCCGGTCATGCCGCCGCCTCCCGTAAACGGCTATCAGCAGCCCGGTGCTCCGGTTCCTCCGCCCGCACCCGGCGCGTATCCTCCGCCCATGCCGGGGCAGCCGCCTATGCCGGGCGCATATCCGCCTCCGGCTCCCAAGCAGAGCAAAGGCTTGGCCATCGCTTCGATGGTATTGGGCATCTGCTCGCTGGTCTTCTGCTGGTCGCCCTTCCTGGCGTTGATCTGCAGCATCATCGGCCTGGTTCTGGGCATTATCGGCAAGAAGAAGCAGCAGGGCGGTATGGCGCTGGCGGGCATTATCACCTCCTCCATCGGCCTGGCGATCAGCGTGATCATCATCATCATAGCCGTAGTCGCGGTGATCGGTGCATTTGGCGCTATGGATTATTATTGGTAAGCATCAAAAAGGCATTTCTGCGGAAATGCCTTTTTGATTTCTGCCGAGAGATGGGAAGGTGCGGCGGAAATTTTTGCCGAGGCATAGATTGCGGTTGATAAAAGGCTGCTTTTCTGCTATCATAATGATTTAAGGGGCGAAAACCCGCTCAATACAAAGTAAAACAGATGAAGGAGAAGAAACATGCAGAATCGCAGAAAACTGGCATTGCTGGCAGCAGTGCTGATGGTACTGGCGTTGTTTGCAGGCTGCGGTAAGCCGCAGGAGCAGAGCAGTGCGCCCGAAGAGAGCAGCACGACGGAACAGAGCAGTTCCGTGGTCGAACCGGAGAAGAAGGAATATACCGCCGGCGTACGCACCGAAAAGGAATATACCAGCGAATGGATGGGCCTCAAATATACTCTTTCCGATTCCATGGTCATGGCGACCGATGAGGAAATCCTGCAGTATATGGAAGCAGGCGACGAAATGCTTTATACCGATAGCGGTGAAATCGACTACGAGAACCTCGGCATCGTCTATGAGATGGCGGCGGTGGATGCAACCACATCGGAAAACCTCAGTATCGTGGTGGAAAAGCTGGCGCTTTCGGGCATGAGCGAAGCGCAGTATATGGAAGCAGTCAAGCAGACGCTGGCACAGGTGGATAATGCGGAAGTGACACTGGGCGAAGAGAGCACTTGCATGGTGGCCGGCCTGGAGTTCCGGCGCATTGATTATTCCATGGATCTGGGTGGGCAGACGCTGATGCAGACCATGCTGTTCCGCAAGATGGATGATCGTATGGTGGGGATGACCTTCACCTACCTGGAGGAAGCTTCTCTGGAAGCGATGCTTTCTGGCTTCTCCGCTCTGTAAGGATAGAGATAAAAGCGCTGTGCGTTGCCGCATGGCGCTTTTTTTGTATCCCACATTCCCGGAGCGAAAAGGAAAAACTCTGTGAATTTGCAGTTTTCCTATTGGAAGTATGCGCCTGCATGTAGTATAATAGAGCAAACTGTGATAATTTTGAAAAGAGGAGTCTCTGATGTCGAAGCAAGTCAAACTGGTCATATTCGACCTGGATGGAACATTGGCAGATACCATTCCGGATATCGCCGCAGCAATCAGCAAAACCATCGCCAAATACGGCGATTTTGGCAATATTGAGGATCTGACTCGCAGATCCATCGGCAACGGCGCCCGCAAATTGATGGAGCGCGTCTATGATAACCTTGGCATTTCCAAGGAAAATCTGGAAGAGGATCTCAAGGCTTATGAAGCATTGTATGCGCGGGAGAACTGCATCGAAACCGTGCTGTATCCCCATACCATGCAGGTGCTGGAGGGGTTGAAAGCCCGCGGCATCAAAATGGCGGTGGCGACGATGAAGCCCCGTGGCGCCACCTGGGGTGTGTTGGAAAATCTGGGCGTAGTGCCTTTTATGGAGCATATTTTCTCGGCTGATGATATGGCGGCGCCTAAGCCTGACCCCTGGAGTGTGGTGGAAAGCGCGCGGCGGGTGGGTGTGCTGCCCGAAGAATGCATGATGGTAGGCGACAGCATGACGGATGTCGGCTCGGGCATCAATGCGGGCGCGGTGAGCGTGGCCATTTTGGGCGGATATTATGATCAGGAAAAAATGCGTCATAGCGGCGCTATGTACAGCATCTGCGATATCGGTGAAGTGCTCGACATTGTGGATGAAATCAACAGCCGGGAGTAAATGGAAAACGGGTATGGCAATTTCAAAACAATTCCAATCCAATGAAAACGCATGGGTGATCAGCCCTTCCGGATATTTGGATCTGTTCAACCTGCCCGAAGTGAGGGAGGCGTTTGCCGGCACGGAAGGCAAGGATATTCTGTTCTGCTGCGCGGAACTGCGTTATCTGGATTCCGCCGTCATTAAATTATTGGCGGAAATAGCAGCAGGGCGCAAGGCGGAGGGGCATCTCTTTAAAATACGCGGCCTGAAATCGTATATTTATAAGATTATCGAAATGGTGGGGCTGCAACAGGTGTTTGTGTTTGAAAACGGCGAGGAGGGGCAGGCATGAAGGGCACGGAATTTGCAGAAGTAAGAGTGCCTTCGCAGGCAAAATATATTCTTCCGATTCGTCTGTTTCTGGCAGGAGTTGCCGTGCGCATGGATTTTCCGGCTGAGACCATCGAAGATATCAAAATGGCAGCGGCGGAAGCCTGTTCCATCATCCTTTCGGGGGCAGCGCCGGAGGGTATGCTGGTGTGTACCGCCTGCGAACAGCAGGATCACAGCCTTTTGATTCGCCTGACTGTCGAAGGGGAGATGTTCCCCAGCATGGCCGATGATATCTCCAGAGCAGTGCTGGAGGCGATGGCCGATGTGTGCAGTTTGAATTACGATCAGGGGAAATGCGAAAGCATTGTCATCTGTTTTAAGAATTAGGAGAAATTTATTTGGCTTCATTGGATATTGCGGGCAAGGATACGGCCCAGCTTATACAATTATATAAGGAAACGGGCGATTTGGAGCTCCGCAATATCATCGTAGAGCGCAATCTGCGGCTGGCGGAGGGCATTGCCTCGCGCTTTGCCGGGCGGGGCGTGGAATACGAGGATCTGCTGCAGGTGGCTTCCATGGCGCTGATTGGTGCCATCGAACGCTTCGAACCTGCCCGCGGTTTTAAATTTTCCACCTTTGCCGCGCCGACCATTATCGGAGAGATCAAGAATTATTTCCGCGATAAGACGCGCATGATGCATATCTCCCGCCGGGATAGCGAGCAGCTGATGGCCTTTGCAGAGGTCAAAGATTCTCTGGAAAAGCGGGGCATGCTCACGGTAGGCGATTTGGCGCAGGCGATGCAGCTGAGTGAGGAACGGGTACTGGAACTGATGGAAATGCAGCGTTCCGTGAGCGTTTCTTCGCTGGAGCGCATCATCGGTGATGAAGAAAGCGAGAGCGCGATTAAGGATTTCCTGGGCAGAGAGGATGAAGGCTTTGCCCATATCGAAACCAAGGCGTTCATCGAACAGGCATTTACCTGTTTGGATGAAGTGGAACAGCACATTTTAAAGGAACGTTTTTGGCAGCATCTGCCGCAGAGCGCGGTGGCTGCCAATCTGGGAGTATCCCAAATGTATATTTCCCGTGCGGAGCGGCGTATTTTGAAAAAGCTGCGCGCTTATATGGAGTAAAAAGCACGGGTTTGGGCAGAAAAAAATGCCCGGCGGAAAAATCGTTTGGAGGTCATTATGGCAGAACGGCAGATGCGGCGCAGAGTAGTCCGGCGCGGCAGTAGAAAACAAATGCAACAGCAGCAGGAAAAAAGGAAGAAATTGCTTTATGAGGCAGTGGGCGGAGGTGCGTTGCTGCTGATCGTGCTGCTGATGCTGATTTTCAGCGCGAAAAGGACTTTCTTTGCTGAGCGGGGGACGCTCAGCTTCTCCACTTCAGGCAGCGGCATTGTCATCCGCTCGGAAAAATTATATACGGCGGAAGGCTATGGCAAGGCGGAATATATCGCCGAGGAGGGGCAGGTGCTTTCTGCAGGCTCTCCCATTGCCGATGTCTATAGCAATGATTACAGCGATAAGGATTATGCAGCGCTTAAGGAACTGCAGGAAAAAATACTGGATTATCAGCAGAATAATGCTCAGAGCGGCATCATCGATGAGGATATGGTAGCACTCAGCGAGCAGATCGCGGCCAAGACGGAGCAGATTCGCAGCGTGATTACCGGCAGCAGCGAGGGCAACCTGACGCAGCTGCAACGGGAAATCAGCCAGCTGATGGATGAGCGGGCGGATATTCTGCGCAATGCCGCTAAGGAGGATGAGCAGCTGGCCGCGTTCTATGAACAGGAACAGACGCTGATTACCAAAATACAGAATTATAAGCGCACGCTGGTGGCAGAAAATGACGGGATCGTCAGTTTCTATTTCGACGGGACCGAAACACTGCTCACGCCTGAAAATATGCGGCTGCTCACCGTCAAGAATATCAATAATATTCTGAACGGAACCTTTACTTATGATACGTCGGCGACTTCCCAGAGCAAGCCGCTCTATCGCCTGGTAGATCGCAATAAATGGTATGTGGTCATGATTGCCGAACAGGAAATTCCCCAGTTCGAGCAGAACACTGCCTTTACCGTCACCTTCTCCTTTGGTGCGGATTATACTTATACGGCTTCGGTGTATGATCATATCAGCGAATCGGGCAAGGAATTATATTATTTCAAATTTGATGAGGATGTGGATAAGCTGCTGCGTGCCCGCCAGGTGAGTATGGAGATTTCCGCCCGCTATGTAGGCATCGAAGTGCCTCAGTCGGCGCTTAAGGAAAAGGACGGAGCGCTTGGCGTTTATTATATGAAAGATGGTAAAAAAACGTTTGAACCGGTGGAAGTGCTCACCCGGCAGGAGAAACGGGCCATCATTCGCGCAGTAGATGCCGGCAGCACGCTGGGCGTGGGCAGCGAGATCTATTCCTGAAAGAGGGTGTAACGATGTCTGTAGCAGAAAATATGCAGGAGATTCGCGCCTGCATTGTCGGGAGTGCAGCGAAATGCGGCCGCAGCCCGGAGGAAATTCGCCTGGTGGCAGTCAGCAAGACGGTCGAGGTGGAGCGCATTCGCCAGGCTTTGGCGGCAGGTGCTTGCGACCTGGGGGAAAACCGGGTGCAAGAAATGATGGAAAAAATGCCTCAACTGCCGGAAAATGTGCGCTGGCATATGATTGGCCGATTGCAAAAAAATAAAGTTAAGTATATAATTGGGAAAACGGAGTTGATTCATTCGCTCTGTTCCCTGGAGGTGGCGCAAGAAATCCAACGCCTTTCCCTGAAACATCAGGTGTGGACGGATTGCCTGGTGCAAATCAATATCGGCCGGGAAGAGAGCAAGGCAGGCATTGAGGCAGAACAGCTACCCGCTTTTTTGCAGGCTGTTTCCGAGATGGATCATATCCGCATCCGGGGGTTGATGGCCATTGCACCGATTGTGGACGAGCCGGAGCAGGCACGCCCCTATTTTGCCCGGATGAAGCAGCTGTTTGACGGCCTGGAAGAAAATGAACAGGTGAGCAGGCAGTGGCTTTCCATGGGAATGTCCGGCGATTATCAGGTGGCAATCGAGGAAGGCGCAAATTTAGTGCGCATAGGCTCTTCCATTTTTGGACAGCGCGATTACGGGAGGAACGCATAATGGGATTTTTCAAAAAGAATTTTGGCAGAAAAAATAAGGAAGAATATTACGAGGAGATCCAGGATCAGTATGCCGATGAAGGCGAATATGATGAGTACGATAAGGCCGACTATGACGATGCAGAAGGCTATGATCTCGATCAGGATGCGGGCAGTCAGTATGATGAGCCCAGTGCCGCTTCCCGGCGCAGCAGCGGCAAGAGCAAAGTGATCTCTATGCCGGAATATACGCGCCCCTCTTCCGCTATGTCGGTGGGCGAGCGGGATATGAAAATGGTCATTTTCAAGCCCTCTTCTTATGATGAGACAGAGGGAGTCATTGACAGCCTGCGGGCTCGTAAGCCGATTGTTGTCAATCTGGATGAGATCAACCCCGCGGTAGCGCAGCGGATTCTGGATTTTATCAGCGGTGCCGTTTATGCGCTCAATGGAGATATTCGCCGGGCTGCACGCAATATCTTTGTGGTCGCACCATCCAATATTGAAATTTCCTCCAATGAAGAAGATGCTTACGATGGCGAGCTGTGAGCAGTTCGCTGCAGAATGAAAGGAGCCTTTGCATGGAACAGTTGAAAGCATATATTTCCAATATCGAATTTGACTGCAAGCGGGGTAAATACGATGCCCGGCAGGTAGATGAGTTTATTGCTTCTGTTTTGCAGCAGGTTGAAGCGCTGCAAAAAGAAATGGAGGCACTGAAAGAGGCAAACGCCCGTTATGAAAGTCAATCGACCTCTATGGCTGCGGCGATGATTACTGCGGAAAAGAATTGTGCTTCCATGTTGGAACAGGCCAGGGCAGAAGCCGATGAAATCCGCGCGGCTGCTAAAAAAGAGGGCGATGATTTTGTAAAATCCATGTATGACCGCCAGTCGGATATGGAAAACGAATATCAGGCGCAGAAAGAAAAGCTCATTGCGGAAGTGGCTTCTCTCAAGAGCTTTAAGGAAAAATATCATCATGCGGTAGAGCGGGATGTTATTGATGTGTTGAGCAAGATTTCGGGAATGGATTCCAATAAAGTCTGGAATGAACTGCCCGAAGAGCTGCGCAGGGAATACGGGCTGGATGATGTCTATGAAGGTTTGGACCTCAATGAGATCATTAAGGACCTTCCGGAGACGGATCATGAACTGAAGGCCATGATTGAGGACTTGCTGTAAAAAAATTGCGGGCGGTTTGCCATGGAAAAAGGCGGCCGCCCTTTTTGATAAAAGGAAAAAGCGGGAAGGGAGGATAGAATATGAAAAAAGCAGGAATGGCTTTGCTGGCATTGCTGATACTGCTTGCAGGCTGTACATCCGGATTCCACCGCAACGAGGCGGTGCACGTGTACGGATATGATGAAAATTCTGCGGCGGCGAAGGAATTTGCCCGTTTATACGGCTCTGCTGAGGGCGAAACTGTGCAGCGCATAGCCGATGTGCAGGCGATGACGGCGGCAGTGGCAGCAGATCCTTATGCCATTGGCTATGGCCCTGCAGCAGCAGAGGATCCGGCAGTCAGACAATTGGTGGTCGTTTCGCAGGCTGATGCACCGGTACTTTCTCGGGAAATTTGGCTGGCAAAACATAAAGATGCGGAAAACGGCAGCCTGGAAGTGGATTTCTATGGCTTTGTCATCAGTGCCATAGGGCAGGATTGGATGGCCGGTGAGGGATATACTACCTGTGTAAAACAGCCGCTGCCTGTTTGCGGAGCCTGTTACAAACCGCCGGGCTCAATCCGCGTGGCGGTCAGTGAATCGCTGATGCCGGTCATGCAGGGCTTGCGTGATCTCTATTACGGCTATAATAAACAGGCGGATATCCAGCTGACTGTCATGGAAGACGCAGCGCAGCAGCTGGCGGAAGGGAAAGTGCAGCTTGCCTTTTATTATGGTGCGGGTGGGCAGGTCGCAGCGCTGGAATATGCGCTGACGGCGACGGCCGACTATGTGGTGTTGGTGAATGCGGAAAACCCCTTGCAGGAGCTGAGCGAGGCCGACGTTGCCAGAATTTTTTCCGGAGAGACGGTTACCTGGAAGGAAGTCGGTGCATAAATCGGAATAAGGGAAAAACCCGGCATATTCAGCCGGGTTTTATTGATAGGCGATGCGGCCGCTTGTGCGGCAGGAACACGGATGCGCATGTTAATTCCCGTTGCTTGCGGCAACGGGGAATTTTTCATACAATGGCGGTAACAAAGAAAAGAAAGCAGGTTATCCCAAATGTTAAATGAAAATATTAAAATCATTCGAAAATCAAAGGGCCTTTCGCAAGAAGAACTTGCCATCAAGCTGAACGTGGTGCGGCAGACAATCTCCAAATGGGAGCAGGGATTATCGGTTCCTGATTCTGATATGCTGCTCTCTCTGTCGGAAGTATTGGAAACGCCGGTGAGCACTTTGCTCGGGGAAACTGTGGCCGAAGCAAAGGCAGAGGATATAAAGGCGATTGCCGAAAAGCTGGAGGGAATCAACCTGCAGTTTGCCCAAAGAAAGGCGGCAAAGCGGAAGCTGCTTCGCTGGCTGCTTATCTTATTGTGCGCAGCGGTTGTGGCAGCTTTTATCACTTTGTTGCTGCTGCATAGCCCGTATTTGAAGTGGGATTACGCCGCGCCTGAGACTGCCGTCATCGGAGTGACCTTTCATGCATTGGAATGGTTGTTCGTCAGGTTAGCGCCGATGATTCTGGCAGGGGCGATTGCGGGAATCCTGCTGCTGCACAGAACTGTGTAATACATCTTTTGCACCAAAAGTATCTGGAAAC
>JABLTO010018706.1_pt1 | contig 16791 bp, 20 predicted proteins | sample 7160091 | NCBI WGS metagenome assembly JABLTO01 (sample SAMN14651225, study PRJNA627086) | human gut metagenome | isolation source: feces | host: Homo sapiens
AATAATCTCATCCAAGAATTAGACAATAAAACAAAGGGTTCTCACTAGTTGAACCCTTCTTCATTTTTGGTGACATTTTCGCTGAACGTTAACACAGATATATTTTCTTTTTTAAATATCAAAATTTTCCCAACAATAAAAGACAAAAATTTAATGTTTTTATTATCAAAATTTATTACTTCTAAATAACACATTTTAAATTATATTATTTATAAAGTATAATCTTAACATAAAAATTTCCAAATATTTCAACTCAAATATCTAGAAAAATTTTAGGTAGTCAATATTTTTTTATCTAATACCTCTTCTTTTCTTATTTTCATAGAAAACAATTGATGCTGCAGCTAATTCTACAAGTGGATATATTAAACTAATTGTAGCTCCAGTTTTTACACTTGCTGTTGGATTTCCTGATTTTACTGTAGATACTATCTTTTCTGTATTCATAGATATACTAGAATTTATTTGTAATTCTGCGATTGCTTTTGCTAAGAGATCCTTAGCATTGTCTACTTCCTCTTGTGTTGCTTCTGGATCTTCTAATGCTCTTGTTGCTTTTTTTAAAACATTTGTCATAACTGACCATGATTCTGATGTGTAACTTGTTACATTTAACCCATTTGCTTTATTATTAATTACGCATTTTCAACAATTGCAAAAGTACCATTAATATTTAAAGGTACTACTATTGTTGTCAATACTGTTATTAATGCTAATAATAGCTTACATAAGTTTTTCCCATTTTTCATACTTTCTGTTATAAAAATATAACCCCTAAATTTATTATACTTTATTTCAAAAACGTTTACATTACAATCTATTTCATATTATATTAAAAAAATAACAATTATCTTAATATTATTTAATGAAATTAAAAAAGAAGTTTAGCTGTCAATCTAAACTTCAATTCAAACATTTAAATAAAATATTCATTTTCACGTGGTGAAATCAGCTTTTCACTAAACTCTTTAGCAAACGCCTGATATTTTTCATCATGATCCATATTTTTAGCTTTAATCAGACATATACGAATGCACCTAAAGCAAGATATACACTTTTCATCAATATTTCTACAATCATCATTGATTGCATTAACAGGACACATTTTCACACATTGACCACATTTATTACATTTACTACTTGTATCTGGTCTAAAGCTTCCACCTTGCCCTCCTTTTTTATATGGATATTTACCAGGAACTGAAACAAAAGAAAAGTTATCATCTCTAAGTTTCAAACGTACTAAACTACCAAATAATTCATCACGATATAAATCATTGCGATCTGGTCTGCCAACTTGAATTCTTCCATAAGTATGTTCCCCAACTAATGCTGCTCCAGCAATCGGGATAAAACCCTGACTTTTGACCACATTAAATAATTCAAGTAGAGCATCATCATAATGACGATTACCATAAGTAACAGTTATTATGCATGAGGTATGTTCCCCTTGAATTAACTTTAAACGTTTTAATGCTTCCTTTAATATTCTACCGCCATATACAGGAAAACCAAATACAACTACATCATGTCGTGTAAATTGGATATTAGAAATTTCTTCTTTTAAAGTTAAATCTATTTCTGTAAGTTCGCCTTCTAGTCCTCTTGCTATAGTTACAGCAGATTTCTTTGAATTATATGTTGGTGAAAAGTAAACTGCATATGTCTTATCAATTTTCATTATATCACTCTCTCTTTTCTATCCAATAATTATATCACCTTATTATTTATCTACAAATAATTAAGAATAGATTATCACTTGAATAAATAAAAACCTTAATACTAATTTAGTATCAAGATTATTTTAACTATGCCATTGATGTTAAATCATCTTTAATTTCATTAAAAGCAATTGCAATATTTAATCCATGATCTCCAATTCTTTCAAAATCAATTAGTGTTTCAGTATATAGAGCACTATGCTCAACAGTACATTTTTTATTACGTAAACGTTTTAACTGATTAACAGAGAACTCATGTGTAGTATTATCAATACTATCTTCAATAATATCTACTTTTTCTACAATATTATGTAATTCTTCACGATTTAACGCATTTAATTCTTCTAAAATATTTCTTGTTAAATCATTCATGATTGAAATTTCTTTTATTGCTTCATCTGAAAAACTCTCACCATCATCATGAAGCTTTTTAGCTCTCTTTGCAATATTCATTGCATGATCTCCAACCCGTTCTAAATCCCCAGAAGTCTTTAAAAATAAGCCAATAGATTTTGATTCATCAATTGGAAATTCAGAAGAAATTGCATTAGTTGTAAATTGAATAATTTCTTTATTTAAATAATCAATGTATTTTTCATCTTTCAATAATCTTTCATGTTTTCCTTCATCGTAATTAGCAATTAATTCAAAAGATCTTTGAACATTTTTTTGAACTATATTTAACATATTTTGAGTTTCATTAAATAATTGAGTATTAACAATCGCACTTGTACCAATATGATAATCATTAGTAAAAATAGAGGCATCTAAATACTTTGTTGATAGTTTATCTTCAAACCCATCTTTTTCAGGAAGGATCATATATGCTAAATTAACTAATTTATTACCAAATGGTAATAAAAGAATCGTTGTCACAACATTAAATACTGTATGCACATTGGCAATTTGTGCTGGAATATTTGTTGGAGTCAATGATTGCATCAACTGTGCAAATGGGAACAGCATACTAATAGCAACAAAGATAATTGTTCCAATTATATTAAAAGATAAGTGAATGATCGTTGTTCTTTTAGCATTTCTTCCCGTTCCAATACTGGCTAATACAGCCGTAATACATGTTCCGATATTTTGTCCAAATAATACATAAATTGCTGAGGGTAATGTAATTACACCACTTTTAGCAAGAGCCTGTAAAATCCCAACCGATGCCGAAGAACTCTGAATAATAGCTGTAAATATAGCCCCAACTAAAATCCCTATTAATGGATTTTCAAAAGTACTAACAATATTAACAAATTCAGGCGAACTTCTTAGTGGTACCATTGCTTTTGACATCATATCCATTCCCATAAACAAAATTCCTAGACCTGCCAAAATACTACCAAAAGCATCTAACTTTTTACTCTTAAAAAAAACAATTAGTGCCACACCTGCAAAGGCAAATACTGGTGCTAAAGCCGTAATATCGATTGCAATCAATTGTCCAGTAATAGTCGTCCCGATATTAGCTCCCATGATTACCCAAACTGCATTTTCTAATTTCATCAATCCAGCATTAACAAATCCAACAGTCATCACCGTTGTAGCCGATGATGATTGAATAACTGCTGTAATAACCGCTCCAACACCAACGCCTAAAAAGCGATTAGTAGTAAGTTTTTCTAAAATACTTTTCATTTTATTTCCAGCAGCTAATTCTAAACCGTTAGACATCATTGTCATCCCATATAAAAATAGTGCTAGTCCACCAAACATGGCAAATAAATCTGTAAGTTTCATTTTTATCCCCCTGTTACACAGTTTATTTTATATCCAAAGTAAATTTAACATAAAATTTACAATATGCAAATACTATTAACAAATATTAACAAATTCTTAACTTTTCTATCTTTATTTTGGATTTTTTATCTTTTATTATACAATTATCTTGACAATTAATAAAAAACAATTACCATTATTACTAGACAGTTCATTTGTACCATCCTGTCTATAAACAAAACTAGGGCTATGCTTTTTTATATTGTTTTGAAGCAGGCTTTTTAGTGAGCCTGCTTTTTTATTTGATGGTATAGAAGGAGGAAGAATGTATTATTTAAAAACTGAACAATGCTTTGATAGCGCTCATTTTTTACATGGCTATCATGGTAAATGTGCCAATATTCATGGTCATCGCTGGAAAATCGTTGCAACTATCAAAAGTAAAGAACTGCTTAATAACCAGCAAAATAATGGCATGATCATTGATTTCAAAGATCTTAAAAATGATTTAAAAAAAATTACCAATGATTTAGACCATGCTTTGATTATTGAAAAAGGCAGTTTATCAAAAAAACTATACCAGGCATTAAATGATGAAAATTTTAAAATTATTGATTTACCATTTCGACCAACGGCAGAAAATCTCGCTAAATATATTTATGAGCTGCTAGCCAAAAGTTATGATGTTGATTGTATCGATGTTTATGAAACCCCAAATAACTGTGCCAGCTATCGAGGAAAAGATGAATAATTATCGTGTCGTTGAAAAATTTATTAGTATTAATGGCGAAGGAAGTAGAGCTGGTCAACTAGCTGCTTTTATTCGTTTTTATAACTGTAATTTAAATTGCAGTTATTGTGATACTAAATATGCTAATGGTAAAAATGCTAAATATGAAATCTTAACTGATCAAGATATTTTAGATTATTTAAATAAGAATAAAGTTATTAATGTGACTTTAACTGGTGGTGAACCGTTATTACAAAAAAATATCGATTCATTAATTACATTATTATTAAAAAATAATTATCGTGTCGAAATAGAGACCAATGGCAGTATTGATATTAAGCCATTCATTACAGATGATCTCCGCCCACTTTTTACTTTAGACTATAAAACGCCTAGCAGTAAGATGGAAGAATACATGCTATTGGATAATTATCAATATCTAACTAAAAATGATGTTGTTAAATTTGTAATTGGTGATCTCGCTGATTTGAATAAAGCAAAAGAAATAATTGAAACGTACGATCTTACAAACCGTGTCAAAGTTTATTTTAGCCCTGTCTTTGATATGATTAAACCTCGTACAATTGTTGATTATATGATTGAACATCACTTAAACAATATATTTATGCAATTACAATTACATAAATATATTTGGGATGTGAATAAACGAGGTGTTTAAAATGATCGATACTAAAAAAATTGAAAAACATATTTATGGAATTATTGAAGCCCTAGGTGATGATCCAAATCGTGAGGGTTTAAAAGAAACACCTCAACGAGTCGCTAAAATGTATGCAGAAGTTTTTGCCGGCATGAATTATACAAACAAGCAAATCGCTGAGATGTTTAACAAAACATTCGATGATGACCTCGATTTTGCCAATCAAGAAGTTATTGTCGTTAAAGATATTGATATTTTTAGCTATTGTGAACATCATCTAGCTTTAATGTATGATATGAAAGTTACTGTTGCTTATATTCCTAATGATAAAGTAATCGGTCTTAGTAAGATTGCCCGAATTGCCGATATGGCAGCCCGTCGCCTTCAGCTTCAAGAAAGAATTGGAAGTGACATCGTTGAAATCATGAAACTGATAACTAACTCTGAAGATATTGCTGTTATCATTAAAGGAAAACATAGCTGTATGTCCTCACGAGGAATAAAAAAAGTCAATAGTTTGACAACGACTTGTACTTTGTCAGGCCGTTTTGAAACAGAAGATAAATTACAGATATATTTATATTAAGGAGATAAAAATGAAAGCATTAGTATTATTTAGCGGTGGTGTGGATTCTACTACTGCTCTAGCCATGGCTATTGATAATTATGGTAAAGATAATGTCATTGCCTTATCAATTAGTTATGGTCAAAAACATCAAAAAGAAATTGAAGCAGCAAATAATATTATAAGTTATTATCAAGTCGAACATATTTATCTTGATTTAACTGAAATCTTTGCTTATAGTGATTGTTCTTTGTTACAACATTCCAACCGTGATATTCCTCATGAATCATACGCTAAACAATTAGCTAAAACTGAAAGAAATCCGGTTTCTACATATGTTCCTTTTAGAAATGGTTTATTTCTATCTACTGCTGCTAGTATTGCTTTATCTAAAAATTGTAGTGTTATCTACTACGGTGCTCATAGCGATGATGCTGCTGGTAATGCTTATCCTGACTGCAGTGATGTTTTCAACAATGCTATGAATCAGGCAATTTATGAAGGAAGCGGTCATCAATTAGAAATCAGAGCTCCTTTTGTGAAAATGACAAAAGCTCAAATCGTTAAAATTGGCCTAGAGTTAAAAGTTCCTTATGAATTAACCTGGTCATGTTATGAAGGAAATGATAAGCCTTGTGGAACCTGCGGAACTTGTCGCGATCGTCAAAATGCTTTTTTAAAAAATGGAATTATCGATCCATTATTAGGAGAATAAAATAATGAGTGAAAATTTAACTTTATTAGGAAATAAAAATACTATTTATAAAGATGATTATGCTCCAGAAGTATTAGAAACTTTTGACAATAAACATCCTGAAAATGATTATTTTGTGAAATTTAATTGTCCTGAATTTACAAGTCTTTGTCCGATTACTGGACAACCAGATTTTGCTACCATTTATATCAGTTATGTCCCTGATCAAAAAATGGTTGAAAGTAAGTCTTTAAAACTGTATTTATTTAGTTTTAGAAATCATGGTGATTTTCATGAAGACTGTATAAATATTATTATGAAAGATTTGATTAAGTTAATGGACCCTAAATATATTGAGGTGTGGGGAAAATTCACACCCCGCGGAGGGATTTCTATTGATCCCTATTGTAATTATGGAAAGCCTAATACTAGATGGGAAACAATTGCTTTTAACCGTTTAGTTAATCATGATCTTTATCCAGAAAAAATTGATAATCGTTAAATAAATTTTTAACTTGATTTATTATTTGAAACTATTATAATATAGTTGAAATTAGTGAAACGCGTTCGCTAATTAATTAGATATTCCATAAGAAAACGAAGGAGGTTGGTCCTTCGTTTTCACTATTTTGGGCGTGCTTTTTTATAGTCTATTTAGATTTTAAACGATCTAAATAAACTAAGATCAATAATAAAAGAATTAGATATTCCATGTATGGTATATCTTTCTATTATCAAATGACACGCCCGTGGGGATAAACATAAAACCATTTATCTATACCTCCCTAAATAGGGACGGCCATCCTTATTTATTATATCATCTTTAATATTCAAAAACGTCTCAAATTTATCTCAAAAAAATTTACATATAAATAACGCTTTTTTAAATGAATCGTCCTTTAGAGAATCCTAAATAAATTGTGCTATTGCTTATTTCCCTAAAATTATCCATAGCTTTTTTAGAAAAAACTCTCATCATAACAATAACATCTAAATTGCTGCTTGATAAAGCATCTTTATCATTATTTGCTACTAATACGACATTAGACATTGATTTCCAATTCCCAGCCTGTTGATAAAATTCTTTTAAGTCAGGTGCACATGTAAATACTCCAAAATCAAGATTATCCTCCATCCATTTTGTCGCTCTTGCAACAATTTTAGAACTAAATCCTTGTCTACGAAATACCGGCAAAGTTGCCACGCAGCTTAATCCGCCTATTTGATATGATTTTTCGTTGATAATCACTTTTAACTGAACAACTGCAGCATAACTAACAATTCTATTATCAACCATGATATAAAAACATTGCTCTATTAAATCACTATCATGTTCATCTGAATCACTTGTAGTTGGCCAAACGACTTGTAATAACTCATTAATTTGATTTTTTATTTTTAATGAGGCTTGCTGATACGAAATATTTTCAACTTTAATCATAGTTATAATAATAGATCAGTTAATTTAGCGACTGTATCAACAAGATAATCAGCTTGATTTTCCATCAATTCTTCCAAACTACCATAACCATATATGACCCCCACACAAGGTAAATTATTTTCATGAGCCCCAATTATATCATGTTTTCGATCACCGACCATAATTGCATCAGCTGCCAAAATTTTATTTTTTTCTAATACATAATTAATTACTTCCGCTTTTTTTTCACGACTATTAAATTCACTGCCACCAACAAAATCAAAATATTGTGCTAAATCAAAATGATCAATGATCTGCTTTGCAAACTTTTCAGGTTTTGATGTTGCAACCAGCAATACTTTACCATTTTCCTTTAAAGCTGTTAAACAATCAACTATACCATCATATACCTTATTATCAAAAATTCCTTTAGTAGAAAAATACTCACGATACTTAATTACAGCCTCATTAGCCTTAACTTCATCAAAACCATAAAAATCTCTAAATGAATCTCTAAGCGGTGGTCCAATAAAAGGTAATAGATCATTTAGATCATTTACTTCAATTCCATAATAATTTAAAGCATAACGCACTGATTTAGTAATTCCCATCATAGGATCAGTTAATGTTCCATCAAGATCAAACAATATATATTTTTGTTTCATAATCATCCTCCTATACACTAACCCAATTCTAACATCATTCATCCTATCTATTAAAGTTTTATTACCAAAAAAATAGTAAAATAAATCAATTAGATTCATTTTACTATTACATTATTCATCATAAAAAACAAACTCTTGATATTTTCTAACTAATATCGTTAAAGCAACACCTAGACAATTCATCGAAACAATTTTTTCACTTTCTAACGAAAATTCAGTAACATCATAATAAAGTTGATAAGTAGAACTTTTAGTTAAAAAATTTTTTCCTAATTCCGTAACAGATAAAATAGGAATACTTTTCATATTTAAACCATTAACAGTTTTAACAATTCCTGAAGTATTACCTGAAAAGGAAATAATAATGACAAAATCTTCACTTGTAAGCGAGTGTGAAATAACTTCAAAATTTGATTCACCAGAGACAATATAATTAGAACGTCCCGCTAAAAACAGCTCACTTGAAAATTGTTTTGCATAATTATTTTGGACAAAACCCGTAGCATATATGATAACTTGTCGAGCATGATGGATATCATATACTAAAGGAACGTAATTGACCTGGGTAGCGTATTCAAACGTTTTATTGATTTCCTTTTTATATGTTTCTACTAAATCTGTTGGGATGATTGCTTTTTTTACTATTTCTTTTTTTAATGCATATTTTAGTTCTGAATAACCGGTAAATCCTAATTTTTTGCTAATCTTAAAACTGAACTTTTTGACGACAGCAAAATTTTTGCTAATTCATTGATCGTCATATTTATAACTTCTTGTTTATGACTTTTTATATATTGTATCATTTCTTTTTCACTATCATTTAAATCAGCATATAACAATTCTGCTTGTGTGTCAAAATCCATTATTATTACCTCTCTATCATATAAACTATTGCCTGGTATGGTTCTAGCATAATTGTTTTATCGTCTTTTGTCAAAATATTATCGTAATTTGAAATAATTAATTTTCTATTTTGGCAATTTTTTGGTAATGTATAATTTACTCTTTGTGATGAAAATGAACAAATACAAAGTAATATCTGATCTTTATATTTTCTTTCATAAGCAAAAATGTCTGAATCGTTTTCATCAATTAATTCAAATGTTCCCTCTACAACAATGGGATTTTCTTTTCTAATTTGAATAAGTTTTTGATAATAATAAAATACCGAATTTTTATCTTTCAACTCATTTTCTAAATTAATTTCTTTATTATCAGGTGAATGATCGATCCATGGCTTTCCTTTTGAAAAACCAGCATCATCCTGACCATTCCATGGAAATGGTGTACGAGCATTATCTCTTGATCGTAAATAAGCACATTTTTTTATATATTCTTCATCTTCACCATTTTCCTTCATCTTTTCGCATACAAAAATTGTTTCTATATCTTTATATTGCTCCAATGATTTAAAAGGAACATTTTTCATTCCTAGTTCTTCACCTTGAAAAATATAAGGCGTTCCTTTCATCATATGCAAAAGAGTTCCTAACATTTTAGCCGATTCCTCACGATACTTTCCATCATCACCAAATCTAGAAACCGCCCGAGGCTGATCATGATTATTCCAATAAAGAGAATTCCAACCTTTATCTAGTTCTTTAGCCCATAAAGTTAAACTTTTCTTTAAATCACTTAATTTAAATTTGATATCTGAAAACTTACCATATTTTCCATAATCCAAATGCATATGATCAAATTGAAAGACCATATTCAATTCTTTATTATTAGGATCAGTATACAACTTTGCCTGTTCTACCGTAGTATTAGCCGTTTCACCAACTGTCATTACATCATAATGAGAAAGTACTTCCTGATTCATTTCTTGTAAAAACTCATGAACTCTTGGTCCATTTGAAGCCCCCTTATAATATGATTTAGAATAATCATATTCACCATCTGCAGCATCTGGAAAATCTTGTCTTTTACTAATCAATGAAATAACATCCATTCTAAAGCCATCTATTCCTTTATCTAGCCAAAAACGCATTTCATTATAAACTGCTTTTCTTACTTCCGGATTTTCCCAATTTAAATCAGGCTGTTCTGGTGCAAAGCAATGTAAATAATACTGATTTCTCTCTGGTACATAACTCCATGCTGAACCCCCAAACGTAGCACCCCAATTATTAGGTAAACTGCCATCTTCTTTAGCATCTTTCCAAATATAAAAGTCAGCATATTTATTGTCCTTCGAAAGCTTTGATTCTTTAAACCATTGATGCTGATCACTTGTATGATTGACAACTAGATCCATGATTATTTTAATATTCATTTGATGAGCTTTTTCTAATAATTCCTCGAAATCTGCCATTGTTCCATAAATAGGATTAATTTCTCGATAATTTTCAATATCATATCCATTATCAACCAATGGTGATTTATAAATTGGATTCAACCAAACAACATCAATACCTAATTTTGATAAATATGATAATTTCTCAATGATTCCTCTCAAATCACCGATACCATCATCATTAGAATCTTTAAAACTTTGCGGATATATTTGATAAACAACACTACTTTTCCACCAATCTTTACTCATCTTCGTCATCTGCCTCCAAATTTCTTACAACATCATTTACAAAAACCGTTTGCTGTTTGGCATCTTCGATTGCACTACGAATAACTGTTTCATCAACTTTATCATAGCTAGATAAAGATAGCACGATACTTAAAACAATAGGTAAACTCATTCCCGTAATAATATAAACATTAGGATATTGCAAATATTTTATTGCTTCTTGATTAACACTGCCACCTAACATATCAGTAAAAATAATATATTCATCATTTTTATCGATTTTGCCAATTGCATTTTTTAATTGCTGCTCTACGGGTATATTATCCATATATGCACAAACGGCTTCTATATGATCTAAGCTTGATCCAATATATTGAAGGGTATCTTTTAATCCCTCAGCCATCAAATGATGGCTCGCTAAAATAATTTTTCTCATATCCATATCTCCAACTAAACTGATAAAATTCCAAAAAATGAACAAATTAAAGCTATTATAATGATTAAGAAAATAACCTGGATTACTGATAATTTTTTAGAAGCTAATAATTTGTAAACTAAAAATGTCAATCCTACTGGTAATAACGCTGGCATTATTTGATCTAAGATGCCTGATTGAATAGCTAGTTCTACTTCTCCTGATTGATAAACAAGTCCTACTGTAACTTTAACAACTGAAGGAATTAAAGCCCCGATAACTGTTAAGCCCATGATTGATGCTGCTTCTGTAAAAACTGATAATTTATCACCTAATTTAGTAATCAGCTTTAATCCAGAATCATATCCTAAATGAAATAATTTGATCCTAAAAACAAAGAATACCAAATTCAATAATAACCAAATAACAGCACCTGTCGGATTACCTTCCAATCCCATATAAGCTGCAATTGACCCCATGATCGTTGGATATAAGACCCAGATAAGAGTATCACCAATCCCTGCTAGTGGTCCCATCATCCCAGTTTTAAAATTTTGTACTGTATCGATTGCTTTTATGCCATCCTCTTCTTCCATCGCTACACTGGCCCCTAATAAAATATTTCCCATCCAGGTCGTTGTATTAAAATATTTATAATGGTTATTTAATGAAGCGACGTACTCTTCATCATTTTGATAAATTTTTCTAAGTACTTTCTCTAAACCAAATACGATTGCTGGTCCCTGCTGATTTTCATAATTAAATACGTTACATGCCATAAACATATAACGAATAGCTGCTTTAGTTAAATCTTTCTTTTCTACTTTATTACTCATCCCAATCATCTCCTTCTTCAAATGTAACATTTTCATTTGTTGATAACTTTTTACTTTCAGTTGTGAAAAAGTAATATGCTAGTGCTAAACCAATAATTGAAACCCCAAACATTGGAACATTTAAATATGCGGAAAAGACAAATCCAATCATAAGCATTGATAAATACTTTTTAGCTGGCATAACTTGTAATAATAATGCAATCCCAACAACAGGTAACATATTACCAGCAATTGATAAGCCATTTGTAAACCATTCGGGTACTGCTGTTAAAATTGTATTGACGATCGTATCACCAAACAATACACATAACGCCGTTGGAATACCTGTAGATAATGCAAAAATAGCTGGTCCTATCCATAAAATATGATTCATTTTCTTAAATTTCATTTCATTGCATGCTCTTTGTGCTGCATGAGTTACATATGTATTCAATAATTTAGCAAATACGTCTAACTGAATTCCTAGCATTCCAACTGGCACCCCTACTGCCAAAGCTACTGCCTTTGCTTGTTCAATATCATTTGTTGTTTTACAAGCAACATATACGCCCACTAAAGATGCAAGTCCCCAGTTAGGAACTGATGAACCGCCAATATTGGCAACACCTAAATTCATTAATTGAAATGTTCCCCCGATAACCATTGCTGTTTGCATATCCTGCATAATTAATCCTGCAAAAAAAGCTACCATGATTGGAAACCATGTCGTTATAACTAAACCTTGTTGATCAATAACCATCCACATCGATAATAGGATGATCAAAATACCCTGTATTATTTCCATATTTTTTGTCCTGCTTTCTTATTTAATGTATGTTTCTAATGTCTCTTCAGTTTCACTTGGCACATAGTGAAATGTAACCGGAATATTCATTGACACTAATTTCTTAAAATCATTAACCTCTGCTTCATCAACAGATACCATTTTTTTAACTGTCTTCTTTCCTTCACCATCAAACATGATCCCAATATTAACTTTAGGAATAACAACCCCATTTTCTGCTAATTTAACTAATGTTGAAGGTTCCCGTACGATCATAAAGACATTATGATTATCATACTTTCCAGCCTTAAAGTTTTTGATTGCGGTCTCCGTATCGATAATTGACATTCCTGTTCCTGCTGGTTTGGACATTCTCATTGCAGCTTTTTGAATGTCATCTTTACTCACCTCATCATCAACAACCATTAATCTTTTCGCTTTTGTAGCTCCTGCCCATTGGGTAACTACGATTCCATGAATTAATCTTTGATCTACTCTTGCTAATACTAAACTCATTTTTTATATCCTCCTTGTCCTTTGACGTAACTTAGTTTATCTATTTTTGTAAACACTTTCAATGGGTTGGGACGTTTATGGAACTGGTTCTAAAAAAATGAAAATAGTGTCATAAATACGGGAATTTTCTCAAAAAAAATAAGCATATAAAATATGCTTAAAATAAACTAGTCTGTAATGATCCAGATATTATTTTTAGTGGTAAAGGTTTTACTTTTAATAAATGTTTATAATCATTACTCTTGAGCCAGATATTTTTTTGTTGATAATTAAAGATCAAGGGCATTCGTTGATGAATTCCTTCCATACTTTCATTAGCATCTGTAGTAATGATCGCAACTTCTTTTTGACCATTAACAATGCGATATACTCCTGCCATCATCATTAGCTGGCCATTTTCATTTTCAAAAGTAAATTTATGTTTGTGAATATCCCACTCATAAAAACCATTAGCAGGAATGATACAGCGGTGATTGATAATATCTTTTTTAAATAAAGATTTTTCTTGGATCGTTTCTTGACGGGCATTGATAACCAGCTTATTATCAAATATCTTGTATCCCCATCTTGCTTTAGATCCGATTAATTTATCGTTGTTATTTTCAATTATAAAAATATTATTGCTGGGATAGTAATCTATCTTATCTTTTAATGCCAGTTCAAAAAGATAATCAATTTTATCCTCTAGTTCCATTAACGCTTTTAATTCTAAAAAATATCTACTGCACATCGCAATTAACACTTCCTTTAAAATATCTATTTATTGTAACAAAAACAATTTAATTCATGATCATTAACAATTCCCACGGCCTGCAAATATGAGTAGATCGTTATCGATCCTACAAAACTCATACCTCTTTTTTTCAAATCATTAGAGATCTCATCCGATAATTTTGATGTAGTTTTGAAATTATCGTCAATATTTTTGATGATTTGATTATTACTAAAACCCCAAATATATTTAGAAAAACTACCAAATTCATTTTGAATATCCATAAAAATTTTAGCATTTTTAATTGCTGCAGCAATTTTTCTTTTACTCCTAATTATTTTTTCATTATTTAATAACGCAGTTACCTTTATTTCATCATATTGGGCAATCTTTTTTACATCAAATTGATCAAATGCCTCTTTAAACGCTTCACGCTTTTTTAAGATCGTTATCCAAGATAAACCAGCTTGGAAAGTCTCTAATAAAAACATTTCATATAATTTTTCATCATCATAAACAGGTCTTCCCCATTCATGATCATGATAATCTTTATATATCTCTGATTTTTCATCTACCCAAGTACATCTTTTAACCATTTTACTTTCTCCTTGTTTATATTATTCATTAGATATTTCTAATTTATCATCAAGTATCGTAACCCAAAAAGCATCACTATCATCAAAATCATTATTTTTAAATGGATATGAAGGAATGATCTTACTATTCATCGAAACATATATATTATGTAACACATCATTTTCTTCTGATGCATCGTATTCAACTAAAATAAAACATTTCTTAGAATTATTACGTCCAAAATATGTTTCATAAACGGTAATATCTTCAGATTTAAAAAAATCTGTTTCTTTCTTTTGCGATGAAGTAGTTTGATATATTTTATCATTTTCAGGATCTTGATACGCGATTTTTTGACTGTACATCCCATTAATATTAGCTAAGCCTATATTTAACTGCTGGCAATAAATTTCATCTTTTAAATCATCGATTACTAGATAATTATAATACTTATTATCATCTTTAAATAAATAGGCTTGAACATTCGCTACTTTATTACCTTTTTTATCATATCGAACAGCTTCTTGATAATCTAACGCTGTATCTGGATCAAATCTTAGCCACTCTTTATTAGTTTCATAATGATAATAAGTTGTAACACTTATAAATGTCATGACTAAACATAAGGCTATTGTAACTACAAAATATCCTAAACCTAATTTAACTGAAGTTATTCTAACCTCAGAAACACTGATATTATTATTTTCAATAATCGTTTTCTTCATTTTTTCAAAATGATAGATCATCAAAATAAAACAGCCCATAATTATTACTACTAACAACCATGATGCTTTTATCCCTAGTAAATAAGCTAAAAATGCTATCAATAAACTAATTAAATAATATATCAAGATCCTTTTTATATGATGTTTATCTTCTAAAAAATCATAAAACCCCCTAATCATAAATAATATTCTACTTATACCAATAAATATCAAAATATATTTAAGAGCAAACGCTTGATATGGCGTTGCCTTTAAAACTAAATCAAGCATATTAACAATTATAAAAACCAAAGCAAAATAATATGCAAATCTAAACGATCTATTAATATCTTTGATCATTCTGATCGCTAAATAAAAAAACAAGCCTGATATCAATGATATAATACTAGAAATTATCTCAAATTTAATATCAATAAACGATAAAATAAATCCTGCAATAATCCATCTAAAAATCCAACTAATATCTTTATCCCTTTTATTAACTACTTCCATAATTTTCCCTCCCTAACTTACTAACTATATCTTATCATTTAAATATACATCGATACAACATTTAAAGATGCGCAAATCAAAAAATCATATTCACTTGAATATGATCTTTTTTAAATTATTTTTGTCGAACATTCTTCTAAATTAATCACTTCATCAACAATCGGTAAATAAAACTCTGGTTCATGACTAACTAGAATAACCGCCCCTTTAAAAGCTTTAATTGCCCTTTGTAATGCTTCTTTAGCATCAACATCTAAATGATTAGTCGGTTCATCGAGCACCAAAACATTAGCCTCTCGATTCATGATCTTACAAAGACGAACTTTAGCATTCTCTCCACCAGACAATACTTTCATTAATGATTCAATATGTTCCCTCGTTAAAGCGCATTTAGCTAGCATCGATCTAATTTCACCATTATTAAGATCTGGAAATTCTTCCCATAAATAATCTAATGCTGTCATTGAAACGATAGCCTCTTCCTGTTTAAAAAAACCAATTTCAACAAAAGGATCTTTTTCTACTGTGCCACTATAAGGCGCTTGCATCCCAACCAATGTTTTTAATAATGTTGTTTTTCCTAAACCGTTGACACCTTTAACAGCAATCTTTTTATTTCTTTCAAAAACAAGATTTAGTGGTGTAGTTAAAGGACTATCATAGCCAATTACTAAATCTTTACATTCAAATAATACTTTGCCTGGAGTCCTCGCTTCCATAAATGAAAATTCCGGTTTTATTTTTTCTTTTGGCTTAGAAATCAAATCCATTTTATCCAATTTCTTTTGTCTTGAACTAGCCATATTTCGAGTAGCTACTCGCGCTTTATTTCTTGCGATAAAATCTTCAAGATCAGCTATTTCTTTTTGTTGTTTTTGATAACTTGCTGCTTGTTGTCTCTTTTTTAGTTCCGCCTGCTCTAAGTAATAATCATAATCACCCTTATATCGTGTCAATACCCCATCTTCTAAATGATAAATAACATTTATGACCTGGTTTAAAAAACTAATATCATGACTAACTAAAATAAAAGCATTATCATAATTTCTTAAAAAAT
>JABLTO010023848.1_pt1 | contig 16789 bp, 15 predicted proteins | sample 7160091 | NCBI WGS metagenome assembly JABLTO01 (sample SAMN14651225, study PRJNA627086) | human gut metagenome | isolation source: feces | host: Homo sapiens
GTTTTTGATGGCTATAATCTAATTTGAGGCGGGACCTTGTCCCCCTCACACTCCCCCTGCTGCGTATTGGATTTTACCTGTTGCGCCTATTTTTCTAGTTCTTTGACAGTCTGAAAAATGAAGCCTGCATCGCAGGCTTCATTTTATTGTTATATCGTTTTTCGGTACATTCGACCAATCGAAGGTTTTCAACAGCTCCTGCGCACTGATTGGCGTCCCGTCACCCAAACCTAATTGTGCGGCAAGATATCCGAGGATTTCTTCCGCAGAGTGGGTCTGCCTTAAGCTGAGCATATTCAGGTCGCCTTCACGCTTTGAAAGCTTTCTGCCATCCTCGGCCAGCAGCAGGGGGGCGTGGCAGTATTCCGGCGGTGAGCCGCCCAGCTCGCTTATGAGCCATATCTGCCGTGCCGTTGAGCTTAAGAGGTCGCGACCGCGGACGACACGGTCAATGCCCATGTCCATGTCATCGAACGACACTGCAAGTTGATAGGCAAAAACGCCGTCTGAGCGTCTTATGATGAAGTCCCCGCCATCGGCGAGGTTCTGCCTTATGCGCCCATAGTGCCCATCAACAAAAATTATTTCCTTATTCGGCACACGAATTTTCCACGCAGGTCTCTTGCCGAGCTTTTCAAGCTCAAGTCTCTCTGCTTGGCTCATGTGTCTGCACTTGCAGCCCGTGTCATGCGTACATTCGCCCGGGTGCGGCGCAGAAGCGGCCAAGCGCTGGCTGCGGCTGCAATAGCAGGGGTAGAGCATGCCACGCTTTAAAAGTAGGTCGAATATATCCTCGTAAAGCGCCGTTCGGCTGCTTTGATAAAACTCCTCGGTAAGCTCGTTATCCCAACTAAGACCGAGAAATCGGAGGTCGTCTGCAATTTGCAAAGCATATTCTCTTGAGCACCTGTCCGGGTCTAGATCCTCTATCCGTAATATAATTTTTCCGCCCTTGGAGCGAGCATCCAACCAAGCAAGCAGGTATGACGAGAGATTTCCCAAGTGCATAACACCGCTCGGACTTGGCGCAAAACGCCCTGTAACAGTAGCTTTTTTATACATAATTTGCCCTTTGTTTAGATTTGATGCATATATTTTATCATATTAACGGGAAAATTTAAATAAACAACTATCATTTTTTCTAAACATGTGATATAAAGAGTATATAAAATTGTGTTGGGAGGGCAAATATGGCTACTTCGACGAAAGAATCCCTAGGTAATGCTCTCAAAAAGATGCTTACCATCAAGCCTATCGATAAGATAACCGTAAAAGACCTTGTTGAGGAGTGCGGCGTTAACCGCCAGACCTTCTATTATCACTTTGATGATGTTTATGACCTGCTCGAGTGGGTGTTTGAGGAGGACGCAAACAGGACTTTGCCGCAGGAGATACTGTATGAGAATTGGCGTGAGAATGTTCTCACATTCTTTCATTATCTCTACAACAATAAGCTCTTCGTCCTGAATGTCTATAACTCCAACAACCGCTCGTACTTCCTGCGCTACTTTAAGCGCAGACTGCACTACTGCATCCACAGCTTTGCCGTTATTGTTGCAGAGGGCAAGAACATCGAGTGGTCCGACCTTGAGTTCGTTTGCGAATTTTACGCAAACGGCGTTGTCGGCCTTATCTCGCAGTGGCTCGATAGGAACATGGAGCTGCCTCCCGAGATAACCGAGGAGAAGTTCATCAAGGTGCTTGACGGCAGTATCGAGAGCATGCTGTCGAGGTTTCAGAAAAACTGAATATTGACAGGCTGCGGGTCTTCGCCATATGCGAAGACCCGCATTTTTGTGTTGAAAGAAAAGAGAAAAAAGGATATAATAATTTAGTTTGAAAGAGGTGACAAGATGAAAGAGCAAAAGACAAATGTAATGCGCCTTTTAGAGCAGAAAAAGATAAGCTACACGCCGCATGAGTACCCGCACGGTGACGAGGCTGTCGACGGACAGACTGTTGCACGAATATGCGGTCAGAACCCCGAGCAGGTGTTCAAAACGCTCGTTGCAAGGGGTGCAAGCAAGACGATATATGTGTTCGTCATTCCCGTTACGGGCGAGCTCGACCTTAAAAAGGCGGCAAAGGCCAGCGGGGAAAAGTCCGTTGCGATGATCCATGTCAGCGAGATTAATGCGCTGACGGGCTATGTCAGAGGCGGCTGCTCACCGGTGGGCATGAGAAAGCAGTACAAAACATTTTTTAATATAAGCGCAGCAGATAAGCCGACAATTATGGTCAGCGCAGGCAAGATAGGCTATCAGGTCGAACTTGCGCCGGACGAGCTTGTGAAGCTCACCCGTGGAAGCTACGCACAATTGGTGTAATTTAAATGGAAAACAGCATTGTGATCAAAGGCGCAAGAGCCAACAACCTTAAAAATATCGATATCGAGATACCCAGAGACAAGCTTATCGTCATGACCGGCGTGTCCGGCAGCGGCAAATCCAGTCTTGCCTTTGACACCATCTATGCCGAGGGGCAGAGGCGATATGTCGAGAGCCTATCGTCATACGCAAGGCAGTTTCTCGGACAGATGGATAAGCCGGACCTTGATAATATACAAGGACTTTCTCCGGCGATATCCATCGACCAAAAGACCAGCTCGAGAAATCCTCGATCTACCGTCGGCACGGTGACGGAGATATACGACTACATGCGTCTTTTGTGGGCACGCATCGGCGTGCCGCACTGCCCGAAGTGCGGTAAGGAGATAAAGCAGCAGACGATAGATCAGATAATCGACCAGCTCATGCTTCTGCCCGAGGGTACCAAGCTTCAGATACTCGCACCTGTTGTAAGGGCGAGAAAGGGCGAGTATGTGAAGGTATTTGAGGACGCACGAAAGTCCGGCTATGTAAGAGCAAGGGTGGACGGCAGCATTTATGACCTGTCGGAGAACATTAAGCTTGAAAAAAACAAAAAGCACAATATCGAGATAATCGTTGACAGAATCGTTATTAAACCAGAGATAACCCGTAGGCTCACGGACTCTGTAGAGACGGCGGCTTCGCTTGCAAACGGCCTTGTTATCGCAGATGTGATAAGCGAAAACCGGGAAATACTCTTTTCACAGAACTACGCCTGCGAGGACTGCGGCATATCCATAGAGGAGCTCACGCCGAGAATGTTCTCGTTCAACACGCCCTACGGCGCTTGCCCGACCTGCGACGGTCTCGGTATGCAGCTTCTCGTTGACCCGGAGCTTATCGTGCCTGACGAAAATCTGAGCCTTGCTGCCGGCGCAGTTCAGGCAAGCGGCTGGTCATCCGGCGGCAATGATTCTATCGCAAAGATGTACTATAGCGCACTGGCGAAAAAATACGGCTTTACGCTGGACACAGCTTTTAAGGAACTGCCGGCGGAAGCAAAGCACGCCCTGTTCTACGGCACTAAGGGTGAGCCGCTCGACCTTTTGTATGAAAGAGAGAGCAAAAACGGCTCGTTCTCGGGCAAATATTCAAAGCCCTTTGAGGGCATCTGCAATAACCTCGAGCGCCGCTATCACGAGACGCAGAGCCCTGCAATGCGTGCGGATATCGAGGAGGTCATGTCTGAGATAACCTGCCCGACCTGCGGCGGCCTGAGACTGCGCAAGGAAGCACTGGCGGTCACCGTTGGCGGTAAAAACATTGCGCAGATGAGCGACATGTCCATCACCGAAGCGATAGACTTTGTCGACAGCTTGGTCTTGACCGAAAAGCAGCAGATAATTGCGGCTCAGATATTAAAGGAGATAAAGGTCAGGCTCGGGTTTCTTAAAAATGTCGGCCTGCAGTATCTCACACTGTCAAGAGGTGCGGTGACGCTCTCCGGCGGCGAGAGCCAGAGGATAAGGCTCGCTACACAGATAGGCTCGTCGCTTATGGGCGTTCTGTATATCCTCGATGAGCCGAGCATCGGCCTGCACCAGCGTGATAACGAAAAGCTACTGAAAACTCTCAAGGATCTGCGGGATCTCGGCAATACGCTCATTGTCGTTGAGCATGACGAGGACACCATTCGAGCGGCGGACTTTGTCGTTGATATTGGCCCCGCTGCGGGCGTTCACGGCGGTGAGGTCGTCTGCGCCGGAACGGTCGAGGAGATATGTGCCTGCGAGCGCTCGGTGACGGGGCAGTACCTCAGCGGCAGAAAGGTGATACCCGTACCCAGCGAGCGCAGACCCGCCGACAAGGGCTTTATCACCGTTCACGATGCAAGAGAAAATAACCTGCGGGGCATCGATGTATCGTTCCCCAAGGGCGTTGTTACCTGTGTGACCGGCGTGTCCGGCAGCGGCAAGTCCTCGCTTGTAAATGAGATCCTGTATAAGACCGTTGCTCTTGAGAAAAACAGAGCCAAGACGAAGCCCGGCAAATGCGGCGGCGTGACGGGACTTGAGGATATCGACAAGGTCATCAACATCGACCAAAGCCCTATCGGCAGAACTCCACGCTCCAATCCTGCAACATACACGGGACTGTTTAACGATATCCGTGAGCTTTTCGCCTCGACCGAGGATGCAAAGCTCCGTGGCTATCAGTCGAGCAGGTTTTCCTTCAATGTCAAGGGCGGACGCTGCGAAGCCTGCAAGGGCGACGGCCTGCAGAAGATAGAAATGCACTTCCTGCCCGATGTATATGTACCCTGCGATGTCTGCAAGGGCAAACGATATAACAGAGAAACGCTCGAGGTCAGGTACAAGGGCAAGAATATCTACGAAGTTCTTGACATGACCGTCGAGGAAGCAAGAGATTTCTTTGCAAATCTCCCCAAGCTCAGATGTAAGCTCGATACACTGTACGATGTCGGCCTTGGCTATATAAAGCTCGGTCAGTCGAGCACAACTCTGTCCGGCGGCGAGGCGCAGCGAGTAAAGCTTGCAACGGAGCTGTCTAAGCGCAGCACGGGCTCGACTATCTACATCCTTGACGAGCCTACCACCGGTCTTCACATGGCTGATGTGCACAAGCTCATTTATATAATCAACCGACTTGCCGATGCGGGCAACACCGTTGTTATTATAGAGCATAACCTTGATATCATAAAATCCTGCGACTATATCATCGACCTTGGTCCCGAGGGCGGCAGCGGCGGCGGAACGGTCGTTTTCACAGGCACACCCGAGCAGTGCGCCGACTGCAAGAACAGCTTTACCGGCCAGTTTCTTAAAAAACTGCTTTGACCCGACCGTGCTCAGTCTCATATAATGCACAAAGGAGGCTGGGTATGTTAGTCGATTTTATAGTAGGACTTGCGATAGCGACAATACTTCTTATCATGCTTTGGGCGCTAAAGGGTCTGCTGCTCACGCCAATAGTGAGCGGAGAGAACACCGATATAAGCGTTGAACTTCGGGTCACGGGCGGTGAGCCGAAGCTTGAGCAGACCATAAAGGGCTTCGTGTGGCTGCGTGATAACGGAACGCTGAGAGCGAATTTGCGCATAGACACACGGCATGCCGATGTCTCGGCAAAGCATATTGCCGAGACTTACGCCGAGAAATACGGCTATATTACACTATCAAAAGATGGAGAGAGCTATGGTGGAGCAAACTGAGATAAACGGAATAATAAGCTCAGTCATTTATCTTAACGATGAAAACGGCTATGCCGTTGTGTGCATGGAAACTGACAGCGGCGAGATGGTCACTGCCGTCGGCTGCCTTCCGTATATCGCACCGGGTGAGATGATTTCTGCCGAGGGCTCGTGGGTGACACATGCCCAGCACGGCAGGCAGTTTAAGATAGAGCAGTCAAACAGGCTGCTGCCGACCTCAGCCGACGGCATTTATGAGTATCTTGCCGGGAGCACCGTTAAAGGCATTGGTCCCGCTACGGCGGCACTCATCGTTGACAGGTTTAAGGAAAAGTCACTTGATATACTCGAAATGCACCCGGAAAAGCTTGCGGAGATAAAGGGCATCAGCCTTACCAAGGCAAAGGATCTGAGCGCAAGCTTCAAAAAGCAGGCAGGAGTGAGACGGCTAACGGAGTTTTTGTGTGCTTATGGCATTAAGCCGCTTGTTGCGCTGAAGCTATATAGAGCCTACGGGTCGGCGGCGCTTGAAACGGTGCACGAAAATCCGTACATAATTGCCGCAAGCCACATCGGCGCAAGCTTTGCCGAGGCTGATAATCTCGCCCTTGAGCTCGGCATCGAGGGCGACAGCATAAACAGAATTTCGGCCGCTGTTTTGTTTGAGCTTCAGCACAACAGCGGCAACGGCCACTGCTTCATCCCGAGAGATAAGCTCATCGCTGCGACCTCGCAGCTCATATCCGTACCTGCCGACTTGGTGTCCGATGCTATCGACAGCCTGTCGGAAAACGGCGGACTTGTATGCGACACGGTAGCAAACCTTGATGTATGCTACCTTGCCGAGCTTTATGAGGCCGAGACCTATACGGCAGAACGCCTTAAAAGCATGGCCGGACTAAAAACCAAGAGCAGCGCCAACATCGAACGGCTGATAACCAAGCTTGAAAACCTGTATGATATAAGCTATGCGCCGCTTCAAAAGCAGTCGATCGAGCTTGCGCTCAATAACCGCATACTCGTCATCACCGGCGGCCCCGGCACGGGCAAAACCACGATATTAAAGGGCATCTTGAGCCTTTACGATGAGCTTGAGCTTGAAACGCTGCTTGCTGCCCCGACCGGCAGAGCGGCAAAGCGCATGAGCGAACTCACCGGCAGGGAAGCGTCCACGATACATAGGCTGCTCGGTGCTAAAATGGCCGAGGACGGCCAGTCTGTCATTTTCTCCAAGCACGAAGGCGACCCATTAAATTGTGATGCGCTGGTTCTGGACGAGTGCTCGATGGTTGACATAACACTTATGAGCTCGCTTTTAAAGGCACTAAAGCCCGGGTGTAGGCTCGTGTTAGTCGGCGACGCTGACCAGCTGCCGTCAGTTGGCCCGGGCAATGTTTTTTCTGATATCATACGAAGCCAGACCGTGCCCACCGTGCGCCTGACGGAGATTTTCCGCCAAAAGGGCGACAGCCGCATCGTGCGCAATGCACATATGATAAACAGGGGAGAGCACCCCGACTTTGAGGCCAACACCGGCGATTTTTTCCGCCTGCGCAGGCTCAAGGGCGGTACGGCGGTCGAGACCATTGTCGAGCTGTGCGCACGAAGACTTCCCGAGAACATGAAGATACCATCTGCAAGTATTCAGGTGCTTTCACCTACGAGAAAAGGCGAGACAGGCACCGCGAACCTCAATAAACGCTTGCAGGCGGCGCTCAATCCGCCAAGCGAGAGCAAAAAGGAAAAGCTTTTCGGCGAAGCGGTATTTCGTGTCGGCGACAGGGTCATTCAGATCAAAAATAATTACGACACCATATGGAAAACCAAAGGCGGCGTAAGCGGCGCAGGCGTTTATAACGGTGATATCGGAACGATCGCGCAGATAGACCCCATTACCGAGACACTGACCATCGACTTTGAGGACAAGCTTGCGACCTACAGCTTTGAGATGCTCAACGAGCTTGAGCACGCTTGGGCGCTTACGGTGCATAAATCGCAGGGCAGCGAGTATAGAGCCGTTGTGCTTGCCCTAAGCGGCGATGTTCAGATGCTCCTCACAAGGGGCGTGCTTTATACGGCGGTCACAAGGGCAAAGGAGCTGCTCATCATGGTCGGTGACGATAATATCGCCCACCGCATGATAGATAACAACAAACAGTCGAGGCGCTACAGTGCGCTGCGTTTGAGGCTCATTGCGGATGATTAAGCTTTTTGATTACATACTTGATCTCATCTATCCGCCGAAATGCGTGTTCTGCGGTAAGGTCATCGACAAGTCGGATATATGCAACGACTGCGTGAAAACGCTGCCGTACACAAAGGGCGACAACATCTATCAGAAGTTTCCTTTTGTCGATAAATGCATATCGCCGCTTTATTACAAGGACTATGTTCGCCGTGCCGTGCTGCGCTTCAAATTTTCCGGCTGCTCGTGCTATAGCCGCAGACTGGGCGCAATAATGTCGGAATGTGCCGAAAATAATCTTGATTGCGGCAGTATTGATATGATATCATGTATACCGTTAAGCAAGAAACGGCTTCACGACAGAGGGTATAACCAAGCCGAGCTCTTAGCAGAGGAGATATCCAAGAATGTCGATGTTAAATTTGTGCCGACACTCAAAAAGATAAAGAACAACACGGCACAGTCGACCATAAAGGATGCAAAGCAAAGAGCGATAAATGTCGTCGGAGCGTACACGGTCATTGACCCTGTTGCGGTCAAGGGTAAGTATATACTGCTCGTTGACGATGTGGTCACGACGGGTTCGACCGTCTCGGAATGTGCGAGAATGCTCAAGAGAGCAGGCGCAAAGGCTGTTTACTGCATAACTCTTGCACGCCGTGAAGATTGATATTTGCTCAATAGGGATAGAATTATAACAAAAGTCGCCGATAAACGCTCGGCGGATTGGAGAAAACTATGGTAATATTTGAAAGAGATATCGCAATAGATATGGGAACCTCGTCAACGCAGGTTTTCGTTGCCGGAAGCGGCGTTGCGCTGCGTGAGCCGACGGTCGTTGCCGTCGACAAGAACAGCGGCAGGATGCTCAAGATAGGCGAGGAGGCCAAGAAAACGCTTGGTCGCACGCCCGCAAATGTCGTTGCGATTCATCCCATAAGCAACGGTGTTATATCCGACTACGACATGTCGGCAATGATGCTTCGTGAGCTTGTCAGCCGAGTGACCTCGTTCAGCCTGTTTAAGCCCAGACTTTTGATGTGCGTTCCCAGCAGCATCACCGGCGTTGAGGAGCGTGCGATAATCGATGCTGCCATAGAGGCGGGTGCCAGAAAGGTGTATCTTGTTGAGAACGCCGTTGCCACCGCCGTCGGCGCAGGCGTGGATATCAACAAGGCCGACGGCCACATGGTCATCGATATCGGCGGCGGCACGACGGATGTTGCCGTTGTCTCGATGGGCGGTGTTGTCGAGTGCGAGTCTATAAAGACCGCAGGCTACAGCTTTGACGAGGCGATCATCAGATACATCAAGAAAAAGCACAATCTCCTCATCGGTGAGAGAACCGCCGAGGAACTCAAAATAAGCATCGGCGGCATTGAACTCAAGGGCGGCGTTGACTCTATTGAGGAGGTCAAGGGCAGAGACCTCATGACCGGCCTTCCCAAAACCGTTGAGGTCACCGCATCCGAGCTTGTCGATGTCCTCAGAGAGCCCGCAGGGCTGATCCTCGAGAGCGTGCATGCCGTTTTGGAGAGAACTCCGCCAGAGCTTATCGGTGACCTTGCCGATAACGGCATCATCATGTCCGGCGGCGGAAGCATGATCTTCGGCATGGATACCCTCGTTGAAAACAGCACCGGCATAAGCACCATGCTTGTTGACGACCCCATTGCATGCACAGTCCACGGCGCAGGCAAAATGCTCGGCAGGCTTGACTATATGCAGGACGGCATGATGAACTTCTTAAGAAACAGAGAGATGAAAAACTGAATATAAAAAGAATACGGAGGATAAAGACATGAAAAAGCTTTCCCGATTCAGCGCACTGCTGCTGGCAGTCCTGATGACCCTGAGCCTTGCGGCCTGCGGTGGTGGCGGTCAGTCGACCGACAAGGAGTTTTCCGCCGGTGTGACCGATGGAAACACCTATACCAATGAGTATTTCGGCTTTGCCGCAACTCTGGATGAGAACTGGACCTTGCTCACCGAAGAGCAAATCGCTCAGGTGACCGGTCAGACGGCCGAAATTCTAGACGATGACAACTTGTCTAAGATGTACGAGGACGGCAAGGTCGTCATGGAGATGTACGGTGTCCGCAGCGACAACTCAACTGTAAACATCACCGTTGAGAACCTTGGACTAATAAACGGTGCAAAGTATGACGAGTGCGGCTATGCCGACGAGGCTATAAAGCAGCTTCCCGACCAGCTTGCAACTGCGGGCTTTGAAAATGTGCAGATCGATAAGACCACCGTTACCTTTGCCGGGGCTGAGCATACCGGCATCACCATCACTGCAACTCTTCAAGGCACGCCTGTGCATGAGATCGCAGCCTGTGTTAAGGTCGGCAACTATGTCGCACTTATAACTGCAGTCACCTTTGGTGACAGTAGCCCGAGCGAGATACTCGACCTGTTCAAGGCAATTAAATAGTTTTAGACAGCAAAAAGGCACACCGAGAGGTGTGCCTTTTCGTTTATGCTCCTACGGGGAGCGGCGGCTCTGTGTTGTCGGGAGTCTGACGCTTCATGCCGACCTTTAACAGCAGCGGCGTTATAAGCGTCGTGACAATAACGACGAGGACAACTGCGGGGAACATCGTTCCGGCGATAAGACCCGCCATGCTGCCTTTTTGCGCAACGATAAGTGCGACCTCACCACGGGACACCATACCAAGACCTATCGATATGGAATCATAGGTCTTGAACCCTGTGAGCTTTGCACCGAGCCCGCAGCCGATTATCTTTGTGATTATAGCAACTGCCGTCAGAACCACGGCAAACAGTATCAGATTACCGTTGAGCCCTGCCAGCTCTGTTTTGATGCCTATCGAGGCGAAGAAGATAGGGGAGAAGAACATGTAGCTCATCTTGTTCGTGCAGTCGAAGATGTATTCCGTGGTCTTTCTCGTTCCGCTGAGCATAACGCCTGCAAAGTATGCGCCGGTTATATCGGCAATGCCGAAAAACTCCTCTGAAGCGTAGCTCACCGCAAGGCAGAACGCCAGAGCAAAGATAGCGGTGCGTTTTTTGCCGCCCCACTTTCTGCCGACGAAGAATTTGCGTACGATGAATGCGATGACCGCAAGGAATATGAAGTATACGATGATGCGAAGCAGAATGGTGATAGGCTTAACGCTGCTGTCGGTAAAGCCGGTCAGGACTGTCAAAACAACGATGCCGAGTATATCGTCAATGACGGCGGCTGCCATGATGGCGGTGCCGACACGGCTTTTGAGCTTGCCTATCTCACGCAGGGTCTCGACCGTTATCGAGACCGAGGTCGCCGTGAGCACCACACCGATAAATGCGGCCTTGAGTATTTTGCTCGGGTCAGGTTCGGAGTTAAACAGCAGATAGCAGCCCGCACCGCCCAAGAACGGCACGATAACGCCGATAGAGGCGATGACAAGTGCGGATAGACCGGTGTTTTTAAGCTCCTTCACATCGGTCTCTAGTCCAGCGTTGAACATTAGAACGATAACGCCGATCTCGGCTGCTTTTATGAGAAAGTCCGTCTCGCCTATCAGCCCAAAGCAGCTTGGCCCGAGCAGCAGACCGGCGATAAGAGCACCGACGACCTGCGGCATGTTGACCTTTTCACTCGCAACGCCCAAAACCTTTGTCGAAAGCAGGATTATCGCAATAGCAATAATGAAGCTGTAATCCATTTTAATTACCCCCAAAAATGATTTCTAAACGGATTGTAGCTCCCAAAATATCAAATGGCAAGTTAAGTTTCCGCTCTAGGAATAAGGGGTGTTAACCCCCGTTAATTACCCGACAAAGACATGAAAAAACCGGCTCGGTATTATTCCGAGCCGGTTTGAAACTAATTAGATTTTGCTGTTTAGCCAAGCGAGAATGTCCGCGTAGACCTCATCCTTGTTTATCTCGTTTAGCATCTCGTGTCTGCCGCCGGGATAGAGCTTGATGCTGACATCCTTCATGCCCGCCTCAAGGAAGTTGTTGTATGCCTTCTGAACGCCCTTGCCGCACTCGCCTACGGGATCCATGTCGCCGGACATGAAATAAACGGGCATATCCTTGTTCATAGCGGTGAGGTTTTTCTTGTTCGTAATGAACTTAACGCCCGTCATCATGTCACGGAACAGGCTGCATGAGGGGATAAAGCCACAGAGGGGGTCGTCAATGTATTTCTGAACATTGGCCTCGTCTCTCGACAGCCAGTCATATTCGGTCTTGGGATTATCGTATATCTTGTTGTAGCTGCCGAATGCAAGATTGTTGAGGAATTTGCTGTAGTGGTGAGCACCCCTGAGGCCGGTAACGAGATTGCCCATGAAAAGGCCGCCATTAACAAGGGCTGCACCCTGATTGCCTGTGCCGCTGATTATTGCAGCGTTGAATGCATCGGGGTAGCGGATTAGCAATGTGCGGGTCATGAAGCTTCCCATGCTGTGACCGAAAACGATGATGGGCAGCTCGGGGTAATTTTCATGCATAGCAAGTCTGAGCACTTCCTCGTCGCGCACGACATAGTCCCAGCCGTTGTCATACGCAAAGAAGCCGGTCTGCTCCTCGCATTCGATGCTCTTGCCGTGACCGAGATGGTCGGTGCCAACGGCGATGATGCCGTTATCGGCAAGAAAGCTCATGAACTCGTCATAGCGGCCTATATACTCGGCGATGCCGTGGATTATCTGCACGATGGCTCTCGGCTCGGCGTCGGGAACGCACATGCGGGCGTGGATCTTGTTTTTGCCTGTGCTCGAATTAAAATAGAAATCCTTAAAAGTAGGCATAGAAATAATCCTCTCTTTGTGTTATAGTGTTATCTATGGATGATTTTATATCGAGATAATACATTAGTCAACAAAAAACTGGAGGAACAGACATGAACGGTTATGTTATAGCTCTCGATCAGGGCACTACCAGCTCAAGAGCGATAATCTTTGACTCGAACGGTATCCCCGTTTCCATAGGGCAGTATCCTTTCCCGCAGATATTCCCGAAGCCTGGCTGGGTAGAGCACGACCCCATGGTCATTCTCGACACGCAGCTTCGTGCAATGGCCGAAGCCTTTGAGAAAAGCGAGCTCTCGCCCACGGATATCGCAGGCATAGGCATAACAAACCAGCGTGAGACAACTATCGTTTGGGATAAAAACACCGGCAAACCCGTGTATAATGCGATAGTTTGGCAGTGCAGAAGAACTGCGCCCATGTGCGAGGAGCTTGTTAAAACCGGCATCGGTGACTATGTTCAGGAAAAGACGGGGCTGCTCATTGATGCATATTTTTCCGGCACAAAGATAAAGTGGATACTCGACAATGTCCCCGGTGCAAGGGAAAGAGCCGAGAGAGGCGAGCTGCTGTTCGGCAATGTCGACTCGTGGCTTATCTGGAATCTCACCGGCGGCAAAGCTCATGTTTCAGACTATTCAAACTGTTCGAGAACTATGATATTTGATATCAACGAGCTCAAGTGGGACGAAAAGCTCTGTGACGCACTCGGCATCCCCATTAGCATGCTGCCCACGCCCGTGCCCTCATCGATGATATACGGTAAGGTGGCGGCCGGCATAAGCGGCATTGAGATACTTGCCGGAACTCCCGTTTGCGGCAGCGCAGGCGACCAGGCGGCGGCATTGTTCGGTCAGGGCTGCATCGACCGTGGTCAGGCGAAGAACACCTACGGCACCGGCTGCTTTACTCTTATGAACACCGGCAATCAGTCGGTCAGAAGCAAAAACGGCCTTGTAACGAGTGTCGCATGGTCAATTAACGGCGAGACTACATACGCCCTCGAGGGCAGCGTATTTAACGCAGGCAGCACCATTCAGTGGCTGCGTGACGAGGTCGGCCTTCTCGGAACATCGTCCGAGTGCGAGGCACTTGCGACCTCCGTTCCCGATAACGGCGGCGTTTACCTCGTGTCTGCATTTACGGGACTTGGTGCTCCAAGATGGGATATGTACGCAAGAGGTGCGATAGTCGGCCTTACAAGGGGCTGCACAAAGGCACATATTGCAAGAGCGGCGCTTGAAGGCATTGCCTATCAGGTCAAGGATCTCTTGGACGCCATGGAATCCGACGCCGGTGAAAAACTCTCCGTTCTGCGAGTTGACGGCGGCGCTTCGGTCAACAACTTCCTACTGCAGTTCCAGTCGGATCTACTCAGAAAGCCCATTGACCGTCCGCAGATGGTCGAGACCACGGCGTTCGGTGCAGCGTTCCTTGCGGGTCTTGCAGCCGGCGTTTGGAGCAGTGTTGACGAGATAAAGAAGCTAAGAAAATCAGACAGAGTATTTGAGCCCGTTATGGATGAAAGTGATGCCGAGAAGCTGCACGCAACATGGCTGCGTGCCGTCGAGCGTTCGGCAAATTGGGAAGAATAATGGAACAGGTTTTAGTAGTAAAAAGAGAAAAGATCGAAAAATTTATAGCAGGCAAAAACGGCCTTATAACCGAAAATGTGCCGGAGCTGCTTGAAGTTATCCGAAATGAGCATGAGTATATGCCCAGAGCCGAAGCCGAGGAGCGGCCGGATTTTAAGCAGATAATCCCCTATGTTATCCTGCGTCGGGGCGACAAGGTGTTTGTCACCCGCAGGCTCAACAAGGGCGGCGAGGCAAGGCTTCACGGCAAGATATCCATCGGTGTCGGCGGACACATAAACCCCGTTGACGAGCAGGGCGACATGCTCATGAAGGGGCTTTGGCGTGAGATACACGAGGAGGTCGAGCTCCAAAACCACGGCGAGCTTTGCTCCTGCGGCTTTATAAACGATGACTCGAACAGCGTCGGAAGCGTTCACCTCGGTGCATGCTTCACGCTTGAGACCGAGGGCGAGGTATCCGTCAAGGAGACCGAAAAGCTCGAAGGTCTGTGGATGACCCTGCCGGAGCTCAATGCAAACTACGACTTCATGGAAACATGGACGCAGATAGCGCTGGAGGTGCTCTGAGTGGACATTTTCAGACCCGCAGACATTCTGCTGCCGAATGTTGATGACATGACAGCATGGAGCGTCGTTGCCTGCGACCAGTTCACCTCCGAGCCCGAGTATTGGCAGCAGGTGCATAAGATAGCGGGAGACAAGCCCTCGGCGCTTAATATGATCCTGCCCGAGGCGGAGCTTAGCGTTAAAGACGCCGAGACCGAGAGCAAGAAAATTTACTCCGTCATGCGCAGTTATCTTGAAAACGGCGTGTTTACCGAGCTTGAGGACAGCTTTTTGTATATTGAGCGAACGCTTTCCGACGGAACGGTCAGACCGGGGCTTATCGGTATGCTCGATCTTGAAGCCTATGACTGGACGGAGGGCTCAGTTTCGCCTATACGGGCGACCGAGCATACGGTCAAGGATAGGCTGCCGCCACGCATTCGTGTGCGTGAAAAGGCGCTCGTTGAGATGCCGCATATAATGGTGTTTATAGACGACCCCAAAGATCATGTTTTTTCCTCGGTCAAGCAAGGAAAGCTTTTGTATGACTTTGAGCTCATGCAGCACGGCGGCCATATCAAGGGCTGGCAGGTCTCGGACAATGCCGCAATAGAAGCTGCCATAGATAAGCTTGGCGATAAAGATGAGCTTATAAAGAAGTACGGCAGTGCCGATGACCCGATAATATTTGCGATAGGTGACGGAAATCACAGCGTTGCCGCCGCAAAGCAGTATTGGGAGGAGATAAAGCCCACGCTCAGCGAGGAGGAAAGGGCAACGCATCCGGCTCGTTTTGCCCTCTGCGAGATAAACAACATCCACTCTCCGGCGATAACCTTTGAACCGATACATAAGGTGCTGTTTGACACCGAACCCGAACAATTTATTTCCGAGGCAAAGAAATACTTTGCGGATGACATAGGCAAAGGCAAGGCGATAACCATCGTTACTCATGATGTGACCGAGACCATAGAGCTTGCGAACATGACGCTCGGCGAGCTTATCGGCTTATGCGAAAGCTTTTGCAAGGCGTACATCGAGCGCTTCGGCGGTAGGATAGACTATATACACGGCGATGAGGAATGCGTTGGTATGGCAGGCAAGGAGCATGATGCCGGTATTTTGATGCCGAGAATGGAGAAATCCGAGCTGTTTACATCAGTCTACAAGAGCGGTCCGTTCCCGAAAAAGAGCTTTTCGATAGGTCACGGACCTGATAAGCGCTATTATCTTGAATGCAGGATAATTAATCCTTGTCATAAGGCAGAGAATGTGATAAAATAATCGCCGTTAATTCGTAATTATACATTTAGAGGAGCTGTTAAAAGATGTCAGGACATTCCAAATGGCACAATATACAGAAAACAAAGGGTGCAGCGGATGCCAAGCGTGCGCAGGCGTTTACCAAGATTGCAAGAGAAATGATCGTTGCGGTCAAGGAAGGCGGCAGCGGCGACCCCAATAACAATTCACGCCTCGCTGCGGTCATCACCAAGGCAAAGGCTGCAAACATGCCAAACGATAACATTAAGCGCACCATTGACAAAGCACTCGGTGCAGGCAATACCGACAACTACGAGAAGATAGTTTACGAAGGCTACGGCCCGAACGGCGTTGCTATCATCGTTGAGACCATGACCGATAACCGCAACCGTACCGCAGGCGAAATTCGCCACTACTTTGATAAGTACGGCGGAAACATGGGCGCAGCAAACTGCGTTTCCTGGTCGTTCGACAAGAAGGGCGTTATCGTCATCGACAACGAGGATGAGGAGCTTGACGAGGATACCGTCATGATGGAAGCCCTCGATGCAGGCGCTGACGATTTTGAGCCAGACGGCGAGACCTTCGTCGTGTACACCAAGCCCGACGATGTTACCACGGTCGCAGAGGCCATCATCGCAAAGGGTTATAAGCTTCTCTCCGCTCAGGTCGAGATGCTGCCCCAGAATGGCTACGTTAAGCTTACAAATGAGGATGATATCAAGAACATCACCAAGATGCTCGACATGTTCGAGGACAACGACGATGTCCAGAATGTCTGGCACAACTGGGAAGAGTAATTGAATATGCGATAAGCCCTCCGGTGATCATTGAGCTGCTTGCAAAGCTGCCGCCGGAGAACATTTGAGACAGCAGGTAGAGGGAATCATCCGGAGGGCTTATCGCATA
>JABLTO010101125.1_pt1 | contig 16774 bp, 19 predicted proteins | sample 7160091 | NCBI WGS metagenome assembly JABLTO01 (sample SAMN14651225, study PRJNA627086) | human gut metagenome | isolation source: feces | host: Homo sapiens
AGCGGTGGCCGCCGGGAGTCCGGCGTCACGAGCATTTTGTGCAACAAAATCTCGGCGCAGGCAGAATTTACTTCTGCCGAGCAAGTGAAATTAAATTTTAGGGTTCCCAAAAATTCTTTGAATTTTTGGGACTAAAGGAGTGTAGCTGTGACATGGCCAGAAGAACTACAAAGAAGAAAGGGCCGACCCCGGAAGAGGAAGCAAAGGAGTTTTTTGAAGCCTTAGACCTGATCGAGGAGAAAAAAGGCATCAAGAAGGAGTATATGATGGAGAAGATCACCCAGGCGCTGGTCTCCGCTTACAAGCGTGACCACGAAGGGGTGAAGGACAACATCGTCGTCCTGACCGACCCGGTCAAGAACTCCGTCCGCGTCATCGTCCGTCGGGACGTGGTGGAGGAAGTGGACAATCCGGACACCGAAATTTCTCTGGAAGAAGCCCGTCGTGCTCTGCCCCACGTGCAGTTGGGTGACGTGGTGAGCAGTGAGATCAAACCCAAAAATTTCGGCCGCATCGCCGCCCAGACCGCCCGTCAGGTCATCATCCAGGGCATTCGGGAAGCGGAACGGAATATGATCTATGATGAGTTCGTGGGCAAGACCCAGGAGCTGCTCACCGGTGTGGTCACCCGCATCGACCCCCGGAATGGGGCGCTGCATGTGAAGATCGGCACCGGCCGGGAATCCACCGAAGCCCTGCTGACCACTGGCGAGCAGGTGCGTGGGGAGACCTACCGGGAGGGCGACCGCATCAAGGTATATGTGGTGGAAGTCCGCCGCACCACCCGCGGCACCCAGGTGGTCATCTCCCGCACCCACTACGGTCTGGTGCGCCGCCTGTTCGAGATGGAAGTGCCGGAAATCTATGACGGCGTGGTGGAAATCCGCTCCATCGCCCGTGAGGCTGGCAGCCGCACCAAGATGGCCGTCTGGTCCAACGACCCGGAAGTGGATCCCATCGGCGCCTGCGTGGGCACCCGTGGCGCCCGTGTGAACGCCATCGTGGAGGAGCTGAACGGGGAAAAGGTGGACATCATCAAGTACAGCGAAGACCCCGCTGAGTTCATCAGCGCGGCCCTGTCCCCGGCGGACGTCATTGACGTGCGCTGCAATCCGGAGGAGAAGACCTGCCGGGTCATCGTCCCCGACGACCAGCTGTCCCTGGCCATCGGCAAGGAGGGGCAGAACGCCCGTCTGGCTGCCAAGCTGACCGGTTACAAGATCGACATCAAGAGCGAATCCAACGCCGACGAACTGGACGAGGAAGAGCTGCTGGATGCGGTGGAGCCGGAAGAGGACGACCTGCTGGCAGAGGACAGCGATGAGCTGTTGGACGACGGCACGGACGTGGCGGAAGCAGAGGACGCTCCGGTGGAAGAGCCGGAGGCGGAGGAAGCCGACGTGGAAGAGGAACCGGAAGCAGAGGAAGAAGAGACTGTGGAACCGGCGGAGGACGCCGAGGAAGCGGAGGAATGACCGATGCCCAAAAAGATTCCCATGCGCCAGTGCCTGGGGTGCCGGGAGATGAAGCCCAAGCGGGAGCTGATCCGTGTGGTCCGCTCGCCGGAGGGGGAGATCTCTCTGGACTTCCGGGGCAAGAAGCCTGGCCGAGGGGCCTATGTGTGCCCCAACATGGAATGTTTGAAGCGGGTGCGCAAGGCCAAAGCCTTGGAGCGCGCGTTCAGCACCCAGATCCCTGCGGACGTATTTGACGCCTTAGAGGCACAGATGGAGCAGGGCGATGGATAAATTGTTGCAGATGATGGGCCTTGCCCGCCGGGCGAATCTATTGCTGGCGGGGGAAGAGGTGGTGGCGGACGCCATCGCCGCTCACAAGGCGCGCCTGGTGCTCTTGGCGGCGGATGCCTCCGAGCGGACTGGGAAAAAGACCCGGCAGATGGCCGGGGAGAAGCTGCCGGTGCTGGTGCTGCCGGTGGACAAAGACGCCCTGGGCGCTGCCCTGGGCAAGGGGAGCTGTGCGGTGGCAGCGGTGCTGGACGGCGGTTTTGCCGCGAAACTGGCCCAGATGCTGGCACAGGGCAACCCGGATTATGCGGCGGTGGCGGAGCGACTGAACCAGAAGGAAGCCAAGCGTCAGCGCCGGAAGAAAGAAAAACCTCGGACTCGGAAGAAATCATGGGATCGAGGATGAACCAGAAGCAAAAGGGAAACACACCCTCCCCCTCCTGACTGCTCCGGCAGACGGGAGACGTGGGGGGGAGAGAGCCTCATGTTTCCCGTGCGATCTATGGAGGTGGCTGATTTGAGCGATAACAAATACAGAGTACACGAGGTAGCCAAGGATTTTAAGATCAATGGCAAGGCCGTTGGCTCCAAGAAGGTCATGGAGATCCTGACCAAGTACGCGGAAACTCCGTCCAGCCATATGGCAGTTCTCAGTGACAAGGAATTGTCCATCATTTTTGACTACCTGACTCAAAATAATCAGATTAAGGATTTGGAAGAAGTGTTCAAAGAAACGTATCATGAGCCCAAGAGCGGCAAGGGCGAGAGCAAGAAGCCCGCTCCCAAGGGAGAGAATAAGAAGCAGCCCGCAGGGGATCGCAAGCCCCAGGGCGACCGCCGTAACGGCCCCAAGCAGGGTGACCAGAGAACCGGCGAGAAGAGACCCCAGAACAACAACGACCGCCGCAGCGCCCCCGCTCAGAAGGGCGCCGACAAGGCCGCTGCCCCCAGAACCCTGGAGCAGAAGGCCTCTCCCGCCGCCCAGAACGGCAGCCGGGTGCCCCAGAAGAAGGTGGTCAACACCCGCAGCAGCGTGGACGTGAACCTGGATCGGTATGACGCCCACCTGGATGAGCTGACCCCGGACAGCGTGGAAAAGATGCAGCATGGCAAGCAGAAGATCAACTCCAAGCGCAGCCAGCAGCAGCGTTCCGGCAAGCAGTCCGCCAAGCGCCGTCAGGAGGAACAGGCACAGAAGATGCGCCGCCTCCAGCAGGAAGCCGCTCGCAAAGCACCGGTCAAGGTGCAGATTCCCGATGAGATCACCGTGGGCGAGCTGGCAAGCCGCATGAAGAAGACCGGCGCTGTGGTCGTCAAGAACCTGATGAAGATGGGCGTCATGGCGTCCATGTCCGACGTCATCGACTACGATACCGCCGCGCTGGTGGCCATGGAACTGGGCTGCAAGGTGGAGAAGGAAGTGGTCGTGACCATCGAAGAAAAGCTCATCGACACCGCAGAGGACAAGGCAGAGGATCTCCAGGATCGCGCCCCCGTCATCGTGGTCATGGGTCACGTTGACCACGGCAAGACCTCCCTGCTGGACTATATCCGTTCCAGCAACGTCACCGCAGGGGAAGCAGGCGGCATCACCCAGGCCATCGGCGCATACCAGGTCAAGGTGCAGGATAAGATGGTCACCTTCCTGGACACCCCCGGCCACGAAGCCTTTACCGCCATGCGTGCCCGCGGCGCCATGGTCACTGACATCGCCATCCTGGTGGTGGCAGCGGACGACGGCATCATGCCCCAGACCGTGGAAGCCATCAACCACGCAAGAGCTGCCAACATCCCCATCATCGTGGCCATCAACAAGATGGATCTGCCCGGCGCCAACCCCGAGAACATCAAGCAGCAGCTGACCAAGTACGAGCTGGTGCCGGAAGAATGGGGCGGTGAGACCATCGTCTGCCCCATCTCCGCCAAGACCGGCGAGGGCATCGACAACCTGCTGGATATGGTTCTGCTGACCGCCGAAATGCGGGAGCTGAAGGCCAATCCCAACCGTGCCGCTATGGGTGCGGTCATCGAAGCACGCCTGGATAAGGGTCGCGGCCCCGTGGCCACCCTGCTGGTGCAGAATGGCACCCTGAACCAGGGCGACATCATCATTGCAGGCACCGCCGTGGGCCGTGTCCGCGCTATGACCGACTACCGGGGCAAGAAGCTCAAGACTGCTGGCCCCTCCGTGCCCGTGGAGATCACCGGTATGGCGGAAGTCCCCAACGCAGGCGATGACTTCTACGCAGTTGCGGACGAACGTATGGCCCGTGAGCTGGCAGAACAGCGGAAGCAGGAGAAGAAGGACGCTCTGAATGCGCCTCTGGCCAAGAAGGTCAGCCTGGACGATCTGTTCTCTCAGATTCAGGAGGGCGAAGTGAAGGATCTGAACATCATCGTCAAAGCAGACGTCCAAGGCTCTGTGGAAGCGGTGAAGCAGAACCTGGAGAAGATCTCCAACGAGGAAGTCCGCGTCCGGGTCATCCACGGCGGCGTGGGCGCCATCAACGAGAGCGACATCATGCTGGCCAGCACCTCCAACGCCATCGTCGTCGGCTTCAACGTCCGTCCGGACTCCGCCGCCAAGGCGATGGCCGAGCGCAACCACGTGGATATGCGGATGTACCGTGTCATCTACGAGTGCATGGAAGAAATCGAGGCCGCTATGAAGGGTATGCTGGCGCCCAAGTACAAGGAAGTGGAACTGGGCACCGTGGAAGTGCGCAAGGTCTACAAGATCAGCAACGTGGGCGTGGTCGCCGGCTGCTACGTCACCGAGGGCAAGGTCACCCGCTCCGCTCAGCTGCGCCTGGTGCGCGACGGCATCGTCATCCACGAGGGCGAGATCGCTTCCCTCCAGCGCTTCAAGGACAGCGTGAAGGAAGTCACCAGCGGCTACGAGTGCGGTATCACCCTGGAGAAGTTCAGCGACATCAAGCCGGGCGACATCTTCGAGTGCTTCGAGATGCAGGAGATCGAGCGGTAAGGCGCACGATAGGAATCAATGAAAACGGGAGTCCCACAGGGTGTGTTTGTGCTCTGTGGGACTCTAGGAGAGATAACAATGGCAGGATATCGAATTGTACGCATCAACGATGACATCAAGCGGGAGCTGGCGCAGCTCATTCCCAATTTGAAGGACCCCCGGGCGCGTGGCCTGATCTCCATTACCAGAGTGGACACCACGCCGGATTTGCGGTACTGCAAGGTGTATGTCAGTGCGCTGGACAAGGGGGACGGGAAGGATATGGTCAAGGGCTTGAAGTCCGCCTCTGGCTATCTCCGCCGGGAGCTGGCCAAGCGGATGACCCTCCGGTACACGCCGGAGCTGATCTTCACCCCCGACGACTCCATCGACCAGGGCAGCCGCATCATCGGCATCCTGGGGGACATTGAAAAAGCGCCCCCTGTGGGGCCCAGCTCTGACCCGGCGGCTCATCTGCCGGAAGAGGAGGAAGAGGTATGACGGTACAAGCTGCGGCCCAGTGGCTGCGGGAACGGGACAACTTCCTCCTGCTCACCCACGTCCGTCCCGATGGGGACACTTTGGGCAGCGCCGCCGCCCTGTGCGAGGCGCTGAACGCCCTGGGGAAGACGGCGTATCTGTTGAAAAATCCCGGCGATCTGACCCGGTATGAGGGGTTTTTGACCTTCTCTTGGGCACCGGAAGGGTTTGCGCCCGACCATGTGGTGGCGGTGGACATCGCCACGGAGGAATTGCTGCCGGAGGGGGCTGCTCAGGATTACCAGGGCAAGTCTCAGCTGTGCATCGACCATCATCCGTCCAACCAGGGGTATGCCCAGCAGACCTGTCTGGACGCGGATGCGGCGGCTTGTGGTGAGATTATTTACCGCATCATCCGGGAATTGGGCGTGTGGAGCGAGAGCATCGCCCAGGCGCTGTATATCGCCATTTCCACCGACTGCGGTGGCTTCCTGTACTCCAACACCACGCCGGAGACCCACCGGATCGCGGCGGAGCTGATGGAGCATCTGGACGTGCGGAAGGTGAACAAGCATTTCTTCAAGACCAAGCGGTTTGTAGAGCTGAAGCTGGAATCCCGTCTGCTGGAGAGCGAGGTGTTTTTCCACGACGGCAAGGTGTGTATCGGTAAGATCTCGCTGCAGGACAAGGCCGACCTGGGGGCTGTGGAAGGGGACTGCGAAGAGCTGTCCTCCTTTGCGGCTACCATCGAAGGGGTGGGCTGTGCGGCTACCATCCGGGAGCTGGCACCGGACAAGTGGAAAATTTCCATGCGGACGGTGGAGACCTACGTGGACGCCAACCACATCTGCAATCACCTGGGCGGCGGCGGCCATGCGGCGGCGGCTGGCGCTACGGTGACGGGCAGTGAGGCGGACGTGCGCCGGAGGGTGCTGGACGCCATTGAGAGAGAACTGGAGGGTTGACCATGGGACTGTTCCGGAGATGCAAAGAGCAGTGGGCGCTGGTGAAAGAGATGCGCACCATGTTCAAAGCGGAGTGGGAACGCGCCAAGCGCTGGCACGCCATCACCCAGGCGGAGGCTGCGAGCCTCACCGATGAAGAATTGTGGGACTGCATCACCAGCCGCCTGCCCCAGGTGGAGGAGCCGGAGGAGCTGGCGGCGCTGGCCGGACCGGTGCGGGTGGTATACACCCTGTACTGGTATGACCTGGAGGTGCAGAACGGCGGTCTGTGTCAGTATTTTGTCAACTCCAGCCGTATGACTGCCCCCTATCTGCCCGAAGCCCTCACGGCGGTGGGCGCCGAGGGCTACCGGCAGGATTTTGAAGGCTTTGTGCGGGAAAATGGCATCGACACCGGCGACCTGAGCAGCTTTATCATCCAGGACGCCAAGGAGTTTGCTCATCAGAACGAGCGCTACCCCTTTGACGCCTTTGACGCGCAGTTCTATGACCGGTACGAGCGCAGTCCCCTGAACGCTCTGGCCACCGCCTACATCCGGCGGAATCTGGCCGCCTTTTTCGAGGGGTGACCTATGGCCAACGGGATCATCATCATTGACAAACCCGCCGATTGGACGAGTATGGATGTGTGCGGCAAGCTGCGCCGCCTGCTGGACGAGCGGCGGATTGGCCACGCCGGGACGCTGGACCCTATGGCCACCGGGGTACTGCCGGTGTTCGTGGGACGGGCTACCCGGGCGGTGGAATTTGCCGAGTCCGGCGGGAAGACCTACGTGGCCGGGCTGAAGCTGGGGTTGGAGACCGACACCCAGGACTCCACCGGGCAGGTGCTGGCGGAGCAGTCTGTCACCTGTGACCGGGCGGCGGTGGAGGCGGTGCTGGACAGCTTCCGCGGGGACATCTTCCAGGTGCCGCCCATGTACTCCGCCCTGAAGGTCAACGGCAAGAAACTGTATCAGCTGGCTCGGAAGGGGAAGACGGTGGAGCGCAAGCCCCGCCCCATCACCATTTTCGGGCTGGACATCCTGCGCCAGGACGCCCCCGACCACTACACCATCCAGGTCACCTGCTCCAAAGGCACCTACATCCGCACCCTCTGCCACGACATCGGCCAGAAGCTGGGCTGCGGCGGGGTTATGGACGCCCTGCGGCGGACGGAGGCGGCGGGGTTCACCTTGGAGCAGGCGGTGACGGTGGAGCAGGTCGTCCAGGCCGCCGAAGCCGGACAGGCACAGGGTCTGCTGATGCCGGTGGATACGTATTTCGCCCGTTACCCCGCCCTGACCATCCAGGGCAAGGCGGAGCGGCTGTGCCGCCACGGGAACGGGTTCCCCTGGGAAGGGGAGAACGGCCGGTATCGGGTCTATGGCTCGGACGGCAGCTTCCTCATGCTGGGGGAGATCAAGGACGGCGAGATGAAGACCGTCAAAAACTTTTTAGAAGTGGAATCATAAAGAATAAAGAGGTGCTGACAGTGAGCGATGGGAAAAAGAGAGTCATTGCCCTGGGCTTTTTTGACGGGGTACATGTGGGACACGCAGCCCTGATGAAGGCGACAGTGGCGGAAGCGAGACGGCTGGGCGCCATCCCCAGCGTCATGTCCTTCGACCGCCATCCGGCGACCGCAATCACCGGCAAGCCGGTGCCCATGATCAACTCCAATCAGGATCGCATCTGGCTGATGGAGCATTACTATGGGATCGAAGAGGTCATTTTGGCGGAATTTAACGACAAGATGCAGCATCAGCCCTGGGACGAGTTCGTGGAGGAATATCTGTATCAGGAGCTGGGCGCCGTGTGCGTCATCACCGGTGACGACAATCACTTCGGCGCCAAGGGGCAGGGCAACCCGGAACGGCTGAAGCAGAAATGCCAGGAGCTGGGCATTGGCTGCCAGATCATCAGTATGGTGGAGCTGGACGGCGTTCAGGTTCATTCCACCCAGATCCGCAACCTGCTGACCCAGGGCAAGATCGTCCAGGCCAACCACCTGCTGGGGCACCCTCATGTGCTCACCAACCGAGTGGGACACGGCAAGAAGCTGGGGCACGTCCTGGGCTTTCCTACGGTGAACCTGGCCTTTGAACGAGGGGTCATCGTCCCCGCCCATGGGGTGTATGTGACCAGTGTCCATTTTGATCAACAGTCCTACGCCGCTGTGACCAATATTGGCGTCCGTCCCACCGTGGAGGATGGGAGCAGACTGGTCACTGTGGAAGGGTTCATCCTGGACTTTCACGGAGATCTCTATGGGAAGGAAATCCGGATGGAGTTCTTTGACTATCTGCGTCCGGAGCGGAAGTTCCCCAATTTCGAGGCGCTGACCGCGGAGGTCATGCGCAACGCGGACCAGACCCGGGAATTTTTTGAACAGCATCCGGAAGACCTGGAGGCTTGACAGTGAAAAAACAACTGCTTGGCGGTGTGACCAGGCAGTTGTTTTTTTATCAGAAGTAGCGCTTCTTTTTTTCGGGCGCTTCCGTAAAGTAGAACAGGTCTTCAAAATTCCAGTCCAGCGCGATGCACAGCAGCAGCGCCAGCTTGGCGGTGGGGTTAAACTGGCCGGTCTCGATGGAGCTGATGGTGTTCCGGCTGACGCCCACCAGCTTGGCAAGCTGCGCTTGGGACAGGTGTTGGCTGGCACGGGCCTCTTTCAGGCGGTTGCATAGGATGAGCTGCTCGTTCATACGCCGGACACCACCGCAGTGACATAGGCGACCAGGCTGAGGATGACGAACACGGTGCCGATGAGAGCCAGCACCAGGTCGCTGATCTTTTTGGTGAAGGTGAAGCGGACGTAAAATTCCACCGCCGCCATGGTGCAGAGGAGGGCGTTGAGGCTGTCGTTCGCTCGGCCGAAGTGGTTGTTGAGGATGATGAGGCACAGGCACAGGAAGATGACTGCCAGGGAGCCGATGCGGCGGCTCTTGTTCTCCATGGCGTCCTCGCCCTCGTCCCGCTTTTCCCGCTGGGCTAAGTCTAGGATGTCCTTTTTGTTCATGGTGCTGCCTCCTTCATGTGACAAGTTTTCTTTGCATGGTTACGATACCACTGCCAAGTGAACTTGTCAAGCCTTCGAGAAAAATTTTTGAAAAAAACCACCCTGCATCGGTTCGGCAGGGTGGTTTTGTGATTATTGAGCCAGCCGCTGGATGAGCACTTCCGTCCCGGCGGCCATGGAGATGCCGATGACGGCAGAGAGGGCGCAGAGGGGGACGTGCTGAATACCGCCGGCGGCAAAGACGGTGGCGATGGCGGCAAAGACGGCGGGGACTTTGTTGAACCAGGTGCGGGAGAGGAAGCGCAGGTGGACAAAGAGGAGCAAAAAGGTCAGCACCAGCTCGGACAGGGACAGCGCCAGCAGGGAGGGCATGGTGAACCAGTCCTCCAACCACTGGTGGCCGAAGACGTAGGCGAATGCCCAGACGTAGCCCACCAGCAGGCTGCACAGGTAGTTGGGATACTCTGGCAGCTTCACGCCGAAGGCCATGGTCAGGAAGAATCCGATGTAGACGCACCACAGGTAGCCGTGGAACAGGGGGACGGCGGTGAACAGGGCGGTGACCAGGGCGAAGGCCACGCCGCGGACGGCGGCGGTCACGAAGGCACGGCGGCTGGTCATGGGGCACCTCCCAGCAGGTAGTTCTCTACGGCGGTCAGGTCGGGGAGGATGATGTGGCTGAGCTGGCGCATCTCCGGGGTGGGAGGCAGCAGGTCGGGCACCATGATGGGACGCATCCCAGCGGCGGCGGCGGAGCGAATGCCGTTGTAGGAGTCCTCCACCGCCCACGCTGCTTCCGGCGCCACGCCCAGGGTGCGGCAGGCCATCAGATAGATGTCTGGGGCGGGCTTGCTCCGCTCCAGCTGGTCGCCGGTGACCACTTGATCAAAGTAATGCCACAGGCCAACCCCTTCCAGCTGGCTCTGCACCAACACCCGTCGGGTGGAGCTGGCCAGGCCGATCCCCCAGTTTGCTTCCCGCAGGTGGTGGAGCAGCGCCCGTGCGCCGGACTTCAGGGGCATTCCGTGGGCTTCCACATGGCCGAAAAAGCCCGCTCGGCAGCCCTCCTGGAACTGGTCGTAGGAGACGCCTGGGTAGGCGCGTTCAAAGACCTGCTGGGTATTGACCTGGGTGGTGCCCACGCAGTCCAGGAAGGTCTCGTAGATGTGGGGCAGACCCATCTTTGCGCCGACTTCTTTCCAGCAGCGGGAGATGAGCTGCTCGGAATCGAAGAGGACGCCGTCCATGTCGAATACGATGTACTGTTTCATCTGTCATCCTTTCTCCGGCCGTTCCAAGGTGGCCCAAAGGATGGGGCCGCCTACGGTCTGGATGTGTTTTTTCTGTTCTCGTGCCAGCCGGTGGTCGGCGGCGATGACCGAGGCCACCCGTTCCCGTCCCAGCCGAGCCAGGTCGGCGCTGTTGGACTGGCGGTATCCGTCTGGGCTCAGCATAGGGGGACGGAGGGACGCCTCCCAGCCCGCCTCCAAAAAGGCCGGCGCTGGCCAGCGGCGCAGGTCGGTGTGCTTGCCGTCCAGGTCTAGGGTCAGCAGCTCTGCCCCTTGCTCCGTCCACTGTCCGGCCAGCAGGGAGAAGGTGGTGGTCTGGCGGTACAGACGCCGCTGGACGCTGAGGGGTGGGTTCACCCGTTTGGCCAGAGCCTGGGCTTTCTCAGTCAGGGTGCCGCTGCCATGAAAAATGCGAGCGGCCAGCTTGGCATAGTTGACCCCGCCGAACACGGTCAGGCCGCAGCACGCCCACAGGCAGCGCTGCCCCTGGTCACAGCCGATCTTGCGGGCTTTGTCCCAGTGCAGGGGCACTGGGGACAGGGTCAGGCGGCTGTCGCCCACCACGGCCATGGCGCGTTCACTGGCCAGCAGACAAAGATAGGACATCCGAATCCCTCCGTTCCTGTGCCAACGCTCGGTTCAGGGCGTTGAGCACCCGTTTTTTATCGCCGCTCCACAGGGGAGCCAGCAGGATGCGTTTGGGGCCGTCCCCGGTCATCCGGTGCACCACCATGTCCTCCGGCAGGCGGCGGACACAGGCGGAAACCAGGGCGACATATTCCTCCAAGGTCATGACGGTGAATTTCCCCGCCCGATAGTCCTCCGCCAGGTCGGTGCCCTCCAGCACATGGAGCAGCTGCAATTTGATGCCGCCGCTGCCGGACTGGGCTACATAGTCCACCGTCTCCAACATCTGCTGACGGGTCTCGCCGGGGAGTCCCAGTATCACATGGGTGACCACGTGGATGCCGCGGGCGTTCAGTTCCCGCACTGCCCGGTCATAGCAGGGCAAGTCGTAGCCTCGGCGGATATAGGCGGCGGTCTTGGGGTGGATGGTCTGAAGGCCCAGCTCCACCCACACGGGTTTGATGTGATTCAGTTCGCCCAGCAAATCCAGCACCTCCTCCGGCAGGCAGTCGGGGCGGGTGGCGATGGAGAGGGCGGCGATGTCGGGACGGTGGATGACCGGTTCAAAGAGGGCCTTGAGGCGCTCCACTGGGGCGTAGGTGTTGGTGTAGGCTTGGAAGTAGGCGATGTAGCGGCTGCCCCGAAATTTGGGGGCGATGCGGGCTTTGGCCTGGGCGATCTGCTCCTCCAGAGGCAGGTCTGCCGCAGGGGCGAAGTCGCCGGAGCCGCCGGCGGAGCAGAAGATACAGCCTCGGTCGCCCAGCGTCCCGTCTCGGTTGGGACAGGTCATGCCGCCGTTCAGGGAGAGCTTGTAGAGCTTTTCCCCAAAGGTCTCCTTGCAGTATTGGTTCAGGGTGCGCATGGTCGCCCTCCTTCCGGTGATTTTTCCTCTACTTTATCACACTTGGCCGCCTTTGTCAGCCGTTTCCCGTTGTCCTGCCCGTCCCGTTCTGGTAAACTAGGGGGAGAATCCATCTTCCCCTCAGAAAGGAGTCCCACATCATGTACGCCATTCTGAAATACAACCCACAGCTGCGCCCCTACACCGCGGAACTGACCCGGCGGGTGACCCACTTCCAGACCGTGAAAGCCGCCCTGGCTCCCAGCGGTTCCCTGAGCCAGATGGCCAACGGACACTTCTATTTCGGCATCCACCACCATCCGGAGGGCTGGGTGTACCGGGAGTGGGCGCCGGCGGCGGAGCAGCTGTGGCTGACGGGGGAGTTCAACCACTGGAACCCTACGTCCCATCCCCTGCGTCGGCTGGAAGGCGGGGCGTGGGAGCTGGTCTTGCCGGGGCGGGAGAGCCTGTGGCAGGGGTGCGCGGTGAAGACCCTGGTGCAGTATCAGGGTGTGGTCACCGAGCACATCCCACTCTATGCCCGCTATGTGACCCAGGATGCGGAGAACTACCTGTGGTGCGCCCGGGTGTGGGAGCCGGAGGAGCCATTTCCCTGGCATCCCTTTGTGCCCCAAGACGAGCCGCTGCTCATCTATGAGGCTCACGTGGGGATGGCCCAGGAGAAGGCTGCCATCGGCAGCTATCGGGAATTTGCGGACAACATTTTGCCCTGGATCGCTCAGGGTGGGTACAACACGGTGGAGCTGATGGCCATTATGGAGCACCCCTACTACGCCAGCTTCGGCTATCAAGTTTCCAACTTCTTCGCCCCCTCCAGCCGGTTCGGCACGCCGGAGGAGTTGAAGTACCTCATCGACCGTGCCCACCAGCTGGGGCTGCGGGTGCTGTTGGATTTGGTGCACTCCCATGCGGTGGGCAACCAGGCGGAGGGCATCCATAAATTTGACGGCACCGTGTGGCAGTTCTTCCACAGTGGCAGCCGAGGGGATCACCCGGCTTGGGGCACCAAGCTCTTCGACTACGGCAAGCATGGCGTCCTCCACTTTCTGCTGTCCAACGTGAAGTATTGGCTCACCGAGTTCCATTTTGACGGCTTCCGCTTCGACGGCGTGACCTCCATGCTCTACCGGGACCACGGTCTGGGTGCGCCCTTCGACCGGGACGGGCGGTATTTTGGGGACAACGTGGATGAGGACGCTCTAACCTATTTGCAGCTGGCCAACGACTTGATTCGAGAGGTCAACCCCCACGCCGTCACCCTGGCGGAGGACGTGTCCGGGATGCCGGGGGTGGGGCTGCCCATCGACCAGGGCGGGCTGGGGTTCGATGCGCGGATGGGCATGGGCATTCCCGACCTGTGGGGACATCTGGTGAAGGACGTTCGGGACGAGGACTGGGACTTGGACGCCATTTGGAGCAGCTTCTGTCTCCGGCGGCCGGGGGAAAAGACCATCGCCTATGTGGAGTGCCACGACCAGTCCATCGTGGGCGACCAGGCCATGCTGTTCCGGCTGGCGGGGGAGCGGATGTACACGGAGATGTCCAAAGACTGCCACACACCGGAGATCGACCGTGCCACCGCTCTCCACAAGCTCATGCGCCTGCTCACTTGTGCCGCCGGCGGGGACGGATATTTGAATTTCATGGGCAACGAGTTCGGCCATCCGGAGTGGGTGGACTTTCCCCGAGCGGGGAACGGGGATTCGTTCCAGTATTGCAGGCGGCAGTGGAGTTTGGTGCAAAATCCGGATTTAAAATACCAGTCCTTGGCTCGCTTCGACCGAGCCATGCTCCACTTGGCACGCCAGTGGGACTGGTTCCGGCAGTGGATGCCTGACCTGAAATTGGTCTCCCGTGACCAGCAGGTGCTGGCCTTTGAACGAGGAAATTTGATCTTTGTGTTCAATTTCAGTCCCACCCACTCTTACCCCAATGCGCTCATCCCAGTCAGTCGAGGGGAGGATCATGTGCTGCTGCTGTCCACGGACGACGAGACGTTCGGGGGACAGGGGCGGATCGCACCCATCCCGTATCCGGCCTGCGTGGCAGGGCATCGGGGAAATTACTTGCAGCTGTACCTGCCGGCGCGGACGGCTGTGGTGCTCGCACCTGAGGCACTTGGTAACAAAATTCAAGCCCCGCAGAGCCACTAAAGTTTTGCGGAGCTTTTTAAGTGAGATTCCAAATCTAAGATTTGGCTCAATCGAACTTACACAGAGTGACAAAAGCGACTAGGGTCCAGGGGCAAGGCCCCTGGTCGGCATCCGCAGATGCCGAAATTCCCCCATGCGGTTAAAAGCGCAGGAGTGGGTGAATTTTTGGCGTAGCCAAAAAGAGGGAGAACCCTTGGGATATGCCGGAATAAAACCATATTGTTTTACTCCTTCCCATACCGTCCCTCCGCCCGTTGACGGGCGAAGCCTACGCTACCAACGTGCCCCCGGCACGTTGGCTTAACGCTGCGGGGTTCTCCCTTCATTATGCAGTACCAAAACAAAAGGCGAACCCACTCAGGGTTCGCCTTTCTCACAGCAATCAATCGTCTGTCGTCACTTGCACGTTGTCCGTCCCATGCAGTTCAAATTCTGCCAGGTACGCTTCCACCCGTGCCACTAATTCATCAAAATTGCTCTCGTCAATGGGCACGTCGTTCATGTCCCGCCGTGCCAGCTCCTCCGCCAGGATGTCGAAGAACATGGCATCCTCGTATTCCGCGATGGCCTCGTGGATGCCGCCGGTGACAAATGCCCGACTGGGACAGGCGCCGCCAGGCCAGGTGTCGATGAGCTCGGACATGCCGACGGAAGGTGCTTTGGTGAACAGCAGGCCCTCCACCTCATCGTAGTCTGAAAACCGGTCGGTGCCTCGGGTGGAGTTGAGCACCCAGTTGCCGATATAGACCAAGTCCAGCAGGCGGCGGTATTGCTTTCGTGTCAGTTCGATCTGCATCACAGTTCCCCTCCTTTATCCAGGTGTGAAAGTGATTGGGAGCAGGTGGGAGGTGGGACCTCCCTGAACCTTTAGTATACTGGATTTTCCCATAATGTCAAACGGAATCTTTGGGAAACGCTTGTATTCTGCGGGATTATATTATATGATAATACGAGTTTTCACGCAAAGCTAGGAACAAAGTTGAATGGCGCTGCCGTTTAGGATACAAGCGCTTTGAAAGGTAATCATAATCATGGACAATCGACCCATCGGCGTTTTCGACTCCGGCATGGGCGGTCTGACCGCTGTGCGGGAGCTGGCGGCGCTGCTGCCCCACGAACAACTCATCTACTTCGGCGACACCGGCCGTGTGCCTTACGGCGGCAGGTCTCGGAATACCATTATACGCTACGCACAGCAGGACGTTGCCTTTTTGCGCAGCTTTGACCTGAAAGCCATCGTCGTGGCCTGCGGCACCGTGTCCACCACGGCGCTGCCCATCCTACAGGCGGAGGCGGAGGGTTTCCCCATTTTCGGTGTGGTAGACCCCACGGCTCAGCAGGCGGTGGACGCCACCCGCAATGGCAAGATTGGCCTCATCGCCACCCGGGCGTCCATCCGCACCGGTGCGTATCAGGCCGCCATCTGCCAGCTGCGGCCGGAGGTGGAGGTGACTGCCCTGGCCTGTCCGCTGTTCGTGCCGCTGGTGGAGAATGGCCGGACCCAGCCGGGTGACGTGGTCATCGAGACGGTGGCGGCGGAGTATCTGGCGCCGTTGAAGGCGGAGGGAGTGGATACCCTGGTATTGGGATGCACACACTATCCGTTATTGAAGGAGGTCATCCGGAACTTTATGGGGGCGGATGTGACCTTGATCGACTCCGGCGCTGCGGTGGCGCGGCAGCTGTGCGGGTATTTGCAGGAGCATGATCTGGCGGCGGAGGAGACCCAAGTGGGCGCTTGCCGCTGGTATGTGAGCGACTCCACCGAGGGCTTTGGCGTGCTGGCCTCCCGGTTCTTGGGACGGCCGGTGACGGAGCCGGTGGAGCAGGTGAGCCTGGACGGGGAATGACCCGGCCGGAGATGAAGATAGAACCTGTTTCCTATGACAGAGCGAAAGGAAGGGAACACATGGAAGAGAAGAACGTGATGATCTCCATCACAGGATTACAGAAGGTGGACGGGGTAGAGCAGGAACCGGTGGAGCTGATCACCCCGGGCGTGCTGTCCCAGGTGGGCGGCGGCTATCACCTGACCTATCGGGAGACTGCCCTGACTGGTCTGGAGGGCACCATCACCAGCTTCCAGGTGTATCCGGAGCAGGTGAGCATGGTGCGCATGGGCACGGTGTGCTTGCAGATGGTGTTCGAGAAGGGGCGGCGGCATCTGTCCGTCTACGAGACCCCCTACGGCAATATGTCGGTGGGGGTGCGCACCGAACAGCTGACCAACACGCTGGGCGAGTCCGGCGGGGTCATCGACATCAAGTACGCCCTGGAGATCGACCACGCCTTTACCGGACGCAATGAATTTCACATCGAAGTCCAGGAGATGTCCAGCAGCGTCACCCTGGGCGGTGTGGCCAAACAGACCCCGGCTCCGGTGCAGTGAAGCACGGGACGGGGCGCAATGACGCTGACCAGGGAGCACGCTGTGCTCTCTGAGGGTGTCGACAACGTCGACACCCTCTCTCAAAAATGCAAGCATTTTTTCGAACCTTGCAGCCTGGTGCATGCACTCACTACGTCGGTAGGTTCCCCACCTGTGAAACAGGTGGGGCCTACGCTAAAAACTTGCCACTGGCAAGTTTTCTGAACGCTGCGGCACTTACCAGTCTGAGAAGAGAAAAAACTGACGTACATGGCCCAGGCCACCCTCTCTTGCCCTTTGGGCAATTCACCTTGCGCCG
>JABLTO010008228.1_pt1 | contig 16747 bp, 13 predicted proteins | sample 7160091 | NCBI WGS metagenome assembly JABLTO01 (sample SAMN14651225, study PRJNA627086) | human gut metagenome | isolation source: feces | host: Homo sapiens
AAGTATTGATAAGATGTGATTTTAATGTACCAATTGTAAATGGTAAAATTTCAGATAATACGAGAATTGTGAAAAGTCTAGATACAATAAAGTATTGCTTAGAACAAGATGCTAAAGTAATTTTATTTTCTCATCTAGGAAGAATTAAAGAAGAAATAGATTTAGAGAAAAATAATTTAAAGCCAGTAGCTAAAGAGTTAGGAAAATTATTAGATAAAAAGATAATTTTTATAGATGAAACTAGAGGAGAAAAATTAGAAAAAGCAGTATCAGATTTAAAATCAGGGGAAATTTTATTAGTTCAAAATACAAGATACGAAGATTTAGATGGAAAAAAAGAAAGTAGTAACGATGGTGAATTAGGAAAATATTGGGCATCTTTAGGTGATATTTTTATAAATGATGCATTTGGTACTATTCATCGTGCTCATGCTTCAAATGTTGGAATTGCTTCTAACTTGCCACATGGAATTGGCTTTTTAGTTGAAAAAGAATTATCTGCTTTATCTTCACTTAACAGTCCTGAAAAACCATTTATTATAATTTTAGGTGGAGCAAAAGTAACAGATAAAATAGGTGTTATTAAAAATCTTATTAAAAAATCTGATTATATTTTAATAGGTGGTGGAATGGCTTTCACATTTTTACAAAGTGAGGGATTCGAAATAGGCTCTTCTATTGTAGATAAAGATAGCCTTGATTTTTGTAAAGAAATATTAGAAAAATATCAGGATAAGATAATTTTACCAGTAGATGTTTTAGTAAATACAGTATATGAAGATGTAAAGAATCCAGAATTAAGATTAATCTCTGAAATAAAAGATGATGAAATGGGACTAGATATTGGGCCTAATTCAATTAATGTTTTTGAAAAGTATTTAAAAGATGCCAAAACAGTATTATGGAATGGACCATTAGGAGTATGTGAATTTTCAAATTTCAAAAATGGAACTTTCAAAATTATGAAGTATTTAGTTAATAATGATATAAAAACCATTTTAGGTGGAGGAGATATAGTAGCAGCATCAGCCAAAGCTAAATTGAAAGATAAAGTATATCATGCTTCAACTGGAGGAGGCGCAACACTAGAATATTTAGAAGGAAAAAAATTACCAGGACTTGAAGCAATAAAATAAAAGTAGGTGACAGTTTTGAAAACAGTAGTATTAAATCCGTATGATAGTAACCAAACAAGTTTAATAGAAAAATCTAATTATCAAAGTAGTTTACAAAAATTTATTAATGTTCCAAAGTTTTATACTGAAGAAAAATATAAGTCTCTAAAAACAAGAAGCAACAGCCTTTTTGATTGTCTTTTACTAGTTGATGGTAATGAAATCAAAAATTATTGTATCTTTACAGGAACAAAAGATAACAGGCTTGTACAATTACAATTTGCTAATCTAGAATCAAAGGAATTCATAGAAAAATCAGAGGCTTATGCATTCTCTTTTCTTGATGCACATACCATAACAATTTTTAGTGATGATAGTAGTACAAATCTAGAAAAGTTAGGTTTTGAAAATTTGGGAGAAGATGGTGGCATAACAACATACATAAAAGAAGAAAAAGAACTAGAAATGGAAAGAATTAGAAGATGAAAATATTAAAAGATGTTAAAAAAAATACAATTATATTAATACTTATTACTTGTTTGGTAATGTTTTTAGTACTACGCAAAGATTTTAGTAACATTGTTGATTTATTATTAAAAATGGATCTGAAGTTTATTTTAATTGCTTTTTTACTGTTTTTTATATCTATATTTTTACGTGGCTATATCACTTATAGAACAGTAGATAATAAAGAAAAATTCAGCTTAATAGAAGCTATAAGACATAATGTTATTACACAATTTTTTAATGGAATAACACCTTTTTCAACTGGTGGACAACCTATGGAAATATATATGTTAACACGTCATGGGATTAGTGCTAATAAAGGAACTATGATAATTTTACAGAATTTTATTTTTTATCAAGTAGCCTTAGTTTTATTTGGTATTATGGCTGTAAGTTATAATTATATATTCCATATATTTCCTAAAGTTGTTTTATTAAGAAAATTAGTTTTAATTGGTTTTTTGGTTAATACTTTGGTAGCTGTAGGTATATTTTTAATTTCACTATCAAAGAAATTTACAACTGGATGTATGAAATTTATTATTAAGATTTTAAATAAATTAAAGATTGTTAAAAATAAAGAACAGGTAGAAGAAAAACTAAAAGTAAGATTAGAAGAATTTCATGAAAGTGCTAAAGTATTAAGAAAAAGAAAATTTCTTTTTATAGAAGGTGTTGTTTTTAATTTCTTAAGTCTTGCTTGTTTATATGCAATACCTTTATTTGTTGTTTACAGTATGCATGATTTTACAAGTATAAGTTTACTTGAGTGTTTAACTGCTTCAGCCTATGTTTTATTAGTAGGAGCATTTGTTCCAATCCCTGGGGCAAGTGGAGGTATTGAATATAGCTTTTTAGCATTTTTTGGTAATTTTTTATCTTCATCAATTAACAGTGCAGTTTTACTAATTTGGAGATTTATAACTTATTATTTTGGTATGATTATAGGAGCAATTGTTTTCAACTTACATGAAAGGAGAGAAAAAAGATGAGAATAGGATTATTTACAGATACTTATCCTCCTTTTATTAATGGAGTATCTACAAGTGTTGATATGTTAAAAAAAGCTTTAGAAAGACAAGGACATACTGTCTATGTTGTAACAGTCAATGATAGTTCTTTTAAATATAATTATGATGAAAAGAATAAAATTTTAAGGATACCAGGTGTTCCAATAGGTATTTATGACTATAGATTAAGTAGGATTTATCCTTTGAAAATGATTAATCTTGTTAAAAGTTGGAATTTAGATGTAATTCATTCTCATACAGAATTTGGTATTGGCATTTTCGCAAGAATTTTTGCTAAACAATTTAATATTCCACTAGTTCATACCTATCACACTATGTACGAAGATTATACTCATTATATAACTCATGGATATTTTGATAAATCAAGTAAAAAAATAGTTGAATACTTAACCAAATTTTACTGTGATACAACTGCGACAGAATTAATTGTACCAACTAATAAAACATATCAATTATTTAAAGAAAAATATAAATTTGAAAAGAATATTCATATCATTCCAACTGGTATTGAAGTAGATAGATTTTTTACTGAAAATGTAAAAAAATCAGAAGTTACTGATTTAAAAAAGCATCTAAATATATCTAAAAATGATATAGTTATTATCTTTGTTGGTCGTCTAGCAGAAGAAAAAAATGTTGAATTTCTATTAAATGCTCATAAAAAGTTAGTTCCTAAATATAAGAATGCTAAACTATTAATCGTGGGAGATGGTCCTGACAAAGAAAAATTTGAAAACATCTCAAAAAAACTAAAAATAAATAATAATGTTATTTTTACAGGAAAAGTAAATTGGAATGATGTTCCATATTATTATCATGTATCTGACATCTTTACAACAGCATCTAAGTCTGAAACTCAAGGTTTAACAGTAATAGAAGCTATGGCTTCCAATATTGTTCCTGTAGTTATTGAAGATGAAGCTTTTAATGGAACAGTTGTTAACAATTTGAATGGAATAGTTTTTAAAACAGAAGAAGAATATTTAATTGCTATGGAAAATCTTATAAAGGACAAAAAATTAAGGAAAAGTTTATCCACACAGGCAAGAATTCAATCAGAACATTTAAGTTCTAATCAATATGCATCTAATGTTTTAGTAGTATATGAAAGAGCAATTAAAAATAAAAACAAATATCAATATGGTATATTTTCAAAAATTGCTAGTATTTTTAAGGAGAATAAAAAATGATAGTAGTATTAAATAATAAATGTAATTTATTAATAGATGAATTTATAAAATATCAAGCAGGGTTAAATACTTTAGAAAGTAAACATGAATTAATCTTATGTCCATCAGACCTTTATTTATCTAGGTTTAACCTAACAAATTTTAAATTAGGAAGCCAAAATGTTGGAAGTAATTATGAAGGAGCTTTTACTGGTGAGGTGTCTGCTAGCCAACTAAAAGCATTAAATGTAGGGTATTCAATTGTAGGACATTCTGAAAGAAGAAAATATCAGAAAGAGTCTAATGAAGAGATAAATAAAAAAATTGGAATGCTTTTAGATAATGAAATCACACCAATATTATGTGTTGGTGAAAACAAGAATGAAAAAGAAGCTAATATGACAACTGTAAAAATAATTACTGAAATAAAAGATGCGTTTAAAGATATAGAAGATACTTCAAAAGTAATTATTGCATATGAACCAATTTGGGCAATAGGTACAGGCAATACTCCAACAAGAGAAGAAATAGACAATGTTCTAAGAAAGATAAAAGAAGACTATCCTGAAAATTTACTATTATATGGTGGAAGTTTATCCGCAGAAAATATTGAAGAAATAAATAAATCAACATATATAGATGGCTATTTACTAGGTGGTCTTAGTCTAAAAGTAGAAGAGTTAAGGAAATTTTTAAAGATAATAGGATAATTTACAAATCCTATTTTTTTTAAAATCAAATAGAGAAGAAATATAATATACATCGTGAAAAAATCATTATTATTTAGTTTAAATAATATAAATTTAAAAAAAGTGTTGACATTTTATTATGTTATTAATATAATGTTAATAACAAGTGAACAAAACTTGTAAAAAAATAGCTTATGTTATTAACAAAAAAATAATAACACTAAATTAAAACTTTAATGCAAGTTATTATTTTTTAAAAAATGTTATTAACAAATTATTAAAAAGAAAGGAAGAAAAAAATGAAAATTAAAAATCTTGAATGTTATGAAACCCTACTAATTGTTGTGGACATGGTAAATGGATTTGTAAGGAAAGGAGATTTACACGATCCTAAAATAGCAGATGTAGTGCCAAGACAAATCGAGTTAATTAAGGAAGTAAATAAAAATAATGGTTTGATAGTATTTATTAAAGATACACATACAACTAACTCAACTGAACATAAAAGATTTAATGGCTTAGTTCACTGCATCAAAGGTAGTGGAGAAGAAGAAGTTATTGATGAATTAAAAGAATATGAAAAGGAGTCAATAGCTATTGAAAAAAATTCAACTAGCTTTATGGAGGCCCCTGCATTTAGAAAGTTAATAGACCAAGCAAAAAATATAAAGAAAGTAGATGTAGTTGGTTGTTGTACAGATATATGTGACTTTAATGGAACGATGGGACTTGCTAATTATTTTGATGAATGGAATAGAGATGTAGAAATTAGAGTTCATAAAGATGCAATTGCTACTTTTGCAGAAGCATCGAGACAAAAATATGTAGATGCTGCTTATCTACTTATGGAACAACAAGGTATTCAATTAGTGAAAAAAAGATAATTTTTTTAGAAAATGATATTAACAAAATATTAAAAAGAAAGGAAAGATAAATATGAATAAAACAATGATGACTGATTTTTATGAGTTTACAATGGCTCAAACTTACTTTGATCAAGGAAAACAAGATGAAATGGCTTACTTTGATATATTCTTTAGATCAAATCCATTTGATGGAGGATACTTAATGACTGGTGGACTTGGAGAAACTATAGAGTATATAAATAATTTTAAGTTTGAAGAGGAAGATATTAATTATCTTAGATCAACTGGATACTTTAATGATGCTTTCTTAGAGTATCTAAAAGAACTAAAATTTAGTGGAGATGTTTATGCAATGCCTGATGGTACTGCAGCATTTCCAAATGAACCTGTTCTTACAGTTCGTGCTAATATGGTTGAAGCACAAATTTTGGAAACGGCTTTACTTGCTAATTTCAATCATGGTAGTTTAGTAACTACAAAAGCAAAAAGAATTACAGCTGAAGCTGCTGGAATTCCAGTTATGGAATTTGGCGCAAGACGTGCAAGAGGAATATCTTCAGCAATAGAAGCAAGTAAACATGCATATATTGGAGGATGTTGTGGAACAAGCAATGTTTATGCTGGAATGAAATATGATATTCCTGTTTTAGGAACAATGGCACACTCTTTAATTCAAGAATCCGAAACTGAATATGAAGCATTTTTAGCGTATGCTAAAAGCAATCCTAATAATTGTGTCTTTTTAGTAGATACCTATGATGTATTAAGAAGTGGAATTCCTAATGCCATTAGAGTAAGCAAGGAATATCTAGAACCAAACGGTTATAAGTTAAAAGGAATAAGAATAGATTCAGGAGATTTAGTATATTTATCAAAAGCTGCAAAACAGATGTTAACAGATGCTGGTTATGAGGATGCAACAATATGCTTATCTAATGGACTTGATGAATATTCAATTTCAAATATGTTAAGAAAAGGAGCAGTTATAGATTCCATTGGAGCAGGTGACAATATAGCCGCAAGTAAAGAAAGAGTAAATGGTGTTTATAAATTAGTTGCTGTTGAAAGAAATAACGAAATAATACCAAAAATAAAAGTTAGTGAGGATACAGTAAAAACAATAAATCCAGGTGTAAAGAAAGTATATCGTTTTTATGATTATGATAGTGGTAAAGTTCTAGGAGACGTAATTGCAAGAGCAACAGAAAAAATACCAATGAACGGTTATACATTAGTAAGTGATAAAGATCCATGGAAAAGAACTACTATTGATGATTATAAGGTAAGAGAACTGCAAGTACCGATATTTATTAATGGAAAACTAGTTTATAATGAACCAAGTATTAGAGAAAAACAAGAATATTGTCAAAGGGAATATGAAACTTTAACTGATAGAATTACTGATATAGAAAATCCTCATACTTATTATGTTGATTTGTCAGATGAAGAAAGAAGTTTAAAAGAATATATGTTATATGAAATTATGCAAAAATCTGCTAATACAGCAATAGAAAATTGTAACTATCAGAAGGTGAAAAAATGCGGAAAGGAAAATTAGAAGAACTAAAATCATATTTAGAAGAATTAAAAACTATTAAAGTTACTAAGTCAAAAAAAGTATCTTCATTTTTAACAGTAGAAAATTATGATTATGTATTAAATAATAGAAGAATAATATCTAGAGAAAAAATTATGAAAAATGGAAGTGACGGTAGTAGTGCTATTATTCTTCCTGTTACAAAAGAAAATAACTGTTTATTAGTAGTTCAACCAAGGAACAATACTAAAGAAGGTGTCAGCGTAGAGTTCCCAGCAGGGTATATTGAAAAAAATGAAGAAGCAATTGAATGTGCAAGAAGAGAACTAGAAGAAGAAACTGGATATGTTCCAGAAGGACTAGAATTGCTCTCTAGTTTCTATCAAGACCAAGGATGTTCTAGTGCTTATAATTATAGTTATTTGGCTCTTAATTGTGAGAAAGTAAAGGATCAAAATTTAGATCAAGATGAAATAATCAAATATTTTGAATGCAGTTTTGATGAAGTTATTGAGCTAGAACAATTAGGGTATATTAAAGATATAAATTCTCTTTATACTCTAGAAAAAGCCAAACAATATTTTAAATATTAAAGGAGAAATAAAAATGACAAAAATAAATGTTAAAAGAGAATATAATAAAATAATTGAATTTATTAGAAATTATTATCAAAAAAACAATTTGAAAGGAGCTATTATAGGAATTAGTGGTGGGAAAGATTCTGCTGTAGTTGCTGCTCTTATGTGTAAAGCTTTAGGCAGTGAAAATGTAGTTGGTGTTAGCCTACCTTGCCATTCTAAAAAAGAGGATAAAGAAGATGCAAAATTAATAAGTGAATATTATGGTTTTGAGTTGTTAGACTTTGATATTACAAATATATTTGATACGTTTAAAGATGAGCTTAAGAAAATCGATGATTTTACTGACAAACAAACAAAAAACAGTGATATTAATTTAAAACCAAGACTTAGGATGGCAACTTTATATTATTTAGCAGCACTTTATACAGCTTTATATCAAAAACCATATTTAGTTATAGGAACATCTAATAAATGTGAACTTTATGTAGGATATTTCACTAAAGGAGGAGATTCAGTCCATGATATTGCACCTATCGCAGATTTTACAGTAGATGAAGTAATTGAAATAGGAAAGTACTTAAAAGTTCCAGAAAAGGTTTTATACAAAAAGCCAAACGATGGACTATCTAATCAAACAGACGAAGAAAAGTTAGGATTTAAATACAGTGAGGTAGCGTCATTTATGGAAAATGATAAAAATTTAGATAAAGATATTGCTTTAAAAATACAGAAAGCTCATGAGGTAAATTCACATAAGTTTTATATTCCGACTTATAGAAAGTAGATGATAGAATGAAGATAGGTATATTTGGAGGTAGTTTTAATCCTCCACATAAAATGCATAAGAAAATAGGATTAGAATTAATAGAAAAAGGATATTTAGATAAAGTTATCTATGTACCAACAGGTGATAAATATCAAAAAAATAATCTCATATCAGCAAAAGATAGATATCAAATGTTAACGTTAATGATTCAAGGAGAACAATATTTATTTCTATCTGATTATGAAATTAATAAAAATGTAGTTTATACCTATCAAACTCTATCTCACTTTAAAAGAAAATACCCAGAAGATGAAATTTATTTTATTTGTGGAAGTGATAATCTGTTAAGATTTAATACTTGGAAGAATTATAGTTATATACTAAAAAAATATAAAATAATAGTAATTAAAAGGAATAATGATCAAGTAGATGAAATAGTTAAGAATAATAAAAACATTATAAATGCAGATGTTACTTATTCTAATTTGTCATCTACTAAAATTAGAAATTTAATTAAATCTTGCCATAAGAAAAATTTATTACTATATATAGATGAAAAAGTTATGAACTACATTGAGGAGAAAAACTTATATTAGAATTAAAAATAAAAGACTAAGGTTTTAAAGTTATTATTTATATATTGATTATAGTTTGAGTTTTGATAATGATATATGTTATAATCAAATTGTAAATAAGAGGTGTTATTATGAATAAATATAATAATGAAGAAGAATTTTTAAAAAATTATGATTCAAGCGAGTTTGAAAAGCTTTCAATGACAGCGGATATATTATTAGTTAGTGTTTCATCTATTAAACAAGAAAATTATCGCAAAACAAGTAAAAAAATGATGAGTATATTATTAGTAAAGAGAAAAGATTATCCCTATAAAGATATGTGGTGTCTACCTGGTGGTTTCCTTGATCCATTAAATGAAACTTTAGATGAATGTGCTAAAAGAGTACTAAAAAAAGAAACAAACTTAAGCAACATTTATTTAGAACAATTATTTACTTTTGATGATATAAAAAGAGATCCTCGTATGAGAGTTGTTTCAACATCATATATTGCTTTAGTTGATAAAAATGATTTAAAAGAAAAATTAGAAGATAATGCCTCTTGGTTTGATATTACATTTATTGATGAAAAAGATAGTATAGTAGATATCACTTTAGATAATGGCATAGAAGAAATTAAATTTAGTATTCAAAAAACATTAAAAGAAAAAACCACAGATAGATATAAATTCAAGGTTATAAAAAATGAAAAATTAGCTTTTGATCATCCTATAGTTATTTTATCAGGAATAGAAAGATTAAAGAATAAAGTTAATTATACTGATATTGTTTTTAATATGATGCCTGAATATTTTACATTAGGTGAGTTACAACAAGTGTATGAAGTCATTCTAAATAAGAAGTTGTTAGACCCAGCCTTTCGTAGAATTATCGCAAACAAAGTAGAAAAAACAAGTAAAGTAAAAACTGGTGGTGGCCATAGACCTAGCGCTTTATTTAAATATAAGGAAAATCATGAAATAAAATAAAAAATGTTAATAAATTTACAAATAGGAACAATAAATAAATTGTTTCTTTTTTTCTGAAATATAGTTAAAAACTTTGTAATAAAAAAGATATCTTTCCATATAATTAAATGAAGAATAAATATGAGGTGAAGAAATTGAAAAAAATTATTCCATTAATATTATTAGTTGTTAGTATTGTTTTAACTGGATGTGGAAAATATGGAGAGAAAGATGTTATCAAGGATTTAACAAAGAAAATAGAAAAGACACCATCTTATAAATTAGATGGTAATTTAGAGATAGTAAATAATGATGATGTTTATAAGTATAAAGTTGATGTTTCTTATAAGAAAGATGATTATTATAAGGTAAGTTTAACTAATATAGCTAATAGTTATGAACAAATAATACTAAAGAACAAGGATGGAGTTTATGTTGTTACACCATCATTAAATAAGAGTTTTAAATTTCAAAGTGATTGGCCATATAATAATTCTCAAATTTATTTGTTAAATTCACTTATAGATGATATTAACAATGATAAAGAAAAGGAATTTAAAGAAACAAAAAATAGCTATATATTTACAACTGATGTAAATTATCCAAATAATAAGAAGTTAATCAAACAGAAAATTACTTTTGATAAGAAATTAAAATTAAAAGAAGTAAAAGTTTATGATGAAAATAATATTCCACTTATGACTTTAAAAGTAAATGATATTGATTATTCTCCAACCTTTAAGAAAAATTATTTTAGTGTAAAAGAATCTCTTAAGATGTCAAAAACTGATAATACTACTAAACAAACAGCTAGTTTAGAAGATACAATTTATCCACTTGTTTTACCAACAGGAACTAAATTATCACAAGAAGAGAAGGTTAAAACAGATGGAGGAAATAGAGTAATAATGACATTTGATGGCGATAAACCTTTCTTGCTTGTTGAAGAAACTGCCAATATAGAAGAAGAAATGACAATTGTACCAACATATGGAGAACCATTTATGCTTATGGATACATTTGGTGCATTAACTGATAATTCCCTTACGTGGACTAGTGGTGGAATTGATTACTATATAGTAAGTGATGTTCTAAATCAAGATGAATTATTAGAAGTAGCTCAATCTATAAATGTATTACCTACTATGAAATAGAATCTTATATAGATTCTTTTTTTCGTAAACTAGTTTTTTTCTACAATAATATTAATGAGTAATAAATACAAAAAGTCGTGATGAACATATTTAAGATTTATAAGTAATTTTAGGGGGATTTTATGATAGAAAGCAAGGACAAATATTTTGAAGTATTGAATGATATTAAGAAAACTTTAATTGTTACTAGAAATAGAATAGTAGAAAATGCAAATAGGGATTTAGTTTTAATGTATTATAATATTGGTTTAAAGTTGATAGAAAATAATAAATGGGGTTCATCATTTATTGATACAGTGGCAAAAGATTTAAAAGTTGAATTTCCTACATTAAAGGGAATGTCAGCAAGAAATTTAAGATACATGCAAAAATTTGCAACAGAGTTTGCTAACGATGAATTTTTGCAAGGAGTCCTTGCAAAATTATCCTGGAATCATAATCAGATACTTCTTGATAAAGTAAAAAATAAAGAAATTAGAAAGTGGTATGCAAAAGAATCACTTGAAAATGGTTGGTCTGTTTCAATATTGATACATCAAATATCTAGTAAATTGTATGAAAGACAAGCATTATTAGAAAATAAAACAACTAATTTTGATAATACTCTGCCATCTCCAAATAATGAACAAGTAAAAGAGTTATTAAAGAATCCATATATATTTGATTTTATAACTGCTGATAAAGATTTAAAAGAATTAGATATTGAAAGAGAGTTAACAGCTAATATAACTAAGTTATTATTAGAACTCGGTAATGGTTTTGCTTTTGTTGGCAGACAATATCATTTAGAGATAGAAAATGAAGATTATTATATAGATTTATTATTTTATAATTTGAAAGTAAGAAGTTATGTTGTAATAGAACCAAAAACAACTGAATTTAAACCTGAATATACAGGTAAACTTAATTTCTATTTAAATGCAGTTGATAAATATATCAAAGGCAAAAATGATAATCCTACATTTGGAATATTGTTGTGTAAAGATAAGAAAAGAGTAACTGCTGAATTAGCATTAAAAGATATAAATAAACCTATAGGAGTAAGTGAATATAAAATCTTATCAGAAATCCCATATTATTTAGAAAATACTCTTCCAAGTATGGAAGATATAGAAAAAAGACTTAATTAGAATGAAAATAGCTTTTGTAAATAACAATATTTATGATATAATTGTCTTGGTGAATAATATGACAAAGAAGAAAAATACAACAAAAAGTAATAAAAAAAGTAAAAATGTTCAAACTAGAAAAGAAGTATTAAATAATAGTATTTATGAAAGTGACACTTCTAATGTTATAAAATGTGTTGTTATAGTATTAGTAATCCTATTAGTTATGTATCTATTGACTGTTTTGATATTAAAAAAATCATCTACTGATTATATTAGTAAAGAAGATGAAAAAACAGCTATTCAATACTCAGAAATTTTAGCAGGAACTAGTTTTAATAAAGAAGATGAAGAGTATTTAGTTTTATTTTATGATACAACTGCTGATAATGCGTCTGCTTATGGTAATATGATTAGCACATATGAAGCAAAAGATAGCCATTTGCCAATTTACTATGTTAATCTAGCTAATACAATGAATAAAAGTATTAATTCTAGCGAGTCAAATAAAGACGCAAAAGATGCATCAGAATTAAAAATTAATCAATCTACATTGATTAAATTCTCAAATGGTGGTATAGTGGATTATGTCGAAGGAAAAGATTCCATTAATGAATATTTAAAATAAGGTTAAATTAACCTTTGATGCCTCAATAGCTCAGTTGGTTAGAGCACTTGACTGTTAATCAAGGGGTCCTAGGTTCAAGTCCTAGTTGGGGCGCCATTTATTTTGGCCAGTTGGTGAAGTGGCTTAACACACTGCCCTTTCACGGCAGCATTCACGGATTCGAATTCCGTACTGGTCACCAAATATGCAGTAAACTCCGTATCGGAGTTTTTCTTTTAAAAAAATATTGACATCACTTTAATTATCATGTAATATTATAAGTGCAGTTGGAGACATACTCAAGAGGCTGAAGAGGCGCCCCTGCTAAGGGTGTAGGTCGGGCAACTGGCGCGAGAGTTCAAATCTCTCTGTCTCCGCCATTAGAAATTAACCTTTGTATAGCAAAGGTTTTTTTGTGTTTTTCTTTATCAAAATTAGCTTTCATGATATAATGATTTTAAAAGATGGGAGTGTTTTGATATATGACTAGATTACTAAATAAATTTATTAAAGATTATGAAATAATTTCTAAATATTACAAATTTTTAGTTGAAAAGGTAAAACAACATGATAATGTTGGAATTGTTAATGAATGGTTAATAGATAATTTTTATTTAGTAGTTGAATATAAAAATGACATTGTTGGCAATAAATTTCTTTCTAAGAAATTAAAAAAATCAAAAGAAATATATAAAGCTATAAATGAAATTGTTATAAGAAATAATTACAATGTTAATTATAAGTTATTAGTAAAAGAATTAAATTCATATCAAAGAAAAAATAAATATTATTTTTCTTATCAAGAATTATCAATGACAAAAGTAATTTTAATAGGAATATATAATGTAAGATTAAGTGAACTTTGTAAAAAGAATTATAATCAATTTTTAATGAAAGATTCAGTATCTAAAATTATTTTATCACTTTCTAATAAAGAAAAAATTAGTATAGATGATTTTATATCAAAACAATTTAATCCAATAAAAGATTACTATTATGCCTTTGAAGTTAATAATCAGTTAAAAGAATTAGGTACTAAAGCAAAAGAATTTTTTAAGAATTTTAATGAGAAACTAGAAGAAAAGAATGTAAGTCTTAAAGATATTTTAAATAGTGTATATCAAAAACAAATAGATGATACTGTTTTGATTTCTAATTTATTTACAAATATCAAAGATATTATGTTGTATGATGTAGAAAGTATTTATTCAAGCGTTAGTAAATGTGAGAAGCTATTACTTGATGATGAAGTTTATTTTAAGATGACATCTGAATCTAAAAATATATACAGAAATAAAATAATTAAATTATCTAGAAAAAATAAGATAACTGAATACGAATATGTTTCTAAATTATATTCTGATAACTCTGATAATAATTATCATATTGATTTTTCTTTATTTAAAGAAAAGGAAAATACTTTAAAAATGATTTTGTATATTTTTTCTGTAATCATTTTTAGTATTATTTTTAGTTTTTTATTATCAATGATTTTTATTCCAAATAGAATTTTAGGATTTTTGATACTAATTATTCCTACTAGTCAATTAATAATTCAGGTAGTTAACTTGACTTTAGAAAAGTTTGTGAAAACAGAAGTACTTTGTAAATTAAACTATTTAAAGGGAATACCTGAAGAAAACTCAACAATGATTGTAATACCAACCATTATTTCTGATACAACTAAAGTTAAGGAAATGTTTGATAAATTAGAAACTTTTTATTTAATAAATAAAAGTGATAATTTATACTTTACTTTATTAGGAGATGTTAAGAAAAGTTCAAAAGAAGTTGAAGACTATGATAAAGAAGTTTCTACTTTTGGATTAGAATATGCTTCTAAATTAAATAAAAAATATAAAAAAGACTTATTCTATTTTGTTTATCGTAAAAGAATCTATAATGACAGTGAAAACAGCTACTTAGGTTATGAAAGAAAAAGAGGGGCTATTCTTCAATTTAATAGAATTTTGTTAAATAAACTTTCCAAAAAAGATTTAAAAAAGTATTTTAATGTCAATACTTTAGAAAATACATCATTAAAAATAAAATATGTAATAACTTTAGATACTGATACAGAGCCAGTCTTAAATTCTATTCTTAATTTAGTTGGTTGTATGGCTCATCCTTTAAATAGGCCAATTCTTAACAAAGAAGAAACAAAGGTAGTTAAAGGATATGCTCTTATGCAACCTCGTATTTCTACTGACATAGAATCAACTAATAGATCACTATATTCACAAATTTTTGCGGGAATTGGAGGGTTTGATACTTATACATCATCTATTCCAAATATTTATCAAGATTTATTTAAAGAAGGAAGTTTTGTTGGTAAAGGAATTTATGATTTAGATGTTTTTGATAAACTTTTGTATGAAAAATTTCCAGATAATTTAATTTTGTCACATGATTTACTTGAGGGTAGTTATTTACGCTGTGCTTATGTTTCCGATATAGAGTTTATTGATGATTTTCCACCAAAGTTTTTAGTAGATACATCTAGACAGCATAGATGGGCTAGAGGAGACGTTCAGATTCTTAGTTATATGTTTCCTAAGGTGAAAAATTATAAAGGAGAAAAAGAAGTTAATCCTACTAATCCTTTAGAAAGATTTAAGATTTTTGATAACGTTGCAAGAATGTTTTTATCTTTGGCATTATTTATAATAATTCTTCTTAATATTACTATTTGTAAGAACAAGCTTGTTTGGTTTATTTATATTCTACTTATAATAGCTTTTTCTATTGTTTCATTTTTGAAGAGTAAATTATATTTAAAAGACAATAAGTTAAAAACAGTCTATTATAAGAATCTAATGTTTGGTGGCAAAGCTATTCTATTACGAGCATATGTTGTTTTTGCAACTATACCTTATTACACAAAATTATATTTAGATGCTTTTATAAGATCTATTTATAGAATGAAGATTTCTCATAAAAATTTACTTAATTGGATTACAGCTGAAGAAGTTGCGAAAACAGCTAAATTTGATTTGAAAACTTACTGTTTTAATTTTAGTGTTAATTTAATAACTGGTTTAATTCTTTTGATAGTATCAATACTTACAAAAAATATATCAATGTTTGTTGTTGGATTAATTTTTATATCAGCTCCTTTTGTTACTTATTTAATTAGTAAAGATTTCAAAAAAGAAAAAAAACTAAATTCTAAAGAAGATGCTGTTATTGAAGATATAGCCTTAAAAACATGGAATTATTTTAAAGAAAATTTACGTGAGGAATATAATTATTTAATACCTGATAATTATCAAGAAAACAGAGACGAAAAACTTGATTTTAGAACTTCTCCCACAGATATAGGTTTCTCAATTACCAGTATTATTTCTGCATATAATTTAGGTTTTATTTCTAAGAATGAAGCTATAGACTATCTTGAAAAAATAATAGAGTCAGTGTCTAAGTTAGAAAAGTGGCATGGACATTTATATAATTGGTATAACATTAAAACTATGGAAGTTTTAAATCCAAAATTTATTTCTACGGTTGATTCTGGTAATCTTATTGCCTCTTTAATAATCGCTTTAACATTTGTAAGTGATGATTACCATGAAGCTTTAAAAGAAAAAATAGAGAAGTTAATTAAAAATACCAACTTTAAAAAACTTTACACTAAAACATCAGTATTAAGTATAGGTTATGATGTTTCTGAAAATCATATTTCATCATATAACTACAACAAATTTGCATCAGAATCACGTCTTACTAGTTTTATAGCAATCGCTAAAGGAGATATTCCAAGTAAACATTGGTTTTGTCTAGATAAATCATTAACTACATATAAAAATCACAAAGGACTTATTTCATGGTCTGGAACAGCATTTGAATATTATATGCCTTTCTTATTTATGAAAAATTATCCTAATACATTACTAGATGAATCATATTCATTTGCTTATATCTGTCAAAAAGAATATATGGAATCTGTTGATAAAAATCTTCCTTTTGGAATTAGTGAATCAGCCTATAATGAACTTGATAATTCTCTAAACTATAAATATCATAGTTTTGCAGTTCCATATTTAAAATCTAGAGAGGAATTAAATGAAAGAATAGTAATTTCTCCATATTCA
>JABLTO010099290.1_pt1 | contig 16739 bp, 11 predicted proteins | sample 7160091 | NCBI WGS metagenome assembly JABLTO01 (sample SAMN14651225, study PRJNA627086) | human gut metagenome | isolation source: feces | host: Homo sapiens
CCGACATTTGGTCTGCCTACGACTGCAACTACCGGTTTACTCATTCTTTTACCATCCTTTTTTGTTACATTCTGCTAATTGCCGAACAGCGCTTCTGCAAACGCCTCAGGATCGAACTCCTGAAGGTCATCCATTCCCTCGCCTACTCCTATGAATTTAACGGGAACGTCGAACTGGTCAGCAAGCGTTATGACTATGCCTCCCTTTGCAGTTCCGTCGAGCTTTGTAAGCACTATGCCTGTGAGGGCGGCAGTCTCGCCGAACTCCTTAGCCTGTGATATAGCATTTTTGCCTGTGGCCGCGTCGAGCACGAGAAGTGTTTCTTTTGATGCTTCCGGATACTCGCGCTCTATGACCTTATTCATCTTTTCAAGCTCGTTCATGAGGTTTCTCTTGTTCTGCAGGCGACCTGCTGTATCACATATGAGGACATCTATATCTCTTGCCTTTGCTGCCTGGATCGCGTCATATATGACCGCTGACGGGTCAGCGCCCTCCTGGTGCTTTATTACCGGAACGCCTGCGCGTTCGCCCCATATCTCAAGCTGCTCTATGGCTGCCGCTCTGAATGTATCGCCTGCAGCGAACATTACGGAACGTCCCTGCTCCTTGAGCATGTGGGCTATCTTACCCATAGATGTTGTCTTTCCTGCGCCGTTTACTCCGATCATGAGTATGACGAGCGGATACTGATCTGAAAGCTTCATTCCTTCTTCTTTTGTGATAAGGTCTGATATGATCTTTTCTATCTGAGCCTTTACAGCCTCAGGAGTGTCGAGCTTTTCTGTCTTTATATCGCTGCGGAGCTGCTCTATGATCTTTTCTGTCGTATCCATACCTATATCTGACAGTATGAGCGCTTCTTCAAGCTCTTCGAGCATATCTTCGTCTATGGCAGGCCTCTGAAATATGACGTCCTCTATCTTGCTGACCATTTCATCTTTAGTTTTTGTCAGGCCTTCCTTAAGTATTGTAAAAAACGATTTTTATTCTAAAAATGCAATTACTGTTTTTCCTCCCAGTCTGCCGCGTCTGAAAGTCTGAGCGACAGTATATTTGAAATGCCTTTTTCAGGCATCGTTATGCCGTAAAGCACGTCAGCGTGCTCCATAGTCACCTTCTGGTGCGTTACAAGAACGAACTGTATGCCCTCGAAATTTTCGAGGTACTTTGCGAACCTGTCTATATTTGCTTCGTCAAGCGCAGCCTCGACTTCGTCGAGTATGCAGAACGGTGTAGGCTTTGTCTTGAGTACCGCAAACATAAGAGCTATGGCTGTCATAGTCTTCTCGCCGCCTGACAGCAGATTCATGTTCTGAAGCTTCTTTCCCGGCGGCTGGGCCGCTATCTCTATAACAGCTTCCAGCGGATCTTCACTGTTTTCCATATGAAGTTCTGCTCTGCCGCCGCCGAACAGCTCTGAAAATATCGACTTGAAATTCATATTTACTGCAGCAAAGCTTGCTCTGAACGCTGTCTTTATCTTGGCGTCAGTGTCGTCTATGATCCTGCTGAGAGAGCGTATAGCCTCGTCGAGGTCCTTTTTCTGCGCTGTAAGGAATTCGTATCTTTCCTTTACCTGCGCGTACTCCTCTATCGCGCTCATATTTACATCTCCGAGATTTCTCAGAGCTATCCTGAGGCGGCGCGATTCCTTCTGGCCTTCGCCCAGATCGAAAACAGTCTTTTTTATGCTGAGAGCTTCAGCGTACGTTATCTCGAACTCCTCTGCAACACGGCCCTTCCATGTATCTATCCTGTTCTTAAGAGCGTCCGTCTTTGATGTTATCTCGCTCTTTGAAGCACGCAGGTTGTAAAGGTTCCTGTCTACGCTCTCCCTGTCTGTTCTGAGCTTTTCTATATCAGCGTCTGCCTTTATCTTTGCCTGCTTTATGAGCTCAAGCCTTTCATTATGAGCCGTAAATGCTGACTCTCTCACTTTTATCTCATCACTGCTGTAGCGTATCCTGCTTTCGAGCGCTTCCTGGCCTGATACTGCTTCGCGTTCCGCAGTCTCCTTCATGGCATACTCTTCTTTAAAAGCGTTTATCCTTCGCTCGCACCCTTCTGCAAGGCTTGCTGACGCTGCCATATCATTTTTGATGGATTCCATCTTTATCTTGAGCGATGTGAGCTTTTCTGAAAGCTCATCCATCTTTTTCCTGCGGTCTGAATTCTGTACGGCTATATCCTCTGCGCTCTGTCTCAGAGCCTCTGCGCTCGCCTCTGCAGCTGCTTTTTCCTTTTCGAGCTCTGATATTCGTACAGCGTTTTTGTCCAACTCAGTGCTTATACGTTCAAATTCTCTTCTTGCTCTGATGACGCTTTCGTTATAGCTGTCAGTTTTTTCCTTTAATGACGTTATTTCGTTCTGAGCGTTTATGATCTCTATCTCAGCCGCTCTGCAGCGTTCTTCTGACTCTGATACGGACTTCGCAAGTATTTCTTCATTTGCTGCGGCGTTATTCATTATGCTTTCAGCGCTCTTCTTGTCCTTTTCGAGCTGATATACAGCCTTCTGGACTTCGTTGAGTCTGTTTTTTCGTTCAAGTATGCCTGCGCTGCTGTTTTTCTGCGAACCGCCGGTTATCGCGCCTGAAGGATTTATGAACTCGCCATCGAGCGTGACATACCGAAGCTCTCCGTGCTGCTTTGATATCCTGAGCGCGTCATTCAGCGTCTTTACGACAGCTATCCCTCCGAGAAGATACTCCATGATCTTTGCGTATTCAGGCTCATACGTCACACAGTCGGCTGCTATGCCTATAAATCCTGCTTCACCTTCAAGACCGCTTTCGCTGCGCCTCTGGGCAACGCGTATGCTCTCTACAGGCAGGAAGGTCAGCCTTCCTGCGCGCCTTGTCTTTAAGACTCTTATAGCGCTGCTCGCGCTCTCGTCATCGCGGCATACTATGTTCTGCATGCGTGAGCCAAGCGCTGTATCTATGGCTACTTCATATCCGCGCGGTACGTTTATGAGTTCTCCGACCGTACCGTACAGGCCCTTAAGATGCGGCTCGCCCATAACGAGCTTGACTGCGTAGTTATACCCTTCATATGAGTTTTCCAGCTGTTCGAGCATTTCCTTTCTGGTGAGCGCGTCGTTGAGGCTTGCAAGCGCCATGCTGTGGTCCTTTTCTGCGGCAGCTCTTTTTTCAGCTATCTCATCACGTTCCTTTAAGAATCCCTCAAGTCTTATCTTTTCTGCATGAAGGTCCTGATTAATGCTCTCAAGCTTTCTTTCTGCAGCCCTGAGATCGATCTCATACGACGGCTCTGCCGTCAGATCGATGCCGGTTTCCGAAACAGCTGTCAGACGTTCCTCAAGAGTAGCCCTTATCTGTCTGAGGCCTGATATTTCGGCTCCTTTTGCTGAAGCCTGCATGCTTACTTCGTAAAGCCTGTCTCTGTCAGAATTGAAAATTTCATTCTTTTCTCTGAGCTCGGCCGCTGCGCGGTCGTACTGTGAAGATACTTCATTTATGTCGGCTGATATTTTTTCACCCTGCTTTATAACATTCTCCGTCTGCTGCTGTATATGCCTTAACTCTGACTGCTCGCGTGACATCTTTTCCGTGATACGGATCATCTCATCCTTGTATATACGGCTGTTTGCCTTGAGTGCGTTTATCTTTTCATTGTCTAATTTTACGCTGTTCCTGAGCTCGTCAAGCTCTGAATTGAACTTCATGATGAACTCACGCACTTCCATATCCTGAGCGTCAAGCTCATCAAGGTGCTGCTTTCCGGCAGCGATATCACGATCTATGGCGAGGCGTCTTTCATCGCAGTCTGCTATCTGCGAGTCGAGGACGCTTTCATCCTTTCCAAGAAGCTCTTCCTGCTTTTCAGCCTGTTCTATATTTTTAAGTATGACGTTTATCTCAATTTCACGGTATCTTTCATTTAGCTCTATATATGACGTTGCGCGGTCAGATGCGTCTCGCAACGGCTCTATGCGCTGCCCGAGCTCGTTTATTATATCGCTGACTCTTTCCAGATTGGCCGATGTAGCTGTAAGCTTCTTTTCTGCCTCAGCTTTTTTTGTCCTGTATTTGACTATACCTGCAGCCTCTTCAAATATCTCTCTTCTGCTTTCAGGTCTGCCACTGATTATCTCGGATATCTTTCCCTGACCTATGATGGAATATCCGTCAACTCCTATGCCTGTATCCATTATGAGCTCACGTATATCCCTCAGACGGCACTGCGAACCGTTTATGAGATACTCACTTTCACCTGAACGGTACATGCGTCTTGTTATTGACACCTCGTCAAAATCAACAGGGAGACTGTGATCCGTGTTGTCGATAACAAGGCTCACCTCCGCCATTCCCTTTGGCTGTCTTTTGTCGGTCCCTGCAAATATGACCTCATCCATCTTGCCGCCGCGCAGCATTTTAGGGCTCTGTTCGCCCAGTACCCAGCGCAGAGCATCAGATATGTTGCTCTTGCCTGAACCGTTAGGACCTACGACGCATGTTATACCCTTGTCGAATTCTATAGTTACCGGATCTGCAAATGACTTGAAGCCCTGCAGACTTAATTTTTTAAAATACACTTTTTTATTCTCCTGTAAACAGAAAGCCGGTCATTCATAATACGATGCCGACTGCTTACTTCTTCAATATCTTTTCGAGAGCTTCCTTTGCAGCGTTCTGCTCCGCCTGCTTTTTTGTGCTCCCGGAGCCGTGGCCTATAACGGCGCCGTTATTTCTAAGGACAGCGAAAAACGTTTTATCGTGATCCGGTCCCTGCTCGCCCTCTATCCTGTATGCGATGTGCGGATTTCCTGAGGACTGCAGATACTCCTGCAGCGCTGTCTTATAATCGTGCCTGAGCTTTCCCTGCAGAGCGTCTTCGATTATATCATCAAAGAGCGTCAGCACTACAGCTCTCACGCTTTCCCATCCGCTATCAAGATATACCGCTCCGAGCGTCGCTTCGACAGCATCAGCTACGAGAGACCTCTTTTTTCTTTTGACGCCTGATGTCTCCTCACCGTGCCCCATACGGATATAATCTGTAAGATGAAGATCCTCCGCCTTGCGCAGAAGGGATTCTTCGCATACTACAGCAGCGCGCAGCTTGCTGAGATCGCCTTCTTCGTTTTCTGAAAGCCTGTGATACATGACCTCGGCTATGACAGCGTCAAGCACCGCGTCTCCGAGGAACTCAAGACGCTCGTTGTTTTCGTTGTATTTGAGCTTGTGCTCGTAGCAGTAAGAGCTGTGCGTCAGGGCGTTCTGAAGCAGAGACATGTCTCTGAATTCATACCCTATAAGACCGCACAGCTTTTTGTAATCAGGATCCTTCACTTTACTCAGCTTCCTTCCTGTCTTCTGACGCGTCCGGCGCGTCGCCTGCTGATTTTTCAGCTTCATTTTCGCTTAGCTCCGCCACAGCCCTGCTTATTATTCCGACTACGTCCTGCTCAACATAAGGTACGCCCTTTATGATCGCGTTAGTCACAGCCTTTGCGTTTGAAGAGCCGTGGATCTTTATAACAGGTCCGCGCACGCCGAGGATCGGCGCTCCGCCGTATTCCGAGTAGTCAAATACCTTCTTGAGACCCTTGAGCTGGTCTGCCATCATTACAGCGCCCATTTTAGCTCTTACGGAAGATGTGAACATATCCTTGAGCACATGAACTATCTTGTCAGCAAGACCTTCGCTGAGCTTGAGTATCGTGTTTCCGACAAATCCGTCACAGACGAGGACATCTGCTGCTCCGAAAGGTATTTCTCTCGCTTCGACATTGCCGCAGAAGTTGAGTTCGCTGTTTTTAAGCAGCTGGTATGCTTCCTTCAGCATAGGAGTGCCCTTTTTTTCCTCCGCGCCTATGTTTACGAGTCCGACTGAAGGCTCTTCTATGCCAAGCACCTTGTTCATATATATGCTTCCCATGACTGCGAACTCATGCAGGTTTGAAGGCCTGCACTCAGAGTTGGCGCCGGCGTCTACCAGAAGTGAGACTCCCCGGCCGATAACAGGATAAGTCATGCCTATCGCAGGACGCTCTATCCCCTTTATCCTGCCGAATCTGAAAAGAGAGCCTGCCATGAGCGCTCCTGTATTTCCGGCAGATATCAGAAGGTCGCATGTGCCCTCCTTTACAAGAGAAAGACCCTTTATCATAGATGAATCCTTCTTTGTACGTGCCGCCTTTACAGGGGAATCGTCGTTTGTTATTACCTCTGTTGCATTTACTATTTTTATCTTGTTATAATCAAATTTATACTTTTTAAGTTCTTTTTTTATTACATCCTCAAGGCCCAGGATGTATATCTCGTCATCTATGAGCCTGCTGGCTTCAACGCATCCCTTTACTATCTCCTCAGGCGCGTTGTCGCCTCCCATTCCGTCAACTGCTATTCTCATTACACAGTCCTCCAGTTTATTTTCCCCTTTTATTTCCTTTTCCTTTTTTCTTGACCGAAAAACCGAATTTTCCTATAAAGTGCCCCTGGGCGAAATACTCGCCATGCGAGTAAACAAGCGGTCTTGTCTTTGCAAGGTCGAACCTTCCGTTTTCGTCCATATAGTCTGCATCTACAGTGACGCCGCGCACTTCCGCTATGAACATATCGTGCGAACCCAGCGGAATCACCTGCTTTACCCTGCATTCTATATTTACAGGGCTCTCGCCTATTGACGGCGCGCTTACGTGCTTTGACTTTACTGCAGTCAGCCCGTATTCTCTGAACTTGTCGATATCGCGCCCTGACTTTACCCCGCATAGATCTGTGATCTTTGCGAGCCTTTCAGTCGTCAGATTTATGACGAACTCACCTGTTTTTTTTATGATATCGTACGAATATCTTTCAGGTCTTACAGATATATATACCATAGCGGGATCGGAGCACACAGTTCCGGTCCACGCTACAGTTATTATATTCGGTTTTTCGCCCGGTATTCCGCAGCTTACCATTACCGCCGGGATAGGGTAAAGCATATTGCCCGCCCGCCAGTAGTCTTTATTGAATTTCTTCTTTTCCATAATGATCTCACAATACTCTTTTAAAGCATCAAATATTTATTATCAGATAAACAGCGTTACGGGCCGAATGAATACTCTCCGTTATCAGGCGCCCGGCGCCTGCACAGGATGTATTTTCTGCGTTGCTTACTTTCTGTTTATCTTTCCTATGTCACGTCTGTACTGAGCACCCTCAAACGTTATCTTTTCAACGTTTGCAAACGCCTTTGCGCGTGCTTCGTCATTAGTTGCGCCTGTAGCTGTAACGCCGAGCACTCTGCCTCCTACAGTCACGATATTGCCGTCCTTTTCCGCAGTGCCTGCGTGGAATACTACAACATCATCGTCAACGTCGTCAAGGCCGCTTATGACTTTGCCCTTTTCGTAGCTTCCCGGATATCCGCCTGAAGCAAGGACTACGCAGACAGCGCGCCTGTCACTCCACTTTATGTCGATCTTATCGAGAGTTCCGTCTATGCACGCGTCAAATATCTCTGAAAGGTCAGAGTCAAGCCTCATAAGGACTGACTGAGTTTCAGGATCTCCGAAACGATTGTTGAATTCTATGACCTTCGGACCTTCATCCGTTATCATGAGGCCTACGAAAAGAACTCCGTGGAAATCGAGTCCGTCTTCCTTGAATCCCTTCATAGTAGGTTCAAGTATGCGGTCGCGTATCTGAGCTTCGAGTTCAGGCGTGAATATAAGGCTCGGAGAGTACGTTCCCATGCCGCCTGTATTAGGACCCTTGTCACCGTCGAATACTCTCTTGTAATCCTGCGCCGATTCCATCGGCACTATCACATTGCCGTCAACGAAGCAGAGCATAGATGCTTCTATGCCTGTGAGATATTCTTCTACGACGATAAGGTCAGCAGCGTCGCCGAATATCTTGTCGCCCATCATCTCGTCTATCGCTTTTTCTGCAGACTCAGCATCCTCTGCTATGACAACGCCCTTTCCGGCAGCGAGGCCGTCGGCCTTTATGACCATAGGGAATCCGAAAATACCAATATCTGCCTTGAGTGCGTCTATATCGGTGTATTCCTTGTATCCTGCTGTAGGTATGTTATGACGAGCAAGGAACGCCTTTGTGAACGATTTGCTTCCCTCAAGCTGCGAGCAGTTCCTGTCAGGTCCGAATACTCTTATGCCCTCTGCCTGCAGTACGTCGGTTATGCCCATTGAGAGCGGTACTTCAGGTCCTATGACCGCCATATCTATATCATTGGCCTTTGCGAAATCTCTTATGCCTTCTATATCTTCAGCCTTTACAGGAACGCATTCTGCTACCTGCGCTATGCCTGCGTTGCCCGGAGCGCAGTATATCTTGTCTACCCTGTCGCTCTGAGCAAGCTTCCACGCTATAGCGTGCTCCCTGCCGCCGCTTCCGACTACAAGAATCTTCATTATCTCTGTTCCTCCGTTATATTAAACTACATTTTTTCGTCGTTGCAGAACATCTTTACAGCCAGAGGCAGTATCTCGTGTTCCACTTCAAGTACTCTCGCCGCAAGAGTCTCAGGCGTATCGCCTTCCTCTACCTTTACTGACTTCTGAAGTATGATCTTTCCTGTGTCAACGCCCTCATCAACGAAATGAACTGTAGCTCCTGACTCCTTTTCGCCTGCAGCGAGCACAGCCTCGTGAACGTGGTGGCCGTACATGCCGAGTCCGCAGTACTTCGGGATGAGTGACGGATGTATATTTATGATCTTGTTTCTGTATTCTTCTATTATCTCAGGAGGCAGTACGCTCATGTAGCCTGCGAGTACTATAAGGTCTGTGCTTTCAGACTTCAAAAGCTTCAGGAGCTTTTCTGTGCGTCTTGCATCATCCGGGATGTTCTTCTTTCCTATAACGGCGCACTTTATGCCGTGAGCTTCAGCGCGCTTTATGGCAAATGCGTCAGGATTGCTTGAGATAAGGAGCGCTATCCTGCCGTTTTCTATGAAGCCGTTTTCTATATTGTCTATGAGCGCCTGGAAATTTGTTCCGCCGCCCGAAACGAGTACTGTTATATTTTTCATATGTCGAGCCCTTTCTTATGCGGATACTATAACGCCTTACCGTCATGAATGACAGTAACGCCTTCGCCCTTTACTATGCGGCCTATTACTGACGGATCCTCACCCTCTGCCTTGAGGATGCTCATTACGCCTTCAGCGTCCTTTTCGTCTACTACCATCATCATGCCGATACCCATGTTGAATGTAGAGAACATTTCTTTCGGTTCTATATTTCCGCACTTCTTTATGTACTTGAATATAGGAAGGACTTTCCATGTGCCTGTAGTGATCTCAGCGCAGAGTCCGTCAGGCAGGATGCGAGGGATGTTTTCATAGAAGCCGCCGCCTGTGATGTGAACTACGCCGTTTACAGTGTACTTTTCAAATACAGCCTTTGCAGGACGTACGTAGATCCTTGTAGGAGTGATGAGAGCGCCGCCGAGAGTATCGTCGAGCTCTTCTACGTAGTCAGCAACATCCATGTTCATCTTGTCGAAAAATACCTTTCTTACGAGAGAATATCCGTTGCTGTGTATGCCGCTTGAAGGAAGACCTATGATAACGTTTCCCTCAGCTACCTTGCTGCCGTCTATGATCTTTTTCTTGTCTACGATACCTACAGCAAATCCAGCCATATCGTACTCGTCATCGTCGTAGAATGAAGGCATCTCAGCAGTTTCGCCGCCTACGAGCGCGCAGTCTGAAAGCACGCAGCCGTCAGCTATGCCCTTTACGATATCAGCGATCTTTTCTGCCTGAACCTTTCCTGTAGCTATATAATCAAGGAAAAACAGCGGAGCAGCGCCCTGGCATACTATGTCGTTAACGCACATTGCCACGCAGTCCTGACCTACTGTATCGTGCTTGTCTGTAAGGAATGCGATCTTCAGCTTCGTTCCTACGCCGTCAGTTCCTGAAACGAGGACCGGCTCAGTCATGCCGCTGAGGTTCAACTGATAAAGGCTGCCGAAGCTGCCAAGTCCTGTGAGAACGCTTTCGTTGAATGTTCTCTTTACGTGATCCTTCATAAGCTCAACAGCTCTGCCGCCTTCTTTTGTATCAACGCCGGCGTCTTTGTACGTAAGCTTTTCGTCCATTTTTCTACCTCTTTTTAATTTATGTTAAAGCAATATTGTATCAAACAAATTTATCGCGGATAAATACGCAGTTTGCGCGTATCTTTGCGCTTTGCGCATATCGTCCGTATATGGTCCGGGCGCGCGGTGACGCGCGATAACGCGTGCTCCCGCACGCCTGCAGGACTTTATTATTTTATTTATGAAAACAGTTTATCAGTCGTATTCGCCTACGAATGTTCTGTCCTTGCGGTGCTCCTGGTACTCTATGTCAAAGAGCTCTACAGGGTAATCGCCTGTGAAGCACGCCGTGCATATCTCGTCGCCGAGGCCTATGCACTCGTGAAGTCCCTCTACCGGCAGGAACGCAAGCGAATCCGCGCCTATGTGTCTGCACATCTCGTCTATAGTCATGTTGGCAGCCATGAGGTTCTTTTTGTCAGGCGTATCGATGCCCATGTAGCATGAGTGAGTTACAGGAGGCGAACTGATCCTCATGTGGACCTCGGCGGCTCCGCCTTCCTTGAGCATCTTGACGATCTTGCCGCTCGTAGTTCCTCTTACTATTGAGTCGTCTATGACTACTACTCTTTTGCCGCGGATGTTTTCCTCAAGGACGTTGAGCTTCATCTTTACGCTGAGCTCGCGCATCTCCTGAGTAGGCTGTATGAATGTACGTCCTACGTATCTGTTCTTTACGAGGCCTTCGCCGAACGGTATGCCTGATTCCTCTGCATATCCTATGGCTGCTACAGTGCCTGAGTCAGGAACTGCGATAACGAGATCTGCTTCCACATCGTCGTTTCTTGCGAGTATGCGGCCCGCTTCACGGCGCGTCATGTATATGCTCTTGTCTTCCATATGGCTGTCTGTCCTTGCAAAATATACATACTCGAACGAACATACCTTTCTCGGAGCATTTTCATTGTACATTATTGATGTTATCTCATTGTTTTCGATAACTACCATCTCGCCCGGCTTTATGTCTCTTACGTATGTCGCTCCCTGAAGTGGGAATACGCAGCTTTCTGACGAAAGTATATAGCCTGATGCAGTCTTTCCGAGGCATAAAGGTCTGATACCGTTAGGATCTCTTACGCCTATGAGCTTTTCACCCGTCGTGATAACGAGAGCGAACGCGCCCTTTACTGTGTTGCACGCTTTGCTTACGGCCTCTTCTACGGTATTCTCTCTGAGATGTCTCGCTATGAGTGCGGCGATTATCTCAGTATCTATAGACGTCTGGAATATATAGCCGTCGTCCTGCATCTCGTCACGCAGTATCTGGGCGTTCACAAGCGTACCGTTGTGCGCAAGCGCAAGCGAACCCATCTTTGAGTATACGACGAGCGGCTGAGCGTTCGTAACGTGGCTCTCGCCTGCTGTCGAATATCTTACGTGTCCGATGCATATATCGCCCGGAAGAGTCTTCATGATGTCATCGTTAAAGACTTCCTGTACGAGTCCCATGTCCTTATAGTAGTTTATATTTCCGAACATGTTTGACGCTATACCTGCGCTTTCCTGTCCTCTGTGCTGCAGAGAGTGAAGGCCGAAATAAACGTCCTTCGCTATATTTGAAGCACCCGGAGACGAAATGCCGACTACGCCGCACTCGTCATGAAATTTGTCGTCGTCTAAAAGTTCAGCAAGTTCTGCTTCCCAATTTTTACAGCTGTTCATTATTGTATTGCTTTTTCCTTCCCGAATTCGATCATATCAACAATTTATTAAAAATTGATCAGTTATTTGCTATTTGCCTGAAAATTCAGCATCTACTGCCATTATGTCGGCTTCCATCTTTGCCTTGTAGTCCTTCATAGCCTGTCTGAGCTCAGGATACTTTACAGAAAGTATCTGGACAGCGAGTATACCCGCGTTTTCAGCACCGTCTATCGCAACTGTAGCTACAGGAACGCCCTTCGGCATCTGGACTATAGAAAGCAGCGAATCAAGACCGTCAAGTGTAGAAGACTTGACAGGCAGACCTATTACAGGAAGCGGAGTATACGCAGCGAGCACTCCGCCGAGATGAGCCGCTTTTCCGGCAGCTGCGATGATGACCTCTATGCCATCAGCCTCTGCGCCTGAAGCAAACTGCTCTGCAGCCTTAGGCGTTCTGTGCGCTGATATAACACGTGTTACGAATTCAACTCCAAAATCAGCCAGTATCTTTTCCGCCCTTTCAACGACCGGATAGTCTGACTTGCTTCCCATTACAATTCCGACTTTCATTTTTCGATTCCTTTCATTATCAATATATTTAATAATAAAATTTTAATATATTAAACAGTTTACGGGCAGCGCTTACGCATACGCCGTATGCGCTCGTCATCGGGCGCTGCTTTTGCGTCCCTCGCGGGACGGTCATCCGGTGCTGCGAGGCGCCGCCGTTTACTGTTTTATTACTTTTATATTTATCCGAAATACTTCACGCCTGACTCAAACAGCTTCTGGTCGTTATTGCCAGGAACGTTTCTGTAAAGGTTTCTTCCTATACGCTCAGAGTGGCCCATCTTTCCGAATACTCTGCCGTCAGGCGAGAATATACCCTCAATAGCCTGGTTTGAGTTGTTAGGATTGTACGCGATATCTGATGTAGGAACTCCGTCAGGATCAACGTACTGTGTAGCGATCTGACCGTTAGCCGCGAGCTGGGCTATGAGCTCGTCAGACGCGATAAATCTGCCCTCGCCGTGTGAAACAGGAACTACATGGATATCGCCCACTTCGTTCGCAGCCATCCAAGGAGACTTGACAGAAGCTACTCTTGTATGAACGAGGCATGAAGCGTGTCTGCCGATGCTGTTGTACGTCAGCGTAGCGCTGTCGTCCTTCATGTCTGTTATCTTTCCGTAAGGAACGAGTCCCAGCTTTATGAGAGCCTGGAAACCGTTGCAGATGCCGAGCATCAGGCCGTCTCTGTTTTCGAGCAGGTCTGCTACGGCTTCGCTTACTGCAGGGTTCCTGAATACAGCAGTTATGAACTTTGCAGAACCGTCAGGCTCGTCGCCGCCGCTGAAGCCGCCTGGGATCATGATGATCTGGCTCTGCTTTATATTTTCCACCATCTTTTTAATAGACTCATCGAGAGACTGCGGATCCATATTTGTAATGTTCTGGATCACTGCATCACCGCCCGCTATATCGAACGCGCGCTTGCTGTCCATCTCGCAATTAGTTCCAGGGAACGCAGGGATGAATATGCGCGGCTTTGCGATCTTGATGGCAGGCTTATAGATATTTCTTTCCTTGAACTCATAAGCCTTTATCGGAGCATCGTCTTCCTTAGCCTTTGTAGGGAATACGCTTTCAAGCGGCGCAGTCCAGCCTGCGATCAGCTTTTCGAGGTCGAATTCCTTACCCTCAGCCTTTATTACCTTTTCCTCTACAGTCTTACCGATGATCTCATACTTTGTGCCTGCGAAAAGCGCGTCAGCGTCTTCGGAAGCGTCTATTTCTATGATAAGTCCGCCGCAGTCTATGTTTCTGAGAGCCGCGTCAGACGCGCCTGAGAGATCGGCGCCGATCTTATTGCCTGCAGCCATTCTTACAGCGGCAGCGAATATACCGCCTTCAGTTATTATGTCAGCAGCGAGCACCTTGCCTGTAGCAGTAAGGTCTATGACCTTTGCCATATTAGTTCTGAACTGCTCAAAATCAACGATCTTATCCTCGTCAACACCTGCAGTCACGTGAACGAGCGTGCTGCCTGCCTTCTTGAACTCTGTAGATACTACCTGATCTGCGTCAGAAGCAGTTACAGCGAATGAAATGAGCGTAGGAGGAACATCTATGTCCATGAATGTTCCTGACATGCTGTCCTTTCCGCCGATAGCAGGGATCTTCAGTTCTGCCTGCGCAAGCAGGCCGCCGAGCAGAGCACCGAAAGGCTTGCCCCATCTTTCAGGATCTGTTCCGAGCTTTTCGAAATATTCCTGGAATGAAAGTCTTGCCTTTCTGTAGTCGCCGCCCATGGCTACGATGCGCGTAGCTGAGTCGATCACAGCGTTTACAGCACCGTGGAACGGGCTGAGGTCTGCTACCTTAGGGTTAAAACCATATGTCATGATAGTAGCAGTGTCAGTATAGCCTTCAGTAACAGGCAGCTTAGCTGCCATACCTGCAGAAGGTGAAAGCTGATACTTGCCGCCAAGAGGCATCAGAACAGAGCCTGCGCCTATAGTGCTGTCAAATCTTTCCACGAGTCCCTTCTGGCTCGCGCAGTTAAGATCAGCTACTATATCCTCGAGAGGTCTTTCATCAGCTGTGTATAATTTAAGATAATCATCAGAATCAGGAACGCTGATGGCTGTCTCCTGTTTTACTCCGTTTGTGTCGAGGAAGGATCTTCTCAGGTCGAGTATGCACTTTCCTCTCCAGTACATCCTTACATTGCCTGTGTCTGTGACAGTAGCAACGGCAACAGCTTCAAGGTTTTCCTCTGCCGCAGCAGCTATGAACCTGTCTACATCTGCAGCGTCTACTACTACAGCCATTCTCTCCTGAGACTCTGAAATAGCGAGCTCAGTACCGTCAAGGCCTTCATACTTCTTAGGCACGAGGTCCAGCTCTATGTCAAGGCTGTCAGCGAGCTCGCCGATAGCTACGGAAACGCCGCCTGCGCCGAAGTCGTTGCAGCGCTTTATCAAAGTAGAAACTTCAGATCTTCTGAAAAGTCTCTGGAGGTTTCTCTCTACCGGAGGATTACCCTTCTGAACTTCTGCGCCGCAAGTCAATATAGACTCTGTAGTGTGCTCCTTGGAAGAGCCTGTAGCGCCGCCGCATCCGTCACGGCCGGTACGTCCGCCTACGAGTATGATCCTGTCGCCAGGCTGCGGTCTCTCACGCCTTACGTTCGCAGCAGGAGCTGCGCCTATAACAGCGCCGACTTCCATTCTCTTTGCAACGTAGCCTTCATCGTAAACCTCAGCGACCTTGCCTGTAGCGATACCGATCTGGTTGCCGTATGAGCTGTAGCCGTGAGCAGCGCTCGTAGTTATCTTTCTCTGAGGAAGCTTGCCCTCAAGAGTGTCAGCAACGCTTGTCCTAGGGTCGCCCGCGCCTGTAACTCTCATAGCCTGATAAACGTAAACTCTTCCTGACAGCGGGTCTCTTATAGCGCCGCCAAGGCATGTAGCCGCGCCGCCGTAAGGCTCTATCTCTGTAGGATGGTTGTGAGTCTCGTTTTTGAACATTACGAGCCAGTCCTCAGGCTTGCCGTCTATCTCTGCAGTCACCTTTATGCTGCATGCGTTTATCTCTTCTGACTCGTCGAGGTCGTCAGCGAGTCCGAGATGCTTAACATATTTAGTACCGATAGTCGCGAGATCCATAAGAGTGATATCGCGGTCGTTTCTTCCGAGGTCATCTCTGATAGCGAGATATCTGTCGAACGCCTTCTTTATGATCTGCGCGTATCTGCCCTCTCCAAAGCTTACATCAGTGATCTTTGTAGAGAACGTAGTGTGTCTGCAGTGGTCTGACCAATATGTATCTATTACCTTAAGTTCAGTTATAGTCGGGTCTCTGTGCTCCACTTCGCTGAACTGCTTTCTTACAAACAGAAGATCTTCATCACTCATTGCAAAGCCGCTCGCAGCTCTGTACTCGCGTATCTCGTCGTCGCTCATGTTCCTGAAGCCGTCAACGACAGCAACGTTAGGCGGCATTTCAGTTTCCATAGCCAGACTCTCAGGCTTTTCCATAGAAGCGATCTGAGAATCTACAGGGTTTATACAATAGCTTCTGATCGCGTCGCCCTGCTCCTCAGTTATATTTCCGTAAAGAGCGACTATGCGTGCAAACTTTACTTCAGGCTTGTTGCCCATGCTTATGAGCTGTATGCACTGCGCAGCTGAATCTGCGCGCTGATCGTACTGGCCCGGCAGGAATTCTGTAGCAAAATAATAAGCTGCATCCGATATATCGACTGTCTCCTCATAAACATGATCGATCGCAGCCTCCGCGAATACACCGAATACAACCTTAGAATAAAGCTCGTCATCCACGCCGTCCATATCATAACGGTTGATGATCCTTACATTTTCAAGTTCTGTGATACCCAGATTAACTCTGATATCTGCGCACAGTCCCTGTGCCTCAACATCAAAACCCTTTTTCTTCTCAACGAAAATTCGTCTTACCATCAGTTTAGTTACCTCCTGAAAGACCCGGCTGTGCGGGTTAGAAATCAAATTTATCAAAGTCATGAATACGCTCCGCTGGGTCTATCCTGCCGCGCGCCCGGCGCGCATTTTGCGCGGCTTCAGCTGCAGTGTAAAATTTCGACAACTGAAAAATCACATTGCAGCTAAAGCTGCGTGATTTCTGTATAAGTCATGCGCGCCGTATCAAAGATACAGGCAGGACTTTAACCGTAGTCCGCACAGCGGACGTAGGAAGGCAACGTAGCTGCCTGTTGCACCCATGGTTCCCGCATTGATCAGAGTATATTCATGCTGTATAACATTAATTTTCCTGTTTTCTTCAGTTTTGTCTTTTATTACTTTTTTTCTTCCTTTATATATTCTTCCTTTATATACCTTCCGGAAGGACTTCAGGGCATAGTATGCCCGTTATTTTATAGTACATTTTAGTATATCAGTTTTAATATCAATATTCAATCCTGACTTACATTAAAATACATCTGAATATGTTCCTGTTCAGATGCAC